>ENA-OUQC01001228-OUQC01001228.1-human-gut-metagenome-genome-assembly--contig:-NODE-1228-length-14056-cov-3.108278_pt1 | contig 14056 bp, 13 predicted proteins | sample MGYA00237942_ERZ548815 | MGnify/ENA primary metagenome ERZ548815 (study PRJEB26490, sample SAMN05194722) | human gut metagenome | biome: terrestrial biome; feature: human-associated habitat; material... | reverse complement strand
CTTTAGATGGGAGCGACTGGACAAACGCCAATGCTTCATCTGTCAATACTATTTTTATCCTGTTGTTCACCACGAGTATTCAAATAACACCGCAAATATAGTCAATTGTTTCCATGTAGCGAAACAATTGCGCGTAAAACTTTCTAAATTAGCCATACCGCTTTTTCAAAGACATGACATACATCTTTTATTTGTGGCATGTGCCGACATATTGGGTTATTGGGATGTTGGTATAATGAGGGCACTCCAAATAGCTGAAAAACTTTACCGCATGGTGGTAATCATTGTTTCTAATTACTTATCGATGAAAGTCTGCCATTTTTGAAATAAAGATATGTCCCGCTGCCATAAACCCATTGTTCGTGGACACCCCAAGAGCCTGAAGACGAATTGATTTTTGATGGCTTTCCCCATGATTCCTCACACATTTTTTTGTGAAACCAACTTTGACACGACCTTCGATGATAAGTTTGCCATTTGCTTTGCCGTATTTTCGAATCATTGTTTTTTCCCAATCTGTTCTCTTCTTATTTTCCGAGACGAATTGTTCATATGGAATGAGGCAGTTGTCTTTTTCATCTGCACTGCAAAATACATTTTGAATTGAATCTGAAGAAAGAATGTAGCTTAATTTGGCGTAATTTTCTGTTTCAATGAAGTTTAAGTCTACAACTTCCCATAAGTTATCCTTTGGTATTGATGTTAATGGAGATCCATCTGAGAGATTGTAAATAATGTAATCTGAAAGATGCCATGATTTATTGTCGGGATATTTGTTTATGAACTTTTTTCCTATTACCATAGAGCGAAGTTTGTCAAAGTATCCAATAACTATGAGTCCATTTGGGTGGATTTCTTCTCGGTGGTTGGACACCGAAGATTCGAAAACAGATCCGACTTCGATAAAATTACGAGATGGATAATTTATATTTGAAACAATGAGGTAGAAATATTTTCGGTAATCACTGCTTATCGAGTCAACTCCGACAATATTGAAAATCTCATTGTCAAAAGCTCCGGTTTGAGATTTGTAAACGGAGTAGCGAGTATCGGGGTTGATAACAAGGTGATTTGAATTTCTGTCTGGGTCAGGAATGCTAGAGTATAGTGTCGGTCCTGTGGGGTAGTCTGAAATTTGTATTTGTGGAAGTACTTGAACTTTTTGACCAACAAGCGATCGAAGATTGTTTCGTGTTATATTCGTAAGGCTGTCATAGGGCTGGATTATAGGCTCTGTTTTTGGTTGGCGTTCAATTTTGGATGCCTTGATTTGAGCATTAATGCTTAGGGAGGTTATAGATAAAATGAGAATGATGATGTGTTTAATGTTCATGTTGGTTTTCTTGTTGAGACTGTGATGTTGCTATTGCTTGAAATTAAAAATCGCTGCAAATATAGTCAATTGATTTCATGTGGCGAAGCAATTGCGCGTAAATCCTTTCGGATTTTGCTGCGCTTCCCGTATCTCCATGCTGTCAGGCGAGGTCTTTGGTGTCGATGATTATGGTGACAGGACCGTCGTTGACGAGTTCCACCTGCATGTCCGCGCCGAAGCGGCCGCGCTTCACTGGCTTGCCGACGGCCTCTTCCATGAGGCGGCAGAACTCTTCGTAGCCGGGTATGGCGGTGTCGTGGCCGGCTGCGGCGATGTATGACGGGCGGTTGCCTTTGCGCACGTTGGCGGCGAGGGTGAACTGGCTGACGGCGAGCACTTCGCCGCCAACGTCGGTGACACTGCGGTTCATCACGCCGCTCTCGTCGTCAAATATGCGCAGCCGCGAGCATTTCCCCGCCATTTTCTCGATGTCGGCATGGGTGTCGCCCTCAACTATGCACACAAGTATCAGCAGCCCGTGCCCGATTTCTGATATTTTCTCGCCGTCGATAGTGACGGAGGCGCGTGATACGCGCTGCAATACACATTTCATGGTCGTGTCAAGCGTAAATGGTCAGTTTCACTTCCGTGTCGCCTACGTTGAGGCGGCACGGAGCCCCCTCCACGAGTGCGGCGTTGATGTCGGTATGCCCTACGGGGAAGCCGAAGGACACCGGTATGCCGATGCCCCGGCGTGTCAGCAGCCGGTCTATCATCACCTCCATGCTGCTGTGGTTTTTGTCGGGCGTGTATTCGGTGAACGCGCCCACTATAAGGCCGGAGGCGCGTTGCAGCGAGCCGGAGAGGGCGAGGCGTGTGAGCATGCGCTCCACGGCGTATACCTTTTCGGCGATGTCCTCAATGAACAGCACCGTCGGCGTGTCTTCGCTGACGTGCAGTATGTCATACGGCGTATCTGCAAGTCCGTTCAGCACGGCGAGGTTGCCGCCGCGCAGCTGCCCAGTGGCAGTTCCCTGCCGGTTTAGCGGGTGTGCCGCGCAGGTGTATGTGATGTCTGTGTCTGAGGCGAGCGCGTTCAGCAATGCCCGTGTATAGGTATCGTCCGCGCCGAGTGTCGTAAGGTGCTTTGCCATTGGGGCATGCAGCGACATGACCCCGGCGTGCAGCATCATGGCGTGCAATGCGCTCACGTCGGAGAAGCCGATCACCCATTTCGGGTCAGCGGCGAGCATCTGCGGCGGTATGCTGTCTATCAGGTGGACGCACCCGTAGCCGCCCCTGGCGCAGAGGACAGCACGCACCTGCGGGTCACGGTATGCCTCGGTGAAGTCGGCGAGGCGGTCGGCGGCAGATGCTGCGAATGTGCCGTCTGCCGGTCCTTTGGCGTGCGGCATGACGCGCACACGGTAGCCCTCCCCTTCGAGCAGCCGTGCCGCTCCGTCGATGTATTCCTCGCGGACTATGGTCGCCGGCGAGATTATGGCAATGGTGTCGCCCTTTCGCAGCGGTCGCGGTCGTATCATCATGACACGGCTACTGTTATGCCGGCGCGGCGCATGCGGTCGGCTATCCTTTCCAGCTCGTCATGCTCCACTTTGACCAGGTTCTCCTCAGGTGTCGAGCGGTCGAGGCTGTATAGCATCACCTCGCGCGGTTTGATGCGCTGGTATGCCTCGATGAGCGCGTCGATTTCGGCGTCGGTGGTGTTGTCTACGACCTTGCCGTTGTGCTTGCCGCGCAGCATCATGGTCTGTATTATGCCCGTACCGGCAAACCGGCACAGCCCCTCGACCACCTTGGCGACTGTGAAGCTGCGCTCTGTGGGGCAGTCTATCAACCGCATGGTCTCCTCAACGGCCGAGTCGAGCTTGAGTATGTTGTTGTCCACCTTGTCGAGTGCTTCAGCCACTGCCGGGGTGAAGATGCGTGTCGAGTTGGTCAGCACAGACACTTTCGCCTCGGGGTAGAACTCGTCGCGCAGGGCGATGACCGTGTCAACGATTTCGGGGAACTCCGGGTTGATGGTCGGCTCGCCGTTGCCGGAGAATGTTATCACGTCCAGGTTCATGCCGGCGGCGTGCATCTCGGCGAGCTTGCGCCGCAGGTCGTCCTCCAGCTTCTCGCGTGTGGCGAGGCCTGTAGTGCCTGTTCCCTGCCGGTTGTAGCCCGCTTCGCAGTAGATGCAGTCAAATGTGCACACCTTGCCGTCGTCCGGGGCGAGGTTTATCCCCAGCGACGTGCCGAGGCGGCGGCTGTGTATCGGTCCGAAGACCGTGGAATGGAACAATACTGTCTGGTTTTCTGCCATGGTGTCCTATTTTTCTGCAAATATAACGCTTTTCCCGCTTATCAGGACAATAAATCGCTGCTGCAACCGTGCTGACACTCGTGTTTCTGCTGCACTGTCAGCTGCCTTTCTGCGGCAGCGGCTGCAAACTTTTGGCGGCGGTGACCAATCTGTTAATGATAATTAAGTAGGGCGGATTAGGTCGGTCGCCGATTTGTGATTAACTTTGCATTGCAAACGACCGGTCGTTTGCAATGCAAAACAACAACATATCAACGCGAAACAAACTACTGACAATATTATGGCAAAGAAAAAAACAGGAACCGCCTCCTCGGCGCGGATAAGCGACACTTCCGAGAAGCTGAAAGCTCTCGACATGGCTATGGCACATCTGGAAAAGGATTTCGGCAAAGGCTCGATAATGCGCCTCGGCGACGATTCGGTCCAGGATGTCGAGGTCATATCAACCGGCTCTATCGGACTCGACTACGCCCTCGGCGTGGGCGGTCTGCCACGCGGACGTGTCACCGAGATATACGGCCCCGAATCTTCGGGCAAGACTACGCTCGCTATCCATGTGATTGCCGAGGCGCAGAAGCAGGGCGGCATCTGCGCAATCATCGATGCCGAGCACGCCTTCGACCGCTTCTATGCCGAGAAGCTGGGCGTGGATGTAAACAACCTCTGGATAGCGCAGCCCGACAACGGCGAACAGGCTCTCGACATCGCCGAGCAGCTCATCAACTCCGGCGCGATAGACGTGCTTGTAGTTGACTCCGTGGCGGCATTGACCCCCAAGGCGGAAATCGAGGGCGAAATGGGCGACAAGAACGTCGGACTGCACGCCCGCCTCATGTCTCAGGCCATGCGCAAGCTCACCGGCACGATTTCGCGTACACGCACCTGCTGCATATTCATCAACCAGATGCGCGAGAAAATCGGCGTGATGTTCGGCAACCCCGAGACTACCACCGGCGGCAACGCCCTGAAATTCTACGCATCGGTGCGCATCGAGATACGCCCCTCATCGCTCATCAAGGACGGTGAGGACGTGATTGGCCGTGTCGCAAAGGTCAAGGTGGTCAAGAACAAGGTTGCGCCACCGTTTATGAAGGCCGAGTTTGACATCATGTTCGGCGAGGGCATCTCCAAGTCGGGCGAAATACTCGACATGGCTGTCGAGCACGGCATCATCAAGAAGTCCGGCGCATGGTTCTCATACGAGAACGCCAAGCTCGGACAGGGACGCGACGCAGTCAAGCGCGTCATCGCTGACAATGCGGAACTTGCCGACGAGCTTGCCGACAAGATACGCGCCAAGCTAAAGCAAGAGCGCGACGAAAAGCACGGCACAACGGGCGCACCCTTCAACCCCTACCTGCCCAGCAAGGACAACCAGCGTGTGGAGGATGAAGTCCCCGCAGACGAAGGCCTCCCCATTGAGGACGACCCATACGACGAAGACTTCAGCGTCGAAATCGAGGACTGACCAGACAACGCAGACTGACGTAAAACGATTGAGGGTGAGCCGGGAAATGCTCACCCTCTTTGTATTTGCGTGTGTTGACGGATTATTTCAGCAGCGGCTGCATAGGCGGCATTTTCTGAGCCTTGCCGTCAGCAGCGGCGTATGCGTGCCGGGAAGGCGTATGCCGAATATTATGCCGTAGTTCAAGGCGGTCAGTATGAGAATGGGGATGATGTTGTAGATGAACAGCGAGAGGTTCTTGTCGTTTTCCTCTGGGAACGGCAGCACACGGTCGTAGTGCAGTATGTTGTAAGTCAGGAAATACACCACGCTGTAGCCTGACGCCACCAATGCGAGCATTGCCGGTGTTCGGAGGTATCTTTGCCAAATCGATGGTTTCATACGGCGTGGCTGGTTTTGTCGCGGAAGTTTCACGCAAAGTTACGATTAAAATTCCGAAAACAAAACAGCGGCGGTGCTTACGCGGGGGCGAACAGGTCGTCAAGCGTCACCTGGCTCTGCGCTGTCGATGAGTGTGAGTTCTGCTTGAGTCCGTATGGGGTGACGAGGGTGATGTGGACGGCTTTCGGGGTGCGTGTTGCCGCTATGAAGTTGCTTCGGCGACGGCGCAGTTTCATTTCTTCGTCCTGAGTCATGACATATTCCTGTTCGGAGAACTTCATCTCGCACAGGTTTATAACGCCGTCGTTGCGGTCTATGAGCAGGTCTATCTGCGCCTTGTCTATCCCCTTTTCCGCATTGGCTTCAGTGCGCCAGCTGTATGCATTGGTCAGCACGCCGCTTATGCCGAGTGCTTTCTTGATTAGTGGGATATGCTGCAGGCATACGCGCTCGAAAGCCAGCCCGCTCCATGCGCGGTGCAGCGGCGAGCCTATGTTGTTGGTCCAGAAGTGCGTGTCATTGTACTTGTTGCCGCGTATGTAGCGGAAATAGAACAGCGTGAAGTTGTCGATGAGCTGGTAGAGCGCATCCTTGGACTGTTTGCCGATGCAGTTGTACTTGCGCACAAACCCGCACCATTCGAGTTCATTGAGGTAACGGGTCATCTCTCCGCCGCTCTTGATGCCGCTGGCGGCGACAATCTCGTCGCGTGTCAACCCGATGTTCTTGGAGGCCAGCGCAGTCACGACGCTCATGTACGGCGCGGGGTTGGAGAACAGCGATGCGTACAGCTGCTCGTATTCGTGCGTCAGCCCCTCCGTCTCCTGTGAGAAGAACAGCGCGTCAACATTCTGCGCCAAGCTCATGCCACGCTTCAGCAAACTCCAGTAGAAGGGTATGCCGCCCATTATCATATAGTTTTCTGCCATTTGATAGCGGCTCATTTCCAGATTGTTGGCTGTTGAATACTGTTCACATTCCGCGAGCGAGAACGGCCGGAGCAGAATTTTGTTTGTGAGGCGGTTGTGCAGTCCGCCGTGGTTGTTAATGATGTTGTTCACTATCCAAGACGTAGCAGAGCCGCACACTATCAGCAGTATGTCCTTGCGTGCCGAAGCCCAGCTGTTCCAAAAATGCTCCAGCCCGGAGATGAAGTTGGAGCGCGGGGTGTCCATCCACGGCAGCTCGTCGAGAAATACGATTTTCTTGCCTTCGGGCAGCGATGCCAGCCAATCCTCAAGGGCGAAGAATGCCTCATACCAGTTGGCGAACTGCGGGAACGTCTTGCCGGATGCGTTTTGCAGCGAGGCCTTGAAGCCGATGAGCTGGTCTTTCGTCTTGCCCTGCGCAAATCCTGTGTGCTGGAATGTGAACTGGTAGTTGAATGTTTCGCGGATCAGGAACGTCTTGCCGACACGCCGCCGTCCATATACCGCCACAAAGCGGGAATATTCGTCATTGGCAGCGTCACGCAGTTCCTGTTGCTCGTGTATTCTCCCGATAATCATAGGCTTGGATGTTTATTATGACTGCAAAGATAATCGGAAAAATCGTGTCGCGCAAGTTATATTCCGCCAAATCTATGGTTTTTGGCCTACATTTGGCGGAATATAGGGGTCTTATTCCGCCAAATCCCCTGGCGCAATCAAAGTAATCAGAGTACTCGGAGATCTTTGACACATGCGGTCCATGCGTGAGGGAAAAACAAAAGCCCGGGCGTGCCATGAAAGGCATGCCCGGGGCTGCTTTGTCCGTATCTATAGTTTATGTCTGCGTATTACGCGCTTTACGGCTTTGTTGCCGGAGCGGAGGATGTATATCCCCTTGTTCAGGCCAGTGAGGGCAGATGCGTCTGCGCCGCGCATCATCAGCGTGCCGTCGATTGAGTATACGTCAACCGTGCCGTCCACGTCGGCAGCCATGTCGTCAACGCCTACGCCGCTCTTAATTTTGAATGCAGGGGCGATGGTCTGCACCATTGAGTTGCCGCTCGGGTCGGTCATGGTGATGCGCAGGTCGTACAGGTTGTTTGCGCTGCCGTTGGTAACGCCGGCAAATGACACCTCGCTCATCTCCGCAAATCCCCAGTATGTCAGGTCGGGGCGTGCTGTAATTTCGAGGGGGTAGAAGCGTCCGGTGCCGTTGGGGGCGTATTCCACACGGGTATCGGTAGTGCCGAAATCGAACCATGTCTGTGTGCGTCCGTCGGGGAGCTGTCCGGAGTTGTAGACCAGGTCGCTGCCGCATAAGTATAGCTTGCCGTCGCCGGGTACGTTGAACTCATAGCCCACCTTGTCGTCAGTGGTGCGGAGCTGAAGCATCTGTATTGCCGGCGGCACGCCGTCTTCCTTGCTTTGGTCAAACTTGGCCTCGTATATCACCTTGCCAGCCACGCCGTCGAGCGTATAGTTCGGGTTCTCCATCTTCAGCTCGTATGAGCCGGGCTGGTAGCCCTCCGTTTCAGGCAGCGAGTATACCCATGACCAGAAGTTGCCATAATCGTTGAGCACTTCCTCGCCGTTCATCTTGAGCGAGAATGTCTGTGCTTTCAGGTCTGCCTGGCGTTGTTCGCCAAGCTGGCCGTAAGAGGTGATGTTGAATGAGGGTATCCATTTCTGGTAGTATGACTCGAACATCTTGGAGAGTGTAGCCACATAGAAGGGTGCTGTCTCGCCGAGTGCCGTCGGCCGCTCGATAATCATGTTGCAAAGTTAATCCAACTGCGCGAAAAAACGCGCCCCTCCCCCGAAAAATCGCTCGCTGCAGCATCTCTGACCTGCCGAAAAAACAAGCGGGGATGCGCTGTGAAGCGCACCCCCGGTATGGAGTCGGTGTCCCTGGCGTGGGGACTGTTGCGGCTTGTTAGCCGTTGACTTTCTTCATGTGGGCGATGAGGTCGAGCACCTTGTTGGAGTAGCCGATCTCGTTGTCATACCATGAAACGACCTTGACAAATGTGTCTGTCAGGTATACGCCGGCGTTTGCGTCGAAGATTGACGTGCGGGTGTCGCCGAGGAAGTCTGAGCTTACCACAGCGTCTTCGGTGTAGCCGAGGATGCCTTTCAGCTCGCCCTCAGAAGCCTCTTTCATTGCAGCGCAGATAGCCTCCTTGGTTGCGGGCTTGGCGAGGTTGACTGTCAGGTCAACAACGGAAACGTCGAGAGTCGGCACGCGCATTGAGATGCCTGTCAGCTTGCCGTTGAGGTCGGGGATCACTTTTCCCACAGCCTTGGCAGCGCCGGTGGTTGAGGGGATGATGTTGCCGGCGGCAGCACGTCCGCCGCGCCAGTCCTTCATCGAGGGGCCGTCAACGGTTTTCTGTGTAGCTGTTGAGGAGTGAACGGTGGTCATGAGGCCGTTGATGATGCCGAACTTCTCATTGAGCACCTTTGCTATAGGAGCAAGGCAGTTGGTGGTGCAAGAAGCGTTGCTGACGATCTTTGTGCCCTTGACGTACTCGTTGTTGTTCACGCCGCATACGAACATGGGGGTGTCGTCCTTGGAGGGGGCAGACATCACCACATACTTGGCGCCGGCCTCGAGGTGAGCCTGTGATTTTTCTTTTGTCAGGAACAGACCGGTAGATTCAACTACATACTCTGCGCCAGCAGCAGCCCAGTTGATTTCTTTCGGATCGCGGCAGGCGGTCACGCGGATTTCCTTGCCGTTGACGATGAGCAGGCTCTTCTCGAGGTTGTAGTCCACAGTGCCCTCGAACTGGCCGTGCATCGTGTCGTACTTCAGCATGTATGCCATGTAGTCAACGGGCAGCAAGTCGTTGATTGCTACCACCTCGATGTCGTCTCTTTTGGTAGAGGCGCGGAATACGAACCGCCCAATGCGGCCAAATCCATTAATACCAACTTTTGTCATTGCTATTCTATTTTTTGGTTGATAATATTTTTTCTAATTTTGTACTCCCGAATACCGTGAGTCGGGAGTATCCGAGTGCAAAAGTAACAATTAATTTTCATCTTGCGCTACTTTTGCATCGAATAAATTCCCTGTGCTGCTTACGGCGTCTGCAACATGTTGTCTTGCAACGCCGTTGCGCCGCTGGTGTCTCGCGGTATGCCTCGGGGGCTTTGCCCTCGTACAGTGAAAACGTTTCAACTACCAATAGACATAACGCATGAAGAAATTTTTAGCAGACTTTAAGGACTTCGCCATGAAGGGGAATGTCCTCGACATGGCGGTCGGTGTGATCATAGGCGGCGCATTCGGCAAGATTGTCTCCTCGCTCGTCGATGACATCATCATGCCCCTGTTTTCCGTCATAACCGGCGGTGACGGCTACAAGAACCTCAAGTATGTGGTCACCGAGGCCCAGCCGGCTTCGGACGGCGCGGCGGCTGTGCAGGAGGTGGCGATAAACTACGGCCTGTTCATACAGAACATCGTGGATTTCCTCATCATAGCGTTCAGCATATTCGTGTTTCTCAAGCTGATGATTAAGCTGAAAAGGAAGAAGGAGGAGAAGCCGGCGGAACCGGCCGGGCCGTCCAACGAGGAAGCGCTGCTCACCGAGATACGCGACCTGCTGAAAGAGAAGAACGGCAAGTGACGGCACCGACAGGCTCTCCGGCGGGCGGGGCTGTCACGCGCAAGCCGAGGCTTTCCAACATCGAGCTGCTGCGCCTCCTCTCCATGTTCATGGTGCTGGTGTTGCACGCTGACTATGCCGCGTTGGGCGTACCGGCGGCGGCAGACCTGTCCGTGTCGCCGGCAGACACGGCTGCAAGGGTGCTGCTCGAACAGCTGTCGCTGGTGGCAGTCAACGTGTTTGTCCTCATCTCCGGGTGGTTTGGCGTGCGGCTGACCGTACGCTCCCTCGGGTCGCTGCTGTTTCAGGTGCTGTTTTATGCTGTGGTTATTGCGGCTGTAGTCGCGGTCGCGCTTGGCATACCGGCGGTGCAACGCCCCACGGCGTGGCTGACGCTTCTCCCGGGGGATCACCATTGGTTCATAAGGTCGTATATCGGGCTGATGCTGCTGTCGCCGGTGCTGAATGCGTTTACCGCAAGCTGCACGGTGCGCCGTCTTGCCGCCGTCACTGGCTCGTTTTTCGCCTTCCAGACAGTCTACGGGTGGATATGCGGCGCAGACGGTTTCCTGAACGGCTATTCGCTGCTGTCGTTCATCGGGCTGTACCTGCTGGGTCACTTGGCGCACCGCTTGCAGTGGCATACACGGTGTCGGCGTGCCACGGTGTGGATATACCCCGGCTGCGCGGTTGCCAATACCGCAGTCACGTTTCTGGTGCTGGCTTGTCACGGCAGTGTGCCGGCATGGGTCAATTCATACAATTCTCCGCTCGTTATAGGCGGCGCGTTGGGGCTTGTGCTGACATTCGCGGGCATGAAGCCGTGGACGTCGCGCATGGTCAACGCCGCAGCCGCCTCATCGCTGGCGGTCTATCTGATACATTTCAATCCGTTGCTGTTTACGCATTACCTGGCCGCGAGCCGCAGCTTGTACCGTCATCTGCCGGCGGGCGCGGGCATGGTGGCTATACTGTTGTTTGCCGCCGCAGTGTTCTGCGCGTGCCTGGCGGTTGACCGTCTGCGCGTGTGGATAGTAGCCCCGCGGGGAATCGAACCCCGATCTAAGGTTTAGGAAACCCTTGTTCTATCCGTTGAACTACGAGGCTGTGCAGTTTCGGGTTGCAAATATACGTCTTTTTCGCGGATGCTGCAACACCAAACGCGCATGAATGGTTTTGAGCTGTGTTGTTTTGCTGCCACCTGAATAAACAGCAGCGGTCGTAATTGTCCGCGTTTTACCTCGACTGGGTATGGACACGGCGTGCGGTGTCTGCCAGGATATCATTGCAGTTCAGCAATATACTCACTCGTCAACCTTCGGGTACGTGACCGGCACGCCGCGTCCATGCTTTGGCTGCGCAATAGCGACCCCATCGCCACGCGGGCAGCGGGACAAAAATAGCACCCGATTCACATCGCGTGCTACCTTTTCTGTCGCAATTCAAATGAAAAAGAATTATCTTTGTTTTCTGCTTTTCTTGCTTATTCGTAAAACAGCATATTATCCAAATCAGATTCTATTGAATAATGAACATGCAAAATTAGCGCATATATTGCGTCTGTGCAACGGCAAGGCGTGATATTTGCGTTAAATATTGCCAACACCGCGCCACAATCGCGTTTTTCGCCTATTTTGCGTGACAATCGCCGCATGAAAAAGGAGGGATGCCATATCATGACATCCCTGACTTTCCGCTTAGCCTGACACCCGGGGATGTCAGGCTTTTGAATGACAGGCGGTTCGCATCGGCTGCATCCAGTCTTTAACTCTTATTCTTGCTAAATGAACAGATTCGGCTGCGGCCTCCCGGCCTGACAGAACCCAATTGTATCCATGCTAAAAATAATAACCTTGGGTTTTATTTCTTTGTCTGCTGCAAAGGTACACAGAATTTTTTGAACAACGAAATTTTTTGGGCGAAAAATTCGACAATATGCGGTTCTTATCATATATTCAGCGCGACAGATGCGCCGTTTCAACCCCATTTTTATGTTTGATGTGCGATTTGCGATGTTTTCATATTGACAGGCATGGCGGCTGTTTCCGTTGCGGCTATACGCTGTTTGGCGGCGTTTTATCGTCTGACATGATATTTTGCACCTGTTGGCACGTAGAAGTTGTGGCACGAGGGTTGCCGCCGTTTCGGCTGGAAATTGGGTGTAGATAATTTTTTTCGCGCCCTGTCAGAAATATTGCAAATTTGGGCAAACCGTTCCGTGGTCTGCCCGCAAAATCACTATTACTTATGAAAGAACTTATACTTGGACTGCTCGGCGGAGGAGCAGTGACGCAGCTGCTGAACACGTTGGCGACGCTGCGTCAGAACCGCCGCCAGATCAACGCCGCCGCCCTCGGCACGGAAGTGGAGGCATTGGAAAAGACTATCACCGTGCTGTATGCCAACCAGGAACGTCAAAATGCGCTGCACCGCGAGGAGGTGAAGGAGCTTCGCGGCGAGATAGCGGCATTGCGCCGCGAGAAGCAGGCATTGGAGGAGCGTGTGCGCCGCCTCGGCGAGCAGCTGCGCAAAGTCGCGCCGCGCATGATGCCGGAAGAGGGGCAGCTGCCTCTCTTCATCGGAGATGACAGCCGCCCCTCAGGGTGTTGACCGTTCAGAAGCCGGTTTATTTGAACTTGTGGGCTATGTCCTTGGGCACAGCCTCCTTGTTGACGAGTATGTTGAGTGTCTTTGCGAGGAAATAGGGCATTGACACATAGAAGTAGCCGCCGTAGAGCTGGTTGGTGTCCCAAGAGTTCTTGACCTTGTAGTAACGGTTGCCCTCCTGGTCCTCGGCGATGCCTACGATTACCATGCCGTGGTCGTCGGTGGTCTCCTTGTTCTCAAACATCTGCTGGCGCATCTCCTGTGTCACGGTGATTTCCTTGACGGGGCCTTTGATGTCGAAGGTCGCGTTCTCGCGGTCCTTGTCGGAGAGCTGCACCCAGCGGGCGAGCTCGGAGCCTTCGAGGTCGGAGCCGGTCTTCTTCTCGGGCATCAGCGCATAACCCTGACGCCACTTGAATCCGCCCTCACTCACGTCGGCTGCCCATACTACGGTGTATCCGTTGTTGATGGCGTTGTCAACGATAGCCTGCATCTCCTCCATTGGGACATTTGTAGACGGCGCCCAGAGCCAGTTGTCAGCCACCTCGAGGGGGAATGAGGAGTAGAAGGGGTGGTGGGTGTAGCTTGTGATGCTGATGTAGTCGTCGGCGTTCAGGCCGAGAGCCTTGGCGTATGACTGCGGGGTGTATGTCTTGCCGTCAACGGTGAACTGCTCGGGCAGCTTGCCGAAGTAAGCGTCGAGGATAGCGTCGAAGCCGTTCACCCATGCGGTGGAAAGCTTCTTGTTGCCGTTGCGCAGCACTGCGCCGAGGTATGATTTGAGCACATCCTCCAGCTCGTAGTGGTTATGCTTCTCCTCGCCGTAGTTGAGGCCGGAGTATACGCTTTCAGGCACGATGCCGTAGTTGCGCAGCGAATACATCACGTCTGCCGCGCCTCCGCCTTGTGCGAAGTTGACCTTGCCGTCCATTGAGATGTATTTCAGGGCCTTGTCATGGTAGCAGTGGCGGACGGTGAACATTTCGCTCAGGTCGAGCTCCGGGCCGCCCTTGCGCATGATTTCGTCCTCGAGGAACGTTGTGGTGCAGAAGCACCAGCATGTGCCGGACTTGTTCTGGTCGCGAACCGCGCCTGTGCGGACGACTTTGATGTCCTTGAATTTGAAACCGGTAGAGTCAGGTACGACCACCTTGTCGTCACCTGTTGAAGCAACATCTGTTGCGGTGTAGTGGGTTGCGGAAGCTGACAGCGATGCGCAGACGGCAGCCCACAGGAGTATGTGTTTCATGGTGTTTGGGTATTTGTATTTCCTTTGAGTGTGCAAACTTAGTAATAATAATTTAATCCACAAAGAGATGATTGAAATAAGTAACGAGAGAATTATCGAGGCACTTGCAGCGGAGAGTGCCGCAGAGTGTTTCTATGCCCGCCGTCCGGGCGACGAGGGGAAGC
>ENA-OUQC01001222-OUQC01001222.1-human-gut-metagenome-genome-assembly--contig:-NODE-1222-length-14081-cov-5.073934_pt1 | contig 14081 bp, 11 predicted proteins | sample MGYA00237942_ERZ548815 | MGnify/ENA primary metagenome ERZ548815 (study PRJEB26490, sample SAMN05194722) | human gut metagenome | biome: terrestrial biome; feature: human-associated habitat; material... | reverse complement strand
ACTCACACGTTCTCTTTGGCAAAAGAATAAGCGTGATGTATTACGCTTAAATGGCGTCACGCAGAGCTCGGAAGAGAAAAGATATCCTCTGATGAAGTTGTATGAACACTTTTTCTATTGTGACTTATATCTTCCTCGCGAGGGAGATTGCGAGTATAGTACACTCAAGTTTGGTGAAAACTTTTGTCTCACATCCGGATTTGAAAGTGGAAGTACGAAATATTACGAAGGTAGCCATTTAATTGAAGCCATACGAGATCGGGACTATTTGCAAAATGTACTCTCCAGACTCAATAAATGCGTTGAAATAATGACGGATATTATTGAAAGCGAGGGACCTTCTACTCCGTTTAAAGACAAATTTATTTGCGCTAAAAAGGTAGATTCTATAGATATTCAAAACTGCCATTCGATGCTAAAGAAGATACTTATGGAAAAAGAGGTGATTCCTAAAATTTTAGCGTTAAAGTATATCCTTACATACTTTGACGGAAAGCCTCACGCAAAAGAAGAGTACAAGTCAGTCTATAGCGTCTTTTGTGCAGCGGTCTTGTTTACCGTTTTCGCAAACAAAAAAGAGAGTGATACTTTCTACAACTTTGTAAGACTGGAAGAATGGAAAAGCAAGATAAACAAATGGCTTTATGACTATATTTCTTCTCATGCACTGACCAGAGGTAAAGTTCTCGCTGCATATAAATATAGTGAAAGTGACGATGACCCAATTCAACAAATCCGTTGTAAGTCTTTGGCGGCGATTAGTAATTTCTTCAAAGTAACGAAGAACGGTGATAATTATAACATGGGTATTTCCAACGCAGCTGAACTTTGTAAGTTTTTCGGAGATAAAACAGTTTATAGTTTAGAACACTTTATTGTAGGAGAATGCGGAACTCTTCATGTCAAAACCGCAAAATACGATTTCCCATATAAATATCCACCAACGATTCAGAAGTACAGAAATTCTCTATTTAATTTTATTTTTATTCCTCAACCGCTTAATAGTTCTCTTTCTAATGAAGGATTGTTTATTAAAGTAGCAGAAATCCATACACATGAAAACGAGATTAAATGCAGCTATAGCAAAGGATACTATGGACTGTTAAACAAATCTCCTCGTATGTACTTTCAACGCTACCCTACCGAAAAGGAGATAGATTCCTTCAGTACTGAAGAGGATGCCAGAGCATACCTAAATGAATATTTTACTAAAACATTTCCGGAAGAGTTTTTACAGTTTTCAACGGCGCTTGTAAAAAAAATCAACTGGGGTTCTTAACACGAAGGCGTTCTCGGATATTTCCGAGAGCGCTTTCTCATTAAATGCGCAGCATGGTAACGACATATCTTGCGGAAACTATTATTGTCCATTTTATTGTACTTGCTTTATAATATCATGATCTTTAAAGAAAGTCACTTTCTCCATAAAACCTGGTGTGTGCAGCATTTTATTACCGGTACTGTGTTGACTGTTGGTGAATTTTAATATATACTTAAGTATATACTTACGTATAAATAGAGGTGCTATATGCTGAAATATCAATTTCCCGCTGTAAAGGGCTGTCAGGCCGGAAAAGATTACTATATATGCATGGTTCCCCTTGGGTTAATGAGTAAGATTTTTGCGACCGATAGCAGCGATGTCCCTGCCGAGTATCGCGCCCAAAGAAAGCTCAACGAAGCTCGTATTCCTGAAATCTGTGGATACATCTTGTCTAATCGAGATTCGTATGTCTTTTCAGCTCTGGCTGCATCTGTGGACGGTGACATGAAGTTTGTCCCTGCTGACAGCAATGAGAATGCAGGCCTTCTGGAAATCGATATGACCGCTTCCTTCCTGATCAACGATGGCCAGCATCGAAAGGCGGCCATTGAGGCAGCGATTGCCGAAGACGAGAGCCTGAAAGAAGAAACGATTTCGATTGTCCTTTATAAAGACCAGGGACTTCAACGGAGCCAGCAGATGTTTACTGACCTCAACAAGCATGCTGTTACCACATCAAAATCCTTAAATACACTATACGAGTCGAAAGATCCTGTGGCACTAATCACGAAGAATGTCGTCAACTCAATCAGCTTCCTACGTAAGTATACTGACAAGGAGAAAGACAACCTTAGCAAATATTCCTCTAACATCTTTACACTTAACACCTTCTATACAGCTAACAAGCGCATCTGTAAGGTGATCCATGATCAGGACAATGCTGAAAAAATCGTTTATACATTTTGGAATCACGTGGTTGTTAATATGCGTGAGTGGAACGAGATGGACAGTGGTGAATTAAGTAAAAAAAGTTTGCGAGAGGATTATATCACAACGCAAGGTCTGATTATCTTGGCACTGGGACGCTTGGGAGAATTCTATTGCGTGAATCCTCAGATTAACATGGCAAAATCGTTGAAGGGATTAAAGAAAATCGACTGGCTTCGAAATAATGAAGCGTGTTGGATGAACCGTGCAATTAAACCTAATGGAAAGATCAACAGAAATGAACAAGGTATCTTTTTGACATACATTCAAATTAAGCGACTTCTTTCTCTGCCAATCAGTGATGAGGAGGCAAAAAAAGAAAGAATCATGATGGGATAATCCTGGAGAACTCAAATGGAACAGAATACATTTAATTCAAATAACATCGATGCCGGAAGCAAAATTGCCAGTTTTCGAGTAAAACAAAGTATGCCATATGAATTCAAAGTGAATTATGCGCGCATAAGAGCATGGGAATTCTACAATGAATGTGGAAAAAGGGACTTGGATTGCTATGTTTCAGTAGGGGGACTTGACAGTATTACACTGTTCTTCTTCTTGAAATCAATAGGAATAGATGTGCCAGCGGTATCAGTCTCTTCGCTCGAAGATGTTAGTATCCAAAAAATCCACAAACAGATTGGAGTTATCTCACTACCACCAGCAGTTAGAGCTGATGGTACGCGATGGAATAAGCAAAAACTAATCCAAGAATTTGGTTTCCCTGTACTCTCCAAGGAAATCGCCCGTAAAATTGAATTGCTTCAAAACCCAACTCCCAATAACAAAACCATAAGGCATGCAATTGTTACAGGCGAAACTGGTGAATATGGTGGATTTCAAAAGCATTCAAAAATGAAACTTGCGCAGAAGTGGCTCGAAAAATTCGGTGGATTAGAAAATGAAGAAGAAGGCGTGAATTATCAAATTGCACCGTTTAAAGTCTCCTCGAAGTGTTGCTATTACCTCAAAGAAAAACCGTGCTCTGATTGGGCTAAAGAGCACAATTGTGTACCTTATTTAGGGTTGATGGCATCCGAAGGCGGAAGACGTGAGAAGTCTTTAATGCTGAATGGCTGTAACTACTTTGGAAAAGGTACCATTCGTTCGGCTCCATTTGCAATTTTTAATAGACAGGATTTATTACAGTTGGCACTTGATTTAAAGGTCCCTGTCCCTGAGATTTATGGAAGCATACTGAAGGATGAAGATGGTCGTTTGTATACTTCTGGAGAGCAGCGAACTGGATGCTCGATGTGTGGATTTGGAATTCAGCTCGAAAAACGGCCTCACCGATTCGATCGGCTACGGGAGCGGAACTACAAAGAGTGGGATTTTTGGATGAATAGGTGTTGCCTTGATGAAAACGGAACACCGTATGGCTGGGGAAAAGTTTTAGATTATCTCGGAATTGGCTGGCGAGATATTCCGGATCCTCATAACAGAAAAAAGTAAGGATGGGAATTCACAATGCCATATACAGGTAAGTTTCAAGTATTTGAAGATATTATCAAAGAAATTATGATCGTCTACAAGCACGACAGCCGTCCGTGGCTTATTGGCTACAGCGGTGGCAAAGATTCTACTTTGCTGGTCAGTCTTGTATATGAAGCCATGAAGCGGTTAAAGGATGCTGGCGCTAAGCTTGACAAAACCGTTCATGTCATTACATCCGACACGATGGTTGAAAATCCCATCGTAAAGAATTACATGCACTCATCCTCGGATAACATCAACCGAGCAGCGGGAAAAGATCGTCTCAACATCAAAGCCAGTGTGATCTACCCGGAGCCGGAACAGACATTCTGGAGCCGGGTCATTGGCCTGGGCTATCCCACCCCAGAGCCTCCCGGATTCAGATGGTGTACAGACAGGCTGAAAATCATGCCGATGAATAAGTTTGTCAACGAGCGAATCAAGGAGAGCGGCGAAATCATCATTCTTCTCGGCGTCCGCAAGGGCGAAAGTCTAACTCGAATGAAGACCATTACCGCACGGGAAATCGAAGGCAAACTGCTGAATATGCATAATGACATTCCCAATGCTTATGTCTACAATCCTATCACTGAAATCCCTAACGATTTGGTCTGGGAATTCCTCTTAAAAGGCGATTGCAGAAGTCCTTGGGGAAGTGACATGAAGTATTTGTTCAGCCTTTACCAGGGCGAAAACCTTGGTGAAGAAAAGAGTGTTTTGGGTGAGGTCGACCGCGAGAAAATTCCGGTAACCGGCAACTCCAGATTTGGGTGCTGGTGCTGCACCATGGTGAAAGAGGATAAGTCGTTACAGAACTTCATCAACAAAGGTGCTACGGAACTAATTCCGCTTAGAGAATTCAGAAACGAATTGCTCAGAATGCGGGAGAATAGTCAATATCGAGATTCTAAGCGCCGCAACGGTTCTGTCTATAAGAAGTCAGACGGAAGCTTTGGAATGGGACCGTTTACGCTTGAAGCGCGATGCCTCATTCTCGAAAAACTCCTCGACCTCGAAAACAGGACAGGCATGGAGCTGATTACAGAAGCTGAACTGAAAGCAATTGACAAGATGTGGGACGAGGAGGGCGACCTTACATGTCGTGCACTCGTTGAAACCTACCATAAGGTCAAAGGCAAAAAGCTTCCATGGGATGATTATAAAACTCCGCGATTTGATGATGAGGCGATCCAAGCGATCAGGGATGTTGCAGATAAGTATGATATCCCGGTTGAGTTGATTACGAAGTTGATTGTTTCTGTAGATGCCAATAAGCACATTACGAAGAACAACAAAATGCAAAAGGCATTTGACAGCATTATTGGACAAGGCTGGTTGCACTATAATTCTGTTGAGGGAGCATTGAACCATGAAGATTAAGCGCATACAAGTAAAAAACATAGGTCCATATGTCAACGAAAATGCCTTCGATTTTGATGTATCAGACATTACTAAAAGAATGGTACTGATCGGCGGCAAAAATGGTGCAGGTAAAACGACACTGTTTAACGCTATCAAAATATGTCTCTACGGCTGCGTTGCATATGGCTTTGAATCCAATAACGCAAAGTACTTTGCCGAGATAGAGAAAATTATCAATGCCAATGAAAAACTGCAAAAAATTGGTGAGGCAGAAGTTGTCATTGACTTGCTGATGGATGACGGAAAGTACGATCACACATACACGTTTGTCAGATCATGGAGGGTAGCAGGCAAGAAAATAGCAGAAACCTTTACTGTGTACAAAGACGGCGAGACACTTTCTGAGACAGAAAAGAGTGATTTTGAGAGCTATCTTTTACAGACACTGCCCCCCAATCTCTTCCGCTTCTACTTCTTTGACGGCGAAAAAATCAGTGATTTCGTGTTCAACAGCAGCAAAAACTCCGACTTCAAGGATGCGTTCTTAAAGCTCTGTAGCCTTGATACGATGGAGATTATTCGGGAAAACTTCCGTAGAATTTCTCGTAGCAAGGCAAAGGGGGCCATGACGCTTTCAGCGGAATACGATAGATGCCTTGAAGCAGACAATCTGATTGCACAGAGAGTAGAATGCGCTGAGGATGAATATCGAGAGATTTCCAATGAGATTTTGATTATTGATCAGAGGCTTGCGTCTCTTGAAAAGGCATACGCCAAGGGTGGCGGTATTTCTAAAAAAGAATGGCGCTCTATGCAAGATCAGATTGCAAAAGAGGATGTTCGCCGCGAGGGACACCATAAATGGCTCAAAGAATTGGCCAATAATGTGCTCCCATTTATTATCCTTAGAACTCAACTGGAAGAACTAAAGGCCCAAATTGCACTGGAACACAAGGCACAGGTCGATGCAAATGTAAAAAGCACAATTGATACCCCGGAAATCAAGTCGATCATCTCCGGCGTGTTGAGCCGGGCAAATATAGAATTAGCCGACGATATTTCTGAAAAGGTTATCTACGAGATTGCCAGCTATGCCAGCCACACTTCACAGATAACGCCCATTCTCAATTTGTCTGACTTCGACAGATTTGAACTAACTGCAAAAATCAACAGTCTCCTGGCTTATGACACCAACCGTGTCAAAGAAGCGACTGATGACATTAAGGCTTCTTTAAAATGCGTAAAACGCATCCGAAAGAAAATGGAGCGGAGCAGTATCGAAAACTATGATGGATACTTGCAGATGAAAAGCGATTTGAATGAGCAGAAGTCCAAATGCACGCAACAGCTTCTGGAAGTAGATAAAGAATTGCAAGAACTACGCGCCCAGAAAGCGATATCTGCATCTAAGCTTGCCAAGGCTAAAAGTGATTATGAGGCACTCTTGAAAAAGCAGTCCATTAACGATATTTCAGCGCGTGCACTACTGGCATTTGATGAACTCCAAAAGACGCTTTACGATAAGAGTATTCGTTTAGTCGAGACGGGATTTAGCCAATTCTTCGCAAGTCTGATCAATAAATCTGATTTGATTGATGGAATCCATATCGATGATAGCCTAAATGTTCTTCCCTATAAAAACAAACACTTTAAAGCTGATGAAATACATAAAATCATTGGTAAGAACGGTGTTGAGTATCTTATTGCTCAGATCGGTCTGTATGCTTACGAAGTCCTGCAACAAAAGCTTATTGTCGATGAAGCCGAATTTGAACTGCCGGTTGAGGTAAAGCAACAGCTTTCTGCGGGAGAAAAGCAAATCTTTATTATGGCACTATATCAAGCGCTTTCGCAACTCAACAAAATCAATGTGCCTTACATTGTAGATACGCCGTTCGCGCGAATCGATAAGGAACATCGCGGAAAGATCCTGAGTCAGTTCTTTAAGAAACTAAACGGTCAGATTATCATCTTGTCCACCGATGAAGAAATCGTCGGGGACTATCGCGAGAGTATATCTGACATTGTATCTAATACATTCGTTTTGAACCACACAACAAACGGAAATACTGAAATCCTGGCAAACACTTATTTCGGAGGCAAGCACAATGACTAATAAGCTTCATACGTCACAAAAGACCCAGGAGATATTCAACTCGTTAGGTCAGTCATTGAGATTGCAGCCGTTTATCCTATCTAAACTGGCAATCGCACTGTCGGTCAGAAAGGGACAACTTCAAGCCGATGACTTTAAGACTGATAATAATGGCTTGGAACTGAGTCGGCAGGTCATTTTCGGTGATCACGATTTGCTGTTTAAATCTCTCATCATTAACAACGAGGGCAAAGTGATTCGCGAGGATGACTATTTCCCCGGTTTGGTAAAGGCTCATTTGGATCGAGGAGCAAAGCTTCTCGAAGACGAAAAACGGTACAGCAAAGATTTCTATAATCATCTGTGCCATCTGGATGACAACATCTAAAGGAGGTTTATATGGATTATCCAAAGGTCAAAGTCTGTTTAGATACCTCAGAAGATAACCTGATAGATGAATTGTACACGCCGTGTCTAAAGTGGGCTGAACGCTTTGACCGAGGCGTCGGCTACTTCACAACAGGGTGGCTCACATACAACGTCGCAGGATTATCCGACTTCGCCTCTCGCGGAGGAAAAATGCGCTTAATTACAAGTCCCATTCTTTCCACGGAGGACACGGACGCAATTATTGGAGCTGAGAACCAAGATGGTAGCGCATTCCTGCGCCTCGAAGCAGCTCTCCTCGAAAATGTTGAGATACTCAAACAAGAAATGGAAGCAGATATTATAAATACATTTTCCTGGATGCTGTATGATGGAATTATTGATATGCGTTTTGCAATTCCTTGTGAAAAGTTGGAGGAAGGAGACTTTCACGATAAATTTGGCATTTTTTATAAGGGCAACGATGCGCTATCCTTCTCTGGCTCTATCAACGACAGCAAGCATGGATTCCAGAATTATGAAAGCATAAAAGTCTTCAAAACGTGGGCTGGTACACAGGAGTATGTCGATGCGGATACCGCCCGTTTCGAGAAAATCTGGAATCGAAAAGACCGCAATCTCAAAATGTTTACCATTCCACAAGCAGTTAAAAACAAAATATTTGAATTGCGTTCCCCGGATAGGCCGTATTCTTTGCCGGCAGGTTCGAGTAAATGGGTTCATCAGGACATAGCAGTAAAGACCTTTCTGGAAAAAGAGCATGGCATTCTGGCAATGGCTACCGGAACCGGAAAGACTGTTACTGCAATGAAAATCATCAACAAGCTGTTTGATAGCGGGGAAATTCGCCGCGTTGTTATTACTATGTACGGCAACGATTTGCTGGATCAGTGGGCAATTCAAATTCGAGAAAACTACAAGAACAAGCAAATCAACTATCATTATGCATCCCAGAAGATGATGAAAGATTTCGTCATGCACCCAGATGATTCCATCTTAATTCTTTCTCGTGACGCCAGAAATCTCTCCAAATTGCTGGACTTGTTTGATCGTCTACCTGGCGATTATCGCAATGATACGCTGTTTGTTTTTGACGAAGTACATGGAGCTGGTTCTAATACTTTTGTCGAAAATCTTTCGGGCAGGCTCTCTCCGTATCGATATCGCCTCGGGTTGAGCGCTACGCCAGAGCGTGAGTACGATGAGGCTGGAAATGATTTCTTGCTGAATGAAATTGGAGAAGTAATTTTTGAGTTTACGCTGCAGGATGCCATTCAAAAAGGAATCCTGTGCGAATTCAATTATATTCCTCTGCCCTATGTTCTCTCTGACGAAGAAAAGCTCAAAAAGCGCAAGATTATCGCAGCGTTCAATGCAAAAAAGGAGAGCGGAGAACCTGTTGATGAAAAGGATATGTTTACTCAATTGGCGCTTGTCAATAAAACAGCGGTCAACAAGCTGGAGGAGTTTGAAAGTCTGATTTCTCAGCGACCGGAGCTGTTGCAGAAGTGTATCATTTTTGTTCAGACCATGGAATATGGCGCAAAGCTCCAGGAGATTCTTGTCAGGTACAGCGACAAATATCATACCTACTATGCCGATGATGAAAAAATTAATTTGGAGAACTTTGCGGCAGGAAAAATTGACTGCTTGCTGACCTGTAAAAAAGTTTCCGAGGGAATTGATATCAGCAGCGTCACGAACATTATCCTGTTTTCTTCTGACCGTTCCAGGCTCGTGACAACGCAGAGAATCGGGCGCGCATTACGCCTGGATAAAAACAACCCAGAAAAGAAAGCAACTGTTGTGGACTTCGTGATTGAGGATTCTGAGGAAAATGACAATAACGCCGATGCCGATCGTGCAGAGTGGCTTACAGATCTTTCGCAGACAAGGAGATGCGAACATGAGAAATAAAATCATCGAAAATGCGATTGATTCCGTTGTCAACGCATCAAACACCTCGTCCGACTTCAAACTGGCATTCAGACAATATGTCAAAAACAAGTTTGATGATAACGCCAAAGAGAGCGATTTAAAACGGATACTTACACTGATTGAGGATGATGAGGAGGATATTCAGGTATGAAGATGGCAATCCTCGAGCTCGAATATAAAAATATCCGAAAAATCACTGCCTTGAAGCTCCCCTTTACCAAAGCCGATGGCTCCGTAATCAGCAACAATTTTATTATGATGGCCAACGGTACCGGTAAGACAACCACAATGGAACTCATCAAAGGATTATTTGATGGAACAGCCGCTGGATGGACTGCGTCCAAAGTGCGTTCTTTCGCGCCTACATTAACGGAAGCAGATAGAGGTGAATTCAGCATCACTGTCAAATTTGATGATAGACAGTATAAGTACTTCCTTTCTATGAATTACAAAGATGGAACGGTGCAGGTGGAAACCTCTGCTCCTCCCAAGGGTCGAGAAGCTGGACTTCGTTTACCTGAGTCTATTCGCGGTATTTTTACGCCTGAATTTGTTAGACGCTTTGTGTTTGACGGTGAGCAGGCGGCGAAGTCTATGGACAGCTCATCCAATGAAGCTGATGAAACGATTCGCTACCTATATCGCCTCGATGAATTGGATGAGATTTTGGCCGCAAACCAGAGAATCCTTACCGAAATCCAAAACGCCGAAGGAAAGCGTGGAACATCCAGTTCACTTAGCAATTTGCGTACCCGGCAAAGTGACATTGACGCAATTCGGGCCAAGCTGAGAGCACGGTGTGAGAAGCTTCGCGAAGAGATTGCTGCGTTTGAAGCTGAAAAAGTAGAGAAGGAGAAACAGCGCCAGGAACTCGACAAGAGCTATGAAAAGCTGAATCAAGAGAAAAATGATATTCTCAAGGAACAGCAGAAGAATCGCGGCGAAATCGACGTTAAGATCACTTCTATTCTGGGGATAATTAAGTCTCCCTATCTACTGAGCGAAAGCCTCTGTGCGAGAATGTTCGAGTTAGGCAATAGCATGAAAAAACTCAAGTTGCCTAAAACCATTGCCAAAGACTTCTTCACCGAATTGGCTTCTGCAGACCGGTGTGTCTGCGATAGATGCATTGGCGAACGGGAGAGAACGGCTATCCTGAAGCGGGCTGACCAGTATCTGGGAAGTGACCAACAGTCGGTTCTTAACACGGTTAAGAGTAGTCTGATGGACAGTGTGTATGACGAACGCTTAAAAAAGGCCTTCGAAGAACTCGAGGAACTGAGAGCTCAAGCTAATCGCCTCGATACGAGATTTAAAACTAATGAGGAAAAACTCATTAAGGCCGGAGGCGAAAAGGCTCGTGAACTGCAGGAGCGAATTGAGGAACTGATCAGACTTATCAGCATTGCTCGTGATGAACTTGAGCGCATTGAATCCAAGGATGAAAACGACGCTTCTCTGACAGAAGAAAACAACCTTCACAAGGCGGATCAAAAATTTAAGTACTATGAGCAGGAAATAGCGAAGGCAACAAGAACAAATACTGCATTGCGCAAAAAAGAGTTGGTTGATTCCTTGGTGAATGAGATCAAACTACAGGCTACCACAGCGCTGAAGCAAGAAATCGTCAGAAAGACCAACGAGAAACTTCGCCGTGTTATCGTTGACGATTATGTAGAAATCGAAAGCATCGATAGGTACATAAAACTAAAGGGTAGGGACGGTGCCAGCGAAGGTCAAACTCTTAGCATTGCCTACTGTTTCCTGGGCACTCTTTTCGAAGATTCTGAGTTGGAATTTCCGTTCATTATCGACTCGCCTACCGGCAAGATGGATTTCGAAAAACGGCAGGCTGTTGCAGATATCATTCCTTTGGTATTCAATCAGATGATTGCCTTTGTTCAGTCAGCAGAAGTGGAGCGTTTTGCGGACAGATTCTATGCAAATCCCGATTCGCAGTATCTTACGGTTGTGGCATCTCCCCAGGATCAGGCCGTAGTTGTTTATGAAGGAATTGACTTCTTCGATTCGTATCAAAGAGAGCACAAAGGAGATGGAAAATAATGCATTTTAAGATAGCGAAAAGTGCCCAAAGCTACTTTAACAACATTATGAATCTCGAAGGCTCCCACGCTGCGGAGGATAAGAATAAGTTTATCCAATTCGATGTGTACTACTGCTGTGCATTGATTGGCATGGCAGCAGGCCAAATCGACGAGGATACTTCTGAGTTGAAGGATCTTGTTGAAAGGTACCCAGTTCAATATCGTGACTGTAAAGCACAAATTGCTGGGTTACTGGTGGCATCTGAGGCCAGAAGACTCGGCATCGATACGCAGAGCCCTAAGCTGGAGCAGATTATGCTACAGTATATTAGCAACAATGATACTCTGCTGTCTGAGGATGGAATTAAAACCCTTAACGCCTATGCATTGAAAGGATACCGCCTGATTACTGATTATCCATTGTTTGACAAACCTACTTCCAGAGAAGAATTTCTGGATGCATTCAATGTAGCCATGCAGTTTTACGAAAAGAAAGATAGCTAATCTGTGTAGGTGCTTAGTTAACCTGCAAGCCCGCACCACGAGTACCCCGCATCGCAAATAGCGGCTGAAACACAATGTTCCAGCCGCTATTTTTCTGAAAAAGTTTCAGTAGCTATTTCCGTCGAACTGTGGTATATGTTTGTGCTGCAAGGAGGCGAGCGCATGAAATACAAGCTGCTGAAAGACCTATACGATTGCTTTTGTACCCCGCCTGAACTCCAGACTCAGAAACAGGAAATTGATGAATGCCATCAAGCACTTAGCAAGGTACTGGGCAAACTGGAGCGTCGGCTGGTGCTCCAGATCATCGACGCAAAAGACCGTATTGCGGAGGAGACCTCCATCGACAGCTTTATCTCTGGATTTGAGCTGGCGTGGCAGCTCTCCGTGGAACTGAATCAATATGAAAAAGAGCGCTCAGTCTCTCGCTGTACGGCGAAAAGATTGGGCGCTCTTTCCATGTCCAGAAAGGAAGAAGCAAAATGAAGAAGCTAATCATTACTGTAGCCGCATCCGCCGCCTGTCTGGCCCTGTGTGCCGCCGTGTGGCTGCAGAACGAGCCAGCCGTGGAAACACCCGAACCACCGAAACCGCCCGCCGTAATCGCCGCACAGCCCGAAGTTCCGGAGTTGTCAGAAATTGAAGAAATCATAATGCCAGAGGAAGAAAAAGCCGATGTAACGCAGTCGGAACCGATTCATGAAGTAGCCACTGATCCGGGACAAGCGCCTCCCCAGACACCGTTGGTGAGTGAAGCACAGACTACCCCCGAGCAGAATGCTACACCACCGCAGGAGCCAGAGCCAGCCCCGGCATTACCTGATGGTGTCCCCGATAACATGGTCTATGTCCCAGGCTTCGGTTGGCTGGAGAGCCAAGGGCCTAACCATTGCGAGTACGCCGAAGATATGTACGAGAATGGCAATAAAATCGGCAGCATGGGATAAGGAAAAACAGGCAGTACGGAAAATCCTCCGTACTGCCTGTTTTTGCGTTTATGGATAACCGCTCCCGCTTTTACTTCCGATATTTCTCCAATAGACTCTCGTTGCCGTGCTTGGAGTTGCTTTCCTGCTTCTGCACAGTAATGATTTCCCAGTGCGGATCTTCTGTGCTCAAGTCCAGAGTTTGTATTGTCTGGAAATGCTGCTTTGGGTCGAAGGACATATTTCCCTCCACAAGTTGCTCCCAGGGTGTAAACAGGATATCTTCCGCAGGAGTCTGGCACGGACTCTCCATATCCAGTCCTTCGCCATCCGGATTGATTCGTTGCAAAAACTCCTCGCCGGTGATCTTGCCTTCCAAATACTCGACGCGGGCAGCGCTGGCATCGTCGATCCAGTTGAAATAATTTCCGCCAGGAACACTCATCCCCGGAATCCCAGCGTAGAAGCGGTAATCTCGTTCGTAGAAACGAGCGCGCAGCTTCTTGAACGCAAGAAGGTAGATGTCTTCATTAGGGCCGTCTTTGCGCTTCAAATTAGGGCCGCGCTTCTTACAGGTGCTTCCGTCTTCCCAAGTGCGGTCGCAGTAGTCAGTTTTCTTTTTCGTCTTTGGCACAAAGTACTGCCAGCAATGCTGACAGCGAACAATGCGTTTTTCAGATCGCAGAGCCGCGCAGACTTCGAAGAAGTACAGCTCCAGTAGAGAATGCATCTCATATTCCCGTACCCACTCATCTCCCTCTGCTTTCCATCGTACAGAGAAGGCGTAGGTATAGAGTTGCGGATAAACAGTGGCTGTGCGTGTCCAACGTTTCTCCTGTGTCATGCTCTCAGTAGTGCCGAAGCAGATCTCCATGATATTCCGCATCCGCACACGAGTAAAATACAGGGCTCGTACTGCCTGGACCATCTTCGTCCCAGTGTTCAGCAGGAAGCTGGCACTGCCGTCATCCTCTTCTACAAGGATATCCTCCAGTGCAATCCGCATAAGGAAATAGGCTTCGGGAAAATCCGTCTTCAGGTCGTTCGCTACTGCAAAGCACTTCGCAACCAGGTCCTGAAAATCCAGAATGGAAATA
>ENA-OUQC01001221-OUQC01001221.1-human-gut-metagenome-genome-assembly--contig:-NODE-1221-length-14087-cov-2.759407_pt1 | contig 14087 bp, 10 predicted proteins | sample MGYA00237942_ERZ548815 | MGnify/ENA primary metagenome ERZ548815 (study PRJEB26490, sample SAMN05194722) | human gut metagenome | biome: terrestrial biome; feature: human-associated habitat; material... | reverse complement strand
GTCCTGCGCAATTTTAAGGCATTCATCATCGCTGTTTACCTGCGCCGCCAGCTGATAGAGCGTGTTGAAGGAAAGGAAGGCAAGCCCCGTGCGATCGTAAATCTCCTGCTTACCGACCTTCCGAAAGGTTCTATCCATCATGCCGTCCGTGCGTGTATCCCGATAATGAACCGGATTGCCCAGCAGCCGTCCATTTCGATCCAACAAACCGTAATCCACGCCCCAGGTATCAATACCGATAGACGCAATTCGGATATTCTCCAAAGCTGCTTTGTTCAAGGAATTCTTGATCTCAAGAAACAACCGCGGCAAATCCCAGTAAAAACAGCCGTTCAGCTCCACCGGTTCATTGGCAAAACGGTGCAGCTGCCGGATGCTGAGCTTTCCGTCTTTCAGAATTCCAAGCATCGCACGGCCGGAAGACGCTCCGAAGTCCATCGCAAGAAAGGCGGTCTCCATATCTCTTTTCCCTCCCTGAAACAATCTTTTTCTGCATTATACCATGTATCAGGGCCGCCGCTCAATCCTGTTTGTGAAATAATCCTCTACCCCGCAGGCAATCGCCTGGGCGAGCCGCTGTTGATAACTTTCTTCCGCCAGCAGTCTCTCCTCTTCTCGATTGGATAAAAAGCCGCACTCCACCAATGCTGAGGCGGGACAGGCGTTCAAGATATAATAATCTCCCGCACTTGGCTGCCGCGCATAATCCGGATCCAATACAAAAAGGCGCTGTTCAAGCGCCTGCGCCAACGCTTCTCCTTCCTCTTGTTCCCGATCGAAAAAAACTTGAGCACCGCGCTGGCTTTCCTGACTGAATTTGTTCATGTGAATGCTGACCATGCACTCGATTCCGTTGTCGGAAAAGATTTTAAGTCGATTGTCCAGCTCTTTTCGCTTTTTATATCCTGTCGTTCGCACCGGATCAATCAGCGCCTCATCCGTTGTTCTGGAATAAACAACGACGGCTCCCTTTTCTTCCAGCGCCTTCCCGACGCTCATTGCAATCTGCAAATTAAACGTCTTTTCCGGAATCCCGCTGAAACCTACACAGCCGCCGTCATAGCCCCCATGCCCTGCGTCCACGCCGATCACCCTGCCATAAAGCGGCAAGGCACTGAATTGCGGACTCAGCGCCTGGGCAATATTTTCCTTTTGTATAAGCGTAAATCCCACAAGGCCGACCAATAAGATCAACACCGCAAGGCTTTGCTTTTTCATGAGTGCTCCTCCATCCGGACATTTCACTGCGATCTATGTTTACTTATGCGCCGGATGGAGGAAATAGAACCTAAAGAGAACAGAAAGGAAAAAGATTTGATATTTGTCTATCAGGCGGCAGGCTCCACAATCGTACTCACACCGTCCGTCATCGTGCGGATATTGATGTCCGTCTGTCCCGCGCCAGTGCCCATCGCCGTCTCAATTTCTTTCCGAATCAGTTTGATGCGGTCGCGATCGGCCAAGCTCATGTTCTGATATTTCTTGGAACTGTACTCAATCGAGTTCATCATCTCAAAGGCGTATTTTCCTTCCGAAGAGTATTTCAGCTCCCAAATGGGCGTATAGGTCACCTCTTCGACATTTTTCTCGTCTTTGTCAAAATCCTTGGTAAGTTTAAAATTCAAAATCACCGCCGCATCACGGCCATTATTTCGGTAAGCATCGAGAAAACTTCCCAGGCTGTAAGCCACGAGCGTACGGTTGCCATCCTTTCCCTGCACATAGGTCAGGCTCTGCTGACGGTGCGCGCAAGTCCCCAGCACGACATCCACATCGTTATCGGCAAAGGTCTGTGCCCAAGCTTTCTGTGAATCAGTCAATTCCGCAGAATCACCGCTCCATTGTACGCAGACAATGATAAAGTCGATACCTGTTTCATCGGCACGAATTTGTTTAAGGTCGTTATCAAACGTAGCTTCCGTCAAATATTTGACTGTATCGGTCGCACCATCGGGAAGCTTATCGGTTTTTTCGGTATAGCTCAGCACTGCGATACGCAGGTCGTCTTTTTCAATAATCAGCGGCTTTACATAATCCGATCCGCTGGCATATGCGCCAGTGGAGAGCAGTTCTGCCTCCTTCACCGCCTGCACCGTGGCTTGCGCTCCCGCAATATCGCTGTCAAGGATCTGAGCGCTGGCCAGGCTGACCAAGTCAAAGCCGTTGTTCTTCATCGCCGTCAGCAATTGCGCGGGCGCACGGGTCTCGTCAAATTTATCGGAAGCAATTGTGGTCTCCAGCGTTCCCAGCGTCACGTCCTGCCAGGACAGATAGGGCTGCACACGGGCAAAGAACGACCCGAAATCATAGGAATTCCCTGTTTTAGCGGCCTGAAGCTCGTGGGCATGCATCATGATGCTGCCTACCGCGCCGAAGGTGATGCTCTGAACGCCCGATCCGCGTGCCGGGGTGGGTTCTGCGCTCGGCTCAACGCTCTCAGAAGGCGCGGGCGTTTCCGTGGGCGAAGGAGATTCCGACGGTACAGGAGTTTCCGCCGCCTGCGAAGGCGCCGGCGACGCAGAGGACTTATTCAGCTGAGTTCCGCTGTTCCAGCTGGGAACCGCTTTGACCAGCAGTGTCACGCTGCAAACCACCAGAACCAGACAAAACGCCGTCAGCAGTATATTTTTCCAATTGGGCTTTTTCTTATGCGGTTTATTTCGTGTATAAAGCACAGGCACACACGCCCTTTCCGTTTCTTTTTTCCCATTATATCACAGAAGCCCGCAAGGTTCAATTCCCCGCTCTTCACTCTCAGAAAACGCGCTGAAAGGGTATAATGTTGCTGTTTTCGTCAAAAAAACATCCTTCCCCGCAGGAGGAAGGATGTTTCTGATTTTTATTTTCCGCTCGCAGCGATCGCATTACGGGTAATTCGCTCATAATTGGTTTCATATTCGTCTGCCGTCATGTTGCTGGTCATATAGGACACAAAGAGCTGGCTTTTCTGCTCGTCGGAATCGCCCAGCGCATAATCGGGTGCAATGCGATACCTACCGGCCATCCGGAAGAACGCATTGAATTCGTTCACCATCTCATCGTCGCATTGTACATCGCGCACCGCAGACACGGAGAGCGTGTCCTGCGCCCACCGTCCGCAAAGCTCAGAATCGCTCAGCCCTCTGAGCAGCGCCACTGCCGCATCAGGATAAGGCGTATCTGCCCAAACAGCAAATCCGTCATGAAAGCACGCATCGGTAAAGAGGGATTCCGTGCAATCCTTCGGTGCAGGTATAAGAAAGCAATCCATGTTGAACGGCAAATAGTCCGGCTGATTGCGAAGCTGGTAGATCTCGTTGGTGTTACACAGCAGCATAGCAGCTTTTCCGCTCAGAAAAGCATCTGCTGCGGCGTATTGATCCACCGAAAGAGGATTGGCTCCAAAAAAACCTCTCTCCGCCCAATTTTTCACCTTCTGAGCGCCTGTCGCCAGCTCACCCTGCCAATTGGTCTTGCGGCCGTTCAATCGCTCGGGATCATCCAGCACGCCATCCTGCTCCGCAATGTAATTGGTCAGGATACCGCGCAGCGAATCGAGCTGAAAACCGTCGGGTTTGCCCGCAGCAGAAAGAGGAATCAGCCCTTCGTTGAGCATCAGCTGCATGAGCGCGCTGAATTCATCTGTTGAAGACGGCTTTTTCCAACCGTTTCTGTTGAACAGATCCTGATTGTAAATCACCACAACACCGCTGCCACGGAACGGAATACCATAAATATCGTCCTCGACAGTGTATTCCTCAAGCGCGCCGGGCTGAAAACCTTCCTTCCATTCGTCATCCATATAAGGCGTCAAATTGAGCAGTTTGTTTTCTTTCTCCATGCTGTGAACACGCGATGCAAATTGAACAAACACATCGTACATCTCTTCAGCGGCCAAAGCTGTATCCAGCGTCTGGCTGAGCGAACTCCAATCCGTTGTGCTGATCTGAACGCTCAATCCGGTATTTTTTTCTTCGATAGCTTCGACGAGCTTTTCCATCGCATCCTCATGCTCCGGCCAGATATGGAGCATCTGAATGGTTATACCGTCTTCCTGTGTCTCAAAAGTGTTCTGTGTGGTCTGTACAGTCGCATCCGGAGTACATCCGGAAATCATCATGGTTATGCAACTGAGCGCGAGCAGCGCACAAATGATTCTTTTTCTCATGTTATTCAGCCTCTCGCAAAAGCAATGATTTAGTTTTTATTCTAAACCTATTTTCATGTTCCGTCTACCGCACTATGTTAAATCATAACCGGCAGATGAGTCTTTTTTGTAAAATCTGCTTCCTGCCCCTCTTGTCATCATCTTTATGCAGTGATATGATTATTTTATAATAAAAAAAGGGTGGCTAACTTCCATGTCAAAACAACATCGCTTCTCCTCCTATATCGCCTCTCACCGCCAGCTCTGGATCATCGGCGCAGTTTTCGCTTTGATCTATATGGGAAACGGCTCTTTCCTCCCCTATCTGTCCTTATATTATATGGAAGCCGGGCTTTCCACCACGCAGATTGGCGTCATCACTGCCATCGGTCCATTCGCCTCGCTGCTGCTCCAAACCGCGTGGGGACGGCTTGCCGACCGTACCAACCGCAAATTCGTACTGATGCTGGCGCTGGCTGCGTCCGGCCTATCCGCGCTGCTGTATCTTCTTGGCACATCCTATCCTTACATATTGGGTGTTGCGACACTGTTCGTGCTGGTCAATATGTCGGTACTTCCGATGTCTGACGCAATGGCATTGGAATTCTGTACCAACAATCGTTTTCATTTCGCACCTGTACGCATGTGCGGCACGATTGGCTACGCCATCATGCCGGTGCTGTTGGGAGGATTATTCTCCGTGCATCTGCATTACATCTTCCCAACTTATTGCGCACTGTGCTTGATTGCCGCAACAGGAACCTGCTTTTTCCCGAAATCCATTGCTAAAGCGCCGGTACGTGCGGGCAAGTCCTCAGGAGTGCGGATATTGCCACTGCTGCGCGACCCTTTCGTAATCTTTTTGCTCACCGCCAACTTCGTCATTTCTATCGGCATATGCGCCTATACCTATCTGCCGCTTTACGCTTCGGACATGGGATATGACAACAATCTTTGCGGACTGCTCAACGCAGTGGCGGCAATGAGTGAAATCCCATCGCTGCTGCTGATTGACCGGGTACTCAAAAAGATCAAGGGGCAGACCGTCATCATCGCCTCCTCCTTCTTCTGCGGGTTGAGGCTGCTGATAACCTATCTTGCGGGCTTCTGCGGAAGCAATGCCATTTGGGTGATGATGCTAGGGCAGCTGCTGCAATCAGTGAGCTACATCACCAATTACTATTGCTCGGCGCAGCTGATCCATGAGCGCTTCCCCGCTGAACTCAAATCCACCGCGCAGACGCTGCTGGCGATGATTACGGCGGGTTTTTCCCGTATCGTCGGCGCAGTATTGGGCGGAATACTTTCCGAACCGGAGGTGCTGGGACTGCAAAACACCTTCTTGTTTTTCGCCTGTTTCCTCTTCATCGGTTCCTTTGCTGTGTTGGCGTGCTATCGCTTTGCTGTTCGCCGCGGCGCAGCGCATTGAGAATTTTGACCGTTCCCTGTTTTTGTCGGGAACGGTCTTTTTTTCGCGCAAAAATATTACTGTTTTGTTACGCTCCGATTGACAAAGTTAACTTTTTCGGATAGACTGTTGCTATGTCCGTATGCTGAACAATTCGGTGGAAGAAAGGCGCAAAAATCAGATATTTGCAGTGTTGCTAGGTGGCGGATCGGGTTCACCGTGCGGGCAAGCAATATGGGAGGAGTTATGCAAACAAAAAAGCAAAAACAGATGAGCCGTTCCGGCCTGCTCTTCATGTTCCTCAAGGGCAGCAAGCGTTATTACGTGCTGGCGATGGCGGCTTCGCTGATGGTCTCCCTCACGGAGATGATCACACCGCAGTTCATCCGGCTCACCGTGGACAGCGTCATCGGCTCCGAACCGCTCAGCGTTCCCACTCCGATTGCAGCGGCGGTGGAAGCGGTCGGCGGCGTTGCGGCGCTGAAATCGAATCTGTTCCTGATCGCGGTGGGCGTAGTGCTGGTTGCACTCTTCACGGGTGTGTTCCGCTATATCAACATGGTTTCCATTACAAAGGCGGCGGAAACCTTCACCTGCCGCATCCGAAACCTGCTCTTTGCGCACATCCAGCGCCTGCCCTTTGCCTGGCACATGAAAAACCAGACCGGCGATATCATCCAGCGCTGCACATCGGATGTAGACACCGTGCGCGGCTTCGTTACCGATCAGTTCATGAACGTGGTGCGCATCTGCATCCTTCTGGCGCTCTCGCTTTCTTTCATGATTTCGATGAACGTAAAGCTCTCCATCGTCGCGATGGTGACAATCCCGATCATCATCTGCTACTCCCTGTTTTTCCATCGCCGCATCCGCGATCGTTTCACGGAGTGCGATGAAAGCGAGGGTGTGCTTTCGACCATCGCGCAAGAAAACCTGACCGGTGTGCGCGTTGTGCGTGCATTTGGGCGCGAGAAATACGAGAAAGACCGCTTTGAAAAGCAGAACAATATCTACACCAATCTTTGGATGAAGCTCTGCGCACTGCTTTCCTGGTTCTGGGGCATCGGTGATCTTGTGTCCCTTTTGCAAGTCATGCTCATTATTACGCTGGGTTGCGTGCTCTGCGTTCGCGGAGAAATGACCGCAGGTGAATTCATTGCTTTCATTTCCTACAATGCACTGTTAACCTGGCCAGTTCGCCAGCTGGGCCGCGTAATCGCGGATATGTCCAAAGCGGGCGTTTCCATCGACCGAATCAACTACATCATGTCCTCCGAAGAAGAGCATGACCGCCCGAATGCCATCGAGCCAAATCTGATGCAGGATATCGTGTTCGATCATGTGTCCTTTGCTTACGATGATGGCGTGCCGGTACTCAAGGACGTCTCCTTCACCATTCCGGCAGGCTCGACCTTTGCCATTCTCGGCTCGACTTCTTCGGGCAAATCCACGCTTATGTATCTGCTCAACCGCCTTTATGACGTTGAGGAAGACAACGGGCGCATCACCATCGGCGGCGTGGATATCCGCGATATCAAAGCGGATTATCTGCGCAAAAACATCGGCCTGTGCTTGCAGGAGCCGTTTCTGTTCAGCCGCACCATCGGTGAAAACATCGGCATCACGCAGCACGATATGCCGATGGAGGAAATCCGCCGGGCAGCAAACATCGCCTGCGTGGACGAAGCCATTATCGAATTCACCAAGGGATATAACACCATTGTCGGCGAGCGCGGCGTAACGCTTTCGGGCGGACAGAAACAGCGCGCGGCCATTGCGCGAATGCTGACCCAGCGCGCACCCATCATGGTGTTTGACGATTCTCTTTCCGCCGTAGACGCCGAAACCGACCTAAAGATCCGCACCCAGCTCAAAAACAACCTGGGCAAATCCACTGTGGTGCTGATCTCTCACCGCGTCACAACTTTGATGAGTGCAGACTGCATCCTCGTGCTGGACAAGGGCGAGGTCAAGCAGATCGGCACGCACGAGGAACTGATGGCGCAGGACGGCATCTATCGCAGCATCTTCGAGATGCAGATGAGCACCAACGAGGTTTCCGCATGAAAAACAAAGAAAAACAGATCAGACTGCCGTGGTTTGGCCTGCCGAGACTCTTCCCCTTCCTAAAGTCCTATCGCGGGATCATCTTCTGCATGATTACGCTGCTGCTCAACGGCATAATCGACATCTGTCTGCCGCTGTTCCAGCAATACGCCATCAATAACTTTATCGGTAAGGGCACACTTGTCGGGCTTGGCCGCTTTATCGCGCTATATGTGGGCGTGATTGTGATTCAGGTCATCTTCTCGTTGATCGATGCGTATCAGGCAAGCCAGATCGAGATGTACGTCGGCCGCGACTTAAAGCGCGAGAGCTTCAACCACCTGCAAACCCTGTCCTTCTCCTACTTCAACCAAAACAGCGTGGGGTATATTCATGCCCGCGTCATGTCCGATACCAACCGCATCGGCAGCATAGTGGCCTGGGGTTTGATGGACTCGGTCTGGAACCTTTCCTATCTCATTGGCGTCATGATCGTGATGTTCGTCATCAACTGGCGCCTGGCACTGTGGGTCGTGGCGCTGACCCCCATCATCACGCTAATTGCCGCCTTCTTTCAGAAGAAGCTGACGGTGCTCAATCGCCGCGTGCGCGAGATCAACTCTCAGATCACAGCAGATTTCAACGAGGGCATCACGGGCGCTAAAACCACCAAAACCCTCGTTATCGAAGACAAGATGGAGCACGACTTCGGCAAGACCACGCAGGACATGAAGCATACTTCCGTCCGCACGGCTCGCTACCGCGCTACCTTCATTTCCATCGTGATGTTCACGGCCTCCTTCGCCATGGCGCTGGTGCTGTGGTGCGGCGGGACGCTAGCCATGACGAGCGAAACGCTGATGAAGATCGGCACGCTTTCGGTATTTATGAACTACGCACTGGGACTGATGGAGCCCATCCAGAATTTGGTGCGCCTGTTGAGCGAACTCATCAACGTGCAGGTCAACGTCGAGCGCTTCACCAACCTGCTGGCCACCCGGTCCGACGTGGAAGATACGCCGGAGGTCATCGCCAAATACGGCGACACCTTCAACCCTCGCAAGGAGAACTGGGAGCCGCTGCACGGCGATATCGAATTTGACGATGTTTCTTTCAAATATCCGGATGGCGACGAGTACATCCTGGAGCACTTCAACCTCAAGGTGCCGCAGGGCACCAACGTCGCCATCGTCGGCGAGACCGGCGCGGGCAAATCGACGCTGGTGAATCTGGTCTGCCGCTTCTTTGAGCCGACGGAGGGTCAGGTGCTAATCGACGGACGCGATGCACGCGAACGTTCCCAGCTCTGGCTGCATTCCAATATCGGCTACGTGCTGCAAACGCCGCATCTGTTCTCCGGCACAATTCTCGAAAACCTGCGCTATGGCAAGCCTGATGCAACGATGGAAGAGATTGAAGCAGCCTGCAAGGCAGTTTCAGCCGACACCATCATCAACCACATGGAGAAAGGCTATGATTCCGATGTCGGCGAGGGCGGCGACCTGCTCTCCACTGGCGGCAAGCAGCTGATCTCCTTTGCGCGTGCCGTGCTGGCCAACCCGCGCATCTTCGTACTGGATGAAGCCACCTCCTCCATCGATACGCTTACCGAGCATCTGATCCAGAATGCGATTGAGCATCTAATGAAGGGCCGCACCTCCTTCGTCATCGCGCACCGCCTTTCCACCATTCGCCAGGCTGACATCATCCTGGTTGTTGACGCGGGCAAGATCGTGGAGCGTGGCACGCATGACGAGCTGATGGCCGCCAAGGGCGCTTACTACAACCTTTACATGCGTCAGTTCGAACAGGAATCGGTCGAGCAGGCGTTTGACTGATTTCGGGTTTCTTCGGCGCAAGATTCGAAAATCGTCGGGATATCAGGGAGGAACACACGTGGAAAGCGAAATCCGCCGTTATCTCCGCGAAGGAGAAAGCTACGTCCGCAATCGCGCGATTGCGGATATCGAGCGCACCCGCAAGGGATTGTTCGAGCTGCGCTTCTTCAAAATCGGAAAACCTGTGCAACAAAACCTGCGCGCTGTACTCAAGCAAACCGATCTGGATTTCAACTTTGGCGCCAATATCTTCATGCTGGAACAGTATGAAACGGAAGAAAAGAATCGCCTTTACGAAAAAAAGTTCCTCAAAATTTTCAATTCGGCGTCTATTCCGCTCTACTGGGAAGGCACAGAGCCGCAGGGAGGGCATCTGCGCTACGACCGTGGAATGCCCAACGACGTTTACCGCCGTCTACCTGCTGTGGAGGTTGCCGATTTTTGTGAAGCTCACGGACTGCGCATGAAGGGGCATCCCCTCTTCTGGCATGAATTCATTCCGTCCTGGCTGACGAAGTATACCTTCACGGAGCAGAAAAAACTGATTGCAAAGCGTTTCCGAGAAATCGCCGAGCGTTTTGCAAACCGCTGCGAACGCTTCGACGTGGTCAACGAGCCTTCGCGCATCTATGACGTCTATATGCGTGACCGGGCAAGGGGCGGCAGCTTCCTGCTGCCGGAGGATGATTACTGCCTCTGGCTGTTTGACCTGGCACGTCAGCTCTTCCCGTCCAATACGCTGATTCTCAATGATACCGTCGGCGCTTCCTTCCATGAGTTCCGCGGCAAATACAGTGGATATTACCTTAACGTCAAGGATCTGCTTTCCTGCGGCGCGCGCATCGACGAGATCGGAATGCAGTGCCATTTGGGCGACCATGGCGGCGAAAACGTCTACAACGGCGAACGGCTTTACAACGTGCTGGATACCTACGCCGCGCTGGGTAAACCCATCAATATCTCTGAGATCGGCATTCCCTCCGAGTTCGACGGCGTTATCGATGAGGATTTGCAAGCCGAAGCGGCGGAACAGCTCTACAAGATCTGCTTCTCGCACCCGGCAGTAACCGGCCTTACCTGGTGGAATCTGCCGGACGACGGCGTAGCCGCGACCAAGCAGCGCATGGCGGGCGACGAAAACATGCCCTCCACCGGCCTGATTGGATCGGATTATCACGAAAAGAAGGCCTATCAAGTGCTGCGCAAGCTCATCCGCGAACAGTGGCACACCGATGCACAGGTGGACGTGCCGCAAGGTATTGCTGCCTTCAGGGGCTTCTACGGTCATTATGACCTAGCGGTTTGTGATGAACAGCGTGAGATCCATAAGAAGATTCATCTCTCACCGGAGCTTTCCCGCATACAACGAATTGATCTGGACGACTGAATTTCCGAATGATAAAAGGGATCCCGGAAGATACTCCATCTTTCCGGGATCCCTTTTATTCTTTTGTGGAAAACCAGTAAACCGTATCTTCTCCATGGGATTCCGGGCTGACTTCCCCGCCTGTTTTGCGGTAAAGGCCATTGGCAGCATCATTGCAGTGATAGGTTGTGAGAAAAATCTTTTCAATCCCATCCCTGCGGCAAGCAGCTTTCATCTCTTCCATCAGGCGCGTCCCAATCCCACGATGCCGCTCGTTCTGCACGACGCCCAACTCATGAACATAGAGCATTGCCCCTGTCCCATGCAAACGCCGCAGCCGATATCCATGGGCAAAGCCAAGGATATTTTGCCCTTCCGTTGCTGCAAATAGCCAGCAATTGGGGTCGCTTAGGAATTCATTGAGCGGTTTTTCTTCCGCAATGTCCTCTCGAAAAACCGTGTTCAATTTCATCGCCATCGCAGCATCTTTATCGGTCAACCGCCGAAACTCGCAAGCCATTCTCAATACCCGAAGAGCGCCTTAGCCGCATCCATGTTGCCGCGAACACCCACCGAGAAGGGACAGCGTTTTTCACATGCACCGCAATGCAGGCAATCACCCGCATGTTTTTCCAACGCCTGATAGTGCGCGCGAACGGTATCCGGCACACTTTCCTGCTGCGTGCCAAGATCGTAAAACTTGTTGACTGCTGCGATGTCGATCCCGGCGGGACAGGGCAAACAGTGATTGCAATACATACACTTGCCGCGAATGGCCGATTTTGTGCCCGCGCCCAGGCAAGTATAGTCTTTCTCTTCCGCCGAGGCATTTTCAAAGGCCAGATCCCGCTGCATTTCCTCAACGGTTTTTGCCCCAAGCAGCACAGAAGACACCGCCGGACGATCCAGCGCATACTGGATGCACTGCGCGGGCGTGAGCGCCATGCCAAAGGAAGAGGTTTCGGCATTGAGCAGGCGGCCTGCTCCCAGCGCTTTCATAACAGTAATGCCGACGCCTTTTTCCTCACATAGGCGATAGAGCGCCGCGCGCTCCGGATCGATGGAAAAGCGGGTTTCGGCATTATAGGTTTCATCCTTGAAATAATCGTCAATATCGGTCTGGGCGGGCAGCAGGTCAAAGGCCGGATTGATTGAGAACAGGATCACGTCGATCACGCCGGTTTCGATCATCTTCTTCGCCGTGACAGCGTTGTGGGACGAAACACCCAGGTGACGGATCACACCGTCGTGCTTGAGCTTGAGACAGTAGTCGATATAGGGGCTGTGGAAGGATTTCCGGAAGTCTTCCTCCGTGTCGATAAAGTGCATCATGCCAAGATCGATATAATCCGTGTGGAAACGGGTAAGGAAATCCCGGATGAATGCATCGCAGAGCTTCACGTCGCGGGAGCGCAGATACTGCCCGTCCTGCATCACCGCACCGATATGACCCTGAAGGATCATCTTTTCCCTTTGCCCGCGCAGCGCATCGCCCAGATGAGAGCGCACTTCCGGCTGCGGCATAAATACATCCATGATGTTGACGCCGCCCTCCATTGCCGTGCGCAACACCGCCTCCGTGGTTGCATAATCCACATCTGTCACGTGTTCGCCTCCGAAGCCGATACGGCTAACCTGAAGACCCGTTTTCCCCAACGCTCTGTATTCCACTGTTCTTTCCCCCTCTCCGATTTTATACCATATGAGTTTTCTTTCATTATAGAAAAGAAGGAAATAATTGTCAATGACTTTGGAAAAGTGTATGCTGTTTGCAGAAGAATATCCTTATTCACCCAAGGAAAATGATCTTTTTATGATCAAACCCATCTGGTGATCCATCGGTGCACAGGAGCACGTCCCATAATGGCTGCGCAACGCAAATTCTGCATTTACACGCACTGAGTCGTTTATTCCGTCCCCGCCTGCAGCCCGAATGCGACCTGGTATGCTTATAACATATGCCGTGACGGTTCCCTGCAAAATCTCTATCATCGTCTGAACTTCGGCGATCCGTCGAAATTGGGTTCCAAGGATTTCATCCCGATGTTCCCAGCAGAGCGCATTGATTCCTAAGAATGAGTGATGCTGTTCAAGGCATCCAGCGCAGGCTTTGCCGGTTCTGTCGACGAGCAGCACGAGGGCTTCGCGATGTGGAACAGCCGCATCAACCCGCACACTGGTGCGGCCACGGGACCGAAGCGCGGCGTGGTCGGGGAGTTTGCAAGGCGATTCGCGGACAGGGCACGAAGTTCATGACCGCCATGTACCATGGTATTTCTATCTGCACTAAAAGAGGGCAACCTTGCCAACACCTTTTACGGCGAGCCGCACAACACTGATTGGGATGAGCCGGAAAATGAGATCGACCCGAATCCCTGTGTTGCCAATCACAGAGTCTTTTCCCCATGCATGGATCGACCGAGCAAGGCGTTTCCAGACAGCTGGCCGGAAAAACTCAAGGAAGTCATGGGGCAATGCTGCCCGGTCTGATGTGGGTCGATTTCGGTTTGAAATACATTCGCGAGGGCTACAAGCGCGCCTTTCTTGCCTAGAACCGCGACCTATGCGTCACCTACAAGTGGCAGAATATGGTGGTGGGCCGCAACATCGAAGATCCGGAACAGGGAAAGCGTGGCGACCTGACGTATAACTTCTGGGTTACCGATATATCCAAGAACAGCGTGCTGATCCTGAACGTCAGCCCGAAGGCGGACGGAACGATTCCGGAGAAAGCGCAGCATATCCTCCTGGGGATGGGGTGCTGACTTACGGTCAACGGCAAGGCGATTTGCGGCACAACTCCGTGGATCATCGCAGGCGATGACCCGACCAAACTGAAACACGAGGGTACTTTCTCTGATGGCGAGCGGCTGCAATACACGGCCAACGACCTCTGCCACGTGCTCAACGGGGATACGCTCTATGCCATTATGCTGGGATTAGCCGGGACGCGAGACGCTGCCGACCGCTCTCATGCCGTGGATCTATCCGGATGAGATCGAGAAGGTTGAACTGCTCGGCGCGGACGTTCTCTTCCCCTTTAAGGAGGGTCTGCACGTGACTCTGCCGGAAAAACGCTCTTGCGATTATGCCTATGCGCTAAAAATCACCCGCCGCAATATTCTTCATTAACTTCTAAGCAATAGAAAAAGCCCTGTGGAAATTTCTTCCCACAGAGCATTTTTGCTTTTTCTATCACAAAGTTGGTCAATCCGAGCTCGCCGCGCTCCACTTGCTACTCTTGCAGCACGCGATAACCTCTCTTTTCGAAGAAGGAATGCGCGATAACGGAAGTGAGTGTGG
>ENA-OUQC01001219-OUQC01001219.1-human-gut-metagenome-genome-assembly--contig:-NODE-1219-length-14092-cov-11.163140_pt1 | contig 14092 bp, 17 predicted proteins | sample MGYA00237942_ERZ548815 | MGnify/ENA primary metagenome ERZ548815 (study PRJEB26490, sample SAMN05194722) | human gut metagenome | biome: terrestrial biome; feature: human-associated habitat... | reverse complement strand
AAAAGGTTTTGAGTTTATTTAAAACTGCAGAAGACTGGAACTCGTTTGTGGAACTTTCCAATATGAAGGACATGATGGTCCGCGAACTGAAGAACCGTCTATTGAATGAGATGCGGATAATTGCTGAATCCAATTTGTCCGAAGCCGGTTGGGAGTATGATGCTAAGGATGATTATATATCCATTGTTTTACATAATCATCATACACTGAAGATTCTTATAGAATGGCAATTCTGGACATGTCCTTGGTATAAACGAGGAGCCGGGATATGGATTAATCCTTCTGAAATTACTCCTGAAGATTTTATTGGGAAGGTTTATGGCAATACCAAATTGAAAGACTTCTTGACGGCCAATGGCTTTCATGAGAGCCGGGAACATTCGTGGTATCCGTTTGTGAAGACAATTCCGGCAAAGGCGTTTTACCAAAAAGACGGCAATGATTCTTGTAGGCTTGTGGAAGAATGCCTGTTCAGGGCTAAACAAGATGCAAAGGGGTTGGCAAATGATTTATGGAATGAAGTATTCAAACCATTTGTGGAGAATAAAAACGTAATGAGTATGTTGGTTGAAGTACTTCAATAGCATACTTATTACGCATTGTTTTCGAAATTATAACTCTGTCTAAATCTTATAGTTCTCCGCCATCCTCCTGATGTCATCAACCAATTCGTCGCGCAGTTCTTCCGGCTCCAGCACTTCTACAGAGGGCCCGTGGCTCAATAGTTCCTGCTTGAAGTCGAAGGTTGGGACAAGTCGGTATCTGTAGACGGTGTGGGTGTCATCCGATTTCTCCTCGATCTTTTGCTGGGAGCTGTGGAGAGGTAGGGTGTCGAGATATTTCGTCTGGTCGTTTACGACACGTATTAGCACATCCTGCGCAGGCTGGTCGTTCTCCACGATGACTCCGAAGAAGTTTCTGAAATACTCTTTAGGTTCAAACTTTTTCGGTAAGGTGAACGGCTCGTCGAGTTCCTCCATGTCCTCGATACGGTCCAGTGCGTATATCCTCAGTCCGAGCTCCGATTTCCCCAGAACGTACCATCTTTGCTTGAAGAGTTTTACGCAATAGGGCTCGATGGAAAAGAAAGTGGCTTCCTGACGGTAGAAACTTTTGTATGAAATCTGGCTCACTCTCCCGGAACGCATCGCGCTGATGATGTCGGAGAGGAACTTCTCGCTGGAAGGCACGTTCTCCACAAGTATGCGGTCTTTCATGTCAGAATTCTCCTGGAAAAGGTTGTTCATGCAAAGTGAGTGCAGCATCCAGTTCAGGGTAGCATTGTCCCCGACCTCTTCACCGCGGATATAGTATCCCATGGTCCTGTCGTTCTTTATTTCAATGCCGAGCATCTCCTTGATGGCGGTCTTGTGATTGAAGAACGTCCTTTCGCTTAATGCGGCCCCGCTGTCGTTGAGCGGACTCCTGCTCTAGGCCTCGCTGATCTCCCTGAAAGAGGTGTAGCCCCTTCGGTTGATGAGGTCAATCAGCCAGATGTAACGCTTTAAGAAATACACTGCCATAAAGTTTTGCTTTTTGTCAATGCAAATGTATGAGGACTTGCTGAAAAAATCCAGCAGTCGGGATTCGTTTTGTCTTTATCTGCTGCAGACTAACCGTACCCGCAAGTCTTCGCCGCTTAAATTCATACTTGTTCTTCGCTCTGTCATAGTCATATCTGGAGAAGTATTCACCTTCCGGAGTGAAACCATAGAAGGTGATATGCCAAAGGATCCGCGCAAGAGCCTGGGGCTCCGTGACGTCAGCCTGCAAGACCACCTCTTTTGCAAGAGCCGACTCCCAGATTTCTCCTTCACAGTTGGACGCGTGCAGGTACCTTTCCACTTCGCAGCCGTCATCATCAGTCTCCACGTGCTCACTTACGACTATCTGCTCTCCTCCAGCATCACCCGGAGTCATGCGTCGAAGCGTGTCGAAAGCCTCTTTGAATGCGTACAGGTTGCTTTTGACCGGCTCTTCAATGCCGGTCAGGTCCGGCACTATGGTGTCGAACTCATATTTGAGTATAAGATCCTTGAGTATCATTGCTGTTCAGGATTTGTCGATTCTATTTTTGAGGGTTTCCAGGTAAAGGTCAATGTCCGAGAGTCCGACTTTGTCAAGAATTTCATCCGCAATGTCCTCAAAATAGTCCCTGCACCGCTGCAGCAGCGCATCCTCCAGCGATACTCCTTCAGGACGATCCGCAGCTTCCTTCAGAAGAACTTCCTTGAAGTGTCGGAGATCATAATTGCTGCACCAGTCGAGCCGGTTCCTTTCCTGGTCTGAGAACTGCTGGATGGTGAGTTTGACCTCTATGGAGAGGTCATTGATACGCAGCACATCAGGAATGGACCAACTCATGTGTGTGCATAACGCATGGAGAGCATGGCAGACAATGATATGCTCCAGCTTAGGATTGCGCAGAGGCCCTTCAGCCCAGGTGCTTCCGTCATCCATATCGTTTGAGCACTCCAGTTCAGCGTCTGTCGCTGACGGGGATTTGTCTTTCAGTAGCGACCAATTGCAGAAGACATCGGCCATGCCTGGTTTGTTCTTCTCCGTCTCCTGTAGGATGGCTGCCATACGGATGAAATCTGAGCCATAGTATTCGTCATCCTCCAGGCGCAGCACTGAGTACGGAATGTCGAATATCGGGACCAGTCTGCTTTCAATCATGTAGTCATCATCCATATCATCTTTATTCATCACCAGCAGTGCCCGTACGAGGTCTGCCGTGCGATGATATGTCCGGTTGGTCATTTCCAGAAGTAGGTCATTGACCTTTTCCAACCTCTCGACCTCCCCAGGGGTGCAATGGCAGCCGAAGAGGAGATTCAGGATGAGGCTGCGGTCCGACATCAGCTCCTCAATCTCCTTGACCTTCACCTCGTTCCGGCTCCAATCAAGGAACTGGCGGTAATGCTGGTAGTCGAGGGGATCGCCGGTGATTCCGAGAATCCGCTGCTCGAGTCCTGCGAGTTCATGTTTGAGTTGGACCTCGTCCATCGAACGATAGTCCGGTTTGTCGATGATTCTTTTCATGCCGTAAAGATATTGCTTGAAACTGCAAAAGTGCGGCAGGCGAATTATTTGTCTTCATTATCGTAACTATTAAGTAATATATTGAACATGGCATTTCCGTGCTCTTTAATGGCTTCGATACTCCAAGACTTATTAAAAGAAAAGGCATGCAACATCTTTAAACTCTCGATAGAGCCGCTCCTTGAGCTGTCAAGAAATGATTCGACTCGCGCCCTCTTCTCTTGATAAATAGAGTTTGAAAGTGCGGAATTTTGCTCAGATGAAATCATTACCAGATTTCCAAAAGAATTTAGATCGTTCTTTTCGAGTTTAAGGGTGTCTTCCTGCAACGGCGTTTGTGGTGCAATATGTTCAGTTGACCGATTACGCTTGAACACGTATTTCTCAGCAACGTTTAGAGCTCGTCTGATATCATTATTCTGCGGAGTAGTATCATCTCCCACTATGAATAATTCTCTTCTTTTAAGCCAAATTTGAAAATCTAAACGCCAGAACCAGTAACGATCAACACCTTCATAATTCAACTCATCGTACTTGAGCTTTTCCTTAGGATGAATCTCGTCATCTTTGGATTTAAGGAAAGCAAAAAGCGTTTCAGGTTCAATAGGCCTATCCGTGTTGACAATATCAATTAACATGTTGAACCACTGATAGTATGTTACTGGAGAGGAATTAACGTACAGCATTGATTCAAACATCTTCAAGGTTTTTACAGTACCTTCTTTTTCGAGGAAAGGGGTCTCCAAATCATAATCATAATCGCCTTGCCCGTCTAGAATCCGGATGAAGTATATGTCTAAAAGAACTTTGTAACACACTAGTGTTGAGAAGGATTCCTCGATTTCTTGGTTGTTGCTCTGACTAATTAGGCGCTTTTCAAACGTGTCAACCAGATTCGCTTTATTGAAAAAGACCGTGATGTTGACATGCACCCCGAAAGTTAGACAAAAAACTTTCGGGGTTTTGTTATGTCAAAAAAGAATAGAAAACACACCTATGCAGATCGTCTGAAGTATATGCATATGTTGGAAGAAGGTTATTCCGTTAATTACATCCATGTTCATTACGGAATAAACAAACAGTTATTAGCACAGTTATGGGAGGCCTTTCAACATGTAGGCCCAAAGGCTTTGTCGAAGAAGAGTTATACAAAAGCCATCATAGATAGAAAGTTATGCGCGATTCGCGATTTTGAGGAAAAACACCTACCTTTAATGGAAATACTATCAAAGTATGACATTAGCGAAAGTGCTTTGCGATCATGGAGAAAGAAGTATTGCACAGGAGGAGAAGCACTATTGTCAGAAGATAAACGAGGCAGACCACCAGGTATGGGAAGACCAAAGAAGAAAATGGCAGATCAGATGACCGAGCTTGAACGACTCCAGAAGGAGAACCAAGAGCTCAAGACAGAACTTGCCCTGCTAAAAAAAGTGAGAGCCTTAGTCGAGGAAAGGAACGCCCGTCTGTACGAGATTGGGCACAGGTCATCGAAGGACTAAGGCGTGAAGGACATCCTCTCCAATTCATGCTGGACAGGATGAAGATGGCAAGGTACACATTCTATTATAATCTCAAACAACTCGGACAACCTGACGGATACGATGATATGCGACATCGCATTCAGAACATCTACGCCAGGCATCACGGCAGATACGGGTACCGCCGCATTACTGCCCATCTGCATAACGAAGGAGCGGAAATCAATCACAAGGCCGTACAGAAGCTGATGATGCAGATGAATCTCAAAGCCAAGCGCAGGAAACAGCACTACCGCTCAGAGGTTTTTTTATACACATTTGTCCCAAAATTGCCCCAAAGAATCGGCGAAGAATCAGCGAAGAATCTTAAGCGCCAACTTAGCCACTTCTACCCGGTATCACTTCGCCCACAAAAAATGACAAACGACACCATACTACAACCTTCGTATCTTATATGTCTATCTTCCAATAAAGCTATAGTCACCATCAAAGTCGTCAGGCATATCGCCATACATTCCGTCAGTCATAGCATCCCATGTTTCGCGCTCATAGTCCCAATCATCATCTCCTCCGTCATCGCAATAATCATCATCGTTATCGTCGCTTCCAAATGATACATGAATGTCTTCCGAGAACCAATACTGAACTTTATCGTCAAACAGTTCCTTTCGTTCTTTAATGTTTAGAGCTGAAATAAAACTATCATTAAATATTGTTTTATCGCGTACTGAAAGGCTATTTGTATCCGCCAAGTCCTCATTGACGAGTAATTGCAACTTGCCTTTCCCCACTAACTCGGCAAGACCCCAATAATCAACTTTGTCAATGGCCGTGATAATATTATTAATGTTCTTTGTGTTCAGCAGCAACACGGAATAATTGTTATCATCAATCTTTTGAACGGCAAACACGAAATCTTTGACGGGCTTCGTGAGTAAAGTATAGCCCTTGTCGGGACTAATGATATCCTGCGTGAAAGAGGAAATGCCTACACCGGTTAAATGATTTTTTCGTTCAAATGTAAAGAATGTATCCTTATCAATAATCTTGACTGTATTATATAACTTCGACGAAACCCTTTCGTCAAATCGAATTACTCTCTGTCTATTATCATCGCCCACGATAAAACACCCTTTGGATATAACAGGCTTCAAGACAGATAACTGTTCCAGTGGGAAACTCCAGTAATTCGTTATTTTCCCATTCTCTTTTTTCTGAGTGATTGTACACTTGGATCCTTTGCGAAAAGTAAATATCGTGCCGTCTTGTTTCGGAATAATAGATATCAAGTTCATATCCGTAACTAGCCATCTGCCATTCCCTTCATTCCATCGATAACTATAGTAATCAATCTCATTTCCCCATTTGTCATAATCCTCACACTCTTGTTTCCAACCACCGCCGAAATGGAAATACAAAAGATTATGTACTTTGTCTTTGTGGAACATATTGAAACCGCCCAGTATCAGATTGCCCTCATAATCAAACAAGTCGTATACACCGCCATACTCGCTTTCGCGGAATGAATAGCCATATTGCCCTTCACCAAGAAAACCGCCATCGCGACCTGCAAGAATATAACCATCCTGTTCTTTAAAGCAATCGTATAAAGGGTCAATGATAGGGACGCCCTCTTTCGTCAATACGCCCCAGCTGGCACCTTTAATATCTCCACTGAAAAAGTTATTGCGGGAATAATCAGAAGAATTGTTTTCATATCCACCGTATCCACAATAAATCAAATTGTCCTCCATCATCAGATGATCATATACAGCCGGGACCTTTTCCCTTCCGTCTGCGGCTAATACGCCAAGATGCTCCGATAGAGCATCTGAAACTATGGCATTATCAAAACGACTTGGAACAGGGTTGCCATATTTGACAGAGACGATAACTCTCCCAAACAAATCTATGACACCCCAAGATTCCTCTATTCGAACATTAAATAACGAATCCTCTCTCTCTATTACCTCATCATATACAAACGGAACACTTTCATAACCATTAACACTTATGAAGCCGTATTTTTCAGCACGAGAGGTCAAGATATGATTCATATCATATAACACCGGCATTGTAGATAATCCCGAGAAAACATCCATTTTCTCATATATCTTTCCCTCTTCGTTGACTATAGTGTATTCATCAATTACCTCTTCTCGGTAGCTAGTGAGTTCATGCTTTACTCCAAACAGGTTTTCGAAAGAATTAATAATAGAAATCTCTTTATATTGGATAGGCACATCTGCTTTTGTCAATGGATATAAAGGGTGTTCAGGAAGAACCAAAGTTTTTGCACCCCATAATCCATCTTTAAAAAGCAGTACAACGTGGCCTCCCTCAAAGATTATTCTTTCAAAATCACATTCAATGATCAGTCGGTTAATATCTCGCCGATAAACGCCATATTTACCTTCCTTGCTCACGACATAACTCAAATTCGTTAATTGCTTAACCGTATCGAATCTGCTGTTGTGTATAATACCGTCCTCTATGGAAAACAATTCGGCATATGAATCTGTCCTGAGAATCATTATATCTTTAAACGAATAATGCTCTCGAGGGCAACTAATGCCAGTATAAGGCAGGAAACCTCTACTTTTGACGAACTGAATTAATTGTCTATTAAGACGATCCTTTTCTGCTGCGGTATCAAAAGGGTTTTTCTTGCTATAACTGCCATATTCCTCACCATCTTGATGCCCATACTCAGTATACTTAGGAGTGACAGAGTCATCAATATGCACAAACTCTATGTTGCTATATAACGCATCAATAACGACATTCCCCGAGTCCGTCAGTACACCAACCTTGGAATCTTTTTCAACGATCAAAAAATTGTCTAACAATTGAATTCTATCATATAGAAAGTTGACTATTTTCTTACCATTGCTGTTAATGACGGCTTTCTTCCCATCCTTATCACACGCCAATAATTCTTCGGACAAGACCTCAGCTTTCCCTCGATAGACCTCCTTTCCTATTGAGTTAAGCCAAAACTCCTGTTTTTTGTTGAAATACTCATACCTTTCTCCATGAGAATGCGAATCTTTTAACGCGGAGTCACATTCATTGAAGCAGTTAAAAAACGCCCCTTCATTTGAGATGATGTACTTATATGTAAAATCAATTATGATGTTTGATTTTGAATCTAATACACCAAATTGCCAAGAATCTCCGTCATTACGTCTTGCAATAATTCGATCCGAATTAACAATAATGATATCTTCGTATTCAATATCAATAACTCGCTTCCCATCTTGGTCAATGACCCCACGCTTATCTTCTCCACTGACAATTAGATAACCATTTTTTGAGTCGATGACAGAGCCTTCATAAATCATCTCTCCATTGCTATTGTAAACTACTGGGTCCTTTTCCCAAGAATATTTGAAGACGTTTCCGTTGGTGTCAAACAGCGTGTGGGTGTATACTCTAGATGAATGAGCATCTTTGTAGCACTCAAAAGAGTTACCCACCTTGGTTATTCTTTTGTATTCAAACGGAACCACGATAGTCCCATCTGGTTTGATAACTCCGCAACTCCATCCCCCCTCTGGCATTTCCTTCCTAACAGCAAAGTATTCATCAAACAAGTGACAAACCTCTTGGTATTCAAATGGTACAATTATTTTGCCCGACTCGTGTATCATACCGCATTTACCATTCTTAGATACCGGTGCATACTCCGTGTGATTGTATGAATTAAGGCCAAATGTAGAAATGCCATCATCGAACTGTGGTTCAATAACAACGGCACTTTCAGCATTCTTATAGCCATATTTCCCATTTTGCAAGAATCTTTCAAACGTCCCCATTGTTGTTTCAGTGTTTTTCTACCACATATTACAAGAGCCCAAAAATGTTTCTTCCGAAGTAGGTGGAGATGGCTCAACTTTTCTTGCAAAGATACGAATTTCCGTTTACCCTACAAACAACAACCCTCCGCAGATTTCTCCACGGAGGGCATTCTTAAATTACCGGTATCTCGACCTACGGACTAATCTCCATCTTCCTCAGAAGAAGAGAGAGTGGCAACGCCCAGCACTCGCCTGACTTCTCACCGGTGGCTGTATTGACGTAGAAGTATTTTACGAACACCTTCGGGGCTCCGGTAGAAGGAGCGCCATACTTCTGATCATACGCACTCTTGAGAGCGATGGCAGTGGTCACAGGAGTCTGCGGAGCGATGAACTCGGCAGCTTTGCTGTAAGCACGGCTGATACCGTTGCTCTGAGGCGCAGAAGCACAGATGATGAGCTTGATGTTAGTGGTAACGGAATGGATGGACGCCAGAGTGAGGGTAAACGCCTCGTCTGACAGTGCGAGGGTGGCAGATGCAGGAGCGTCGGGCCCGGTAAGGGCAGGTGGATTCGACATAATGTCACCGCCGCAGAAGACAACCCAGTAATTCAGGCGCATAAATAGGTTGGAGCCTGTAATCTTCGTCTTTGTACCGAGAACAGATTTAGCCTCAGCAGACTGCGCGGCGGAGTTCCACGCGAGAATCGAGAATCTGGGCGTTGGTGAGAGACTGCCAGGCCTGAGAAAGACGCTTGAAGATGGCTTTCACAGATGCCTGGTCGGCGGTACGGACGCTTCCTCCGTAATCACGGTTACGGATGTACTTGCGTCCACGAGTCTTTGCCGCGGTTACGCCTTTGGCGCTGCCGGACATTTCCTCGAATGCGATAGAAGGTAAGTACTTCATAATTGTTAAAAATTAAAGGGTTTATAATGAAGATTGGTTTATTCGTTTAAGTTGCTGTCACGCACTGCAAAGAACTGAAAGAATGTCCCTTCGTTGGCGGTATATCCGATGTCATCAGGATTCGTGCAGGAGAAATGTCCACCCAGGATGCACCTCCGGCCATCGGAGCGCCCTTCTTGTTGATGTACATATTGGAGTACACCACCGGAACATACACGTCCACATCATCCAGCATTCCGATGATGTCAAAGGACTGCTCGAAAGTGCCGCTCTCCGTCTTGAAGGCCTTGAACATCATCTAGCAGAAGATGTAATAGTCTTTGACCATCAGGCAGCTCTTGTCGATACGAGTACCGGAAGGCTGGTTCTGGATGCCGGTAGTGACATAGCCGTCTTTCTCAATCTGACACCGCTGGCCACCCTTTGCGTAAGCATTGCAGACATAGAAATGCAGTGGGCCGTAGTCATCGAAAGCATCAATCTTCTCGATATGAAGCCGGTTGTTGCTAATCCAGGACTTGAGGATGGTTCCACGGTAAGTCGTTTCGTAATCCACGAATGGCCTTGTATCGATGAAATACACAGCTGATAGACCGGATTTGTTCATCATTAGGGGCGGGAACTCGAATACGATTTCATTTGCGGCTTTCCATGCAGCCGTTGTCGGATCTACGTCGAATCTACCCTGCAGTACGGTGAAGTTCTCAGTCTGGTAGTCCTTGAACGATACCTGTGCTATGCCGATGTTATTTGAGATGGAAGTAATCATATCAGTTGAATTTTAATAGTTCACCATTGCGGAGGTTCCGAACACCTCGTGTTCCTTGTCGTACATGCCGGCTCTTTCAGCAATCTGCCACGAGCGGCTCCACGAATAAACGCTCATATAGTTCTCGTACAGGCCGATAGACCACTGACTTCTGCCGCATCCTCGTCCATGGAAATAAGTCCTGCCGCCGAGATAAGTGTCTGGTAAACCTTGAAGGTTTCCACTTTCACCGGACACGTAAGTTGTATTGTTGGCCTTGATGTCAGCCATCAGGATTGCGGAACCTGGCGCCTGCGCGATATAGAATCTGTCGATAGTGACTCCACTGGTGATAGTTTTGAGGTTTTCAAGAGTTACCTCATTGCTAGGAGAGTAAGCCTCATCGTGAACCTGTGAGCTTATCTTGGTGATAGCCTTCAGGCGCATAGTCTCGCCGACGAAACCCGTCTCGGAATCCAGCCAATAAAGCTCTATGAACACTTTCTCGCCAATCTTGGGAGAATAACCGATGGCGTCCATATAGAGTTTCGTGATATTGGCATCACCCCAGTCCTCAGCAATGCCAGGGCTGACAATCACGGTCCTTGACCAGCCGGAAGAAATTCCGTTGCCCAAACCGGCAGACATCTTGACCACAAGCTTGTAGGATTCCTTCGGTTTCTCAATACCGATGAACATAATGAAGTCGGGACATACCCAGAAAACCTCGTAATCCACTTCGGGAACATCAGATTTGTATTCGGGGGCATCCTCAAGAATGGACATACCCACCATCTGGCGATTGGCGTTGATTCGAACGAATGCATTATGAGCGGTCATCTCTGCCGCCTTGCCGAATGTGGATATGCCTTTAAGATGCTCAGCCAAAGCTCCCCAAGCTTTCATTTGGGAATCGGTAAGCTGCTTATACGCCCGGGAAACTTTGGACAGAGTATTTCTGGAAGACGCCTGAGCAGGAGTCTTTGTCTTTGCTTGATATGCTTTGTGATTGAGAAGCGTGCGGCCTCCTATGGACCTTGCCGTCACGTCACCGGCTGAACCGGTAAACTCCGAGAATGCTATGGATGGTAGTGCCTTCATACTACAATTTCTTGTAGCAGCTACCGAATCCAATGTAAATATATAAAATGTTTTAATGTCACAATATCAAATTATTGCAATACTTTATCTTCAGTAGTGCTTGAAATAAATTCAGAGGAAAAGCAAGAAGGAAACTCTCTTGAAATTGCACCTGTAGCCAGTCTTCGTATCTATGAGAAGATACCGACAATGAACCTGGTATTCCTGAAGAACCAACTCCCACTTCTTCGCATAGTCAGCCACTGGGACCTCAACGATGCGGTCCGAGGAAGTGCAATTGTCGACAGCGATATGACTGCGGAGATAACCGGGTTGTCTGCCTCTTCCGGGACTTGTGAACTGAAGGCGTGTCATCAGCCTGTATCTGGTCGGCTCCAAACATTCCGGTATCTTCACCCGGAATCTCAGCACCAGGTCTGACTCGGAAGCAGCCTCAACGTCTGAATACTCTACCATGAATACCGGAAAATCCTCAAACGGTTGCGGCACCGGAATATGCTCGTCACCCAGCTGCGCAAAGCCGTGATAAGCCACACGAACATATTGTACCCTGAAATCTTCCCCTTTCCATCGAATGTTTGCCGATGGCTCACTATGGGACCGGCAAGGGCATTCCATTGCAGCTGTACATCGTGATGAAGTTCACGCCAGGCATTCAGCGCCCGATGATGAATCTCCAACTGATCCAACTGACTTGAAGTACCTGGAAATACTGGACAAGAACGCTTCTTCCATAAGCATACTTCGTCACGGTGATAGAATGTCACGTCCCCTGCTGAAGCCCAGCAGTCAGAGAAACGGGAATTGGGTTCATATTTCGGCATAGCGTCACGATTTAAGCAGGCATAATAAAGATTGCCCTGTCGTACCATCACGGCGGGGCAGGTCGTTGGGGAATTGTGCATATAGATACCTCGGTCCCAGGGGCCTCGGGTCTTGAACTCTTAATCTCAGAGGTAGCTAAGAGGGACCTCAAAGGGATGTACTATCCTTGCCATATCAGGTGTCAAACAATATGCGAATATACAAAGAATTATTTAATTATTCAAATGTTATACAATAATATATGTAGTGTTATTTTAAGTACAGAAATAGGTGGTGAAGCCGCCTCACTTCCTGATAAATATATGCCCTTGATGTCTCGGTCGGGCGGATGATGCCAGTAGATTTTGGCAGTACGCGGAAGCGTGCGTCAGTATGGTCGGGCTCGGCGGCCTCTGGAGCGGAGGCTTGACGGCATCAGCCGTGAAGCCGTAGGGACAGAAAACGCGAGCAGGCAAGGCCGTAGGCCGCGGCAGGTGGCGGACGGGATAAGGTTGTAGTGAGTGATGACGGTGACTCCGCCACTTGCACTTCGTCCGAATAGAGGCAGGGACGGCAATAACGGTGGGACGTGTGAGTCCGGTGGCCCGGACAAGTTGGTGCGGAGCGTGGAGGCGGAGGGATTGTAGGCGTACGGGCAGCGGAGACCATAGGCTCCGATGACTCGCCGGAAATCCCGAAGCCGTAACACGAATGCACAAGCGAAGGACGGAATAGCGTGACCGGACACTAACAACTTCCCCTGGCGAGTCTGTGACTGGAGCGATAGCGGGAGGAACAGTCTCGCTGTTCTGCGAGTCCTTGAAGGATTTTACGAAGGCGTAGCCGAAGTCAATTCCTGAAAGGATCAAGCGAGCAGTATAGATGACAAGGCGAAGCCTTACCGAGGAGCGAAGGCTTTTGACTCTTTGTCGGGAGCCTGCGAGCGACAAGGAGTCACAGCCGCAGCGACCCGCCCGAAGGGCATAGAGTCCGACGCCATCGAGCGAGGTAGGGACGTTGAAGTTTCCGATAATGGTTCATACGTGGCAGAACCTGGATGGACTGCAAAAGCAGCCCGCGGCGCGAGGATGAGGGAAAGGGGTGCCTTCCTCCTGACGAGCGCCGCTTTCTCACGCGGCGGACTCTTCGGACAGGCACACTCACTGACGACCATAAGAGGCATATACACAGCTCCTTAGCATAATCTAGATTATGTTATGGTGCGGCGCACCGGCACTGACGTTGATTTGAAGGGAGCTGCCTAGCCGTTTGTCTCCCCTGTGGGGTTGGGGCACATGGGATGCGAGTCTGAGGCGGCTTTTGCCGACTCTGTCTCGCATACCTCTTTCCATATTCTCCCTGCTCTTCTGTGGCGGCGAAGCCGACATAGAAGAGCATAATATACCCAGCAAGGTGGGTAACGAGGCCGTAGGCCGACTTACCGACCGCAGCTGACCATTTTCCTACCTTCGTGCCTTGACGCCGCTGTAGGCCGTAGTGAGTGCCCGACAACGGAGGCCTTGCACTGACCTTCGCATACCACTGACGCAAAATTTCGCCGAAGGCGGGAATCATCAAAAGTCTTCAAATCTCCTGCTAATAGCGCATTGAATGTACCTTCTGGAGCGTTTTCTAATGTACCGTCTGTGACGGATTCAAATGTACCACTTCAGATGTGGTTGCTCTAAGGTTCTGCAAAGTTAGTTTTTTTCTGGTTTTTCCGCCGCAAGGAGTCACCTTTGAGTTCTATCCGATGCGCGTTAGCGCAGAGGCGATCCATGATGGCGTCGGCCAAGGTTGGTTCATTGATGTAGTCATACCACTTGGCAACCGGAAGTTGCGACGTGATGATGACGGATTTCCGCTGGTAGCAGTCCTCAAGGATCTGCAGCAACGCAAGCCGCGAGTTATTATCGAGCGGCTGTAAGCCGAAGTCATCGAAGATGACGAGGTCATTCCGTTCGATATGATTGATTACCTTCAGAAGACTTCCGTCAAGTTTAGCGAGCGCGATGCGCTCGATGAACTTGTTCATGGAGAAGTATTCAACGCGATGCCCCAGGAAGCAGGCTTGGCGTCCGATAGCGCAGGAGAGGAATGACTTTCCACAACCGGTTTTACCGTCAATGAGAACGTTCTCTGCGCGGCACGGCTCTTTCATTTAAAGTATAAGTAAAGACATAATGCCCTTACCCGATTCAT
>ENA-OUQC01001216-OUQC01001216.1-human-gut-metagenome-genome-assembly--contig:-NODE-1216-length-14134-cov-3.590880_pt1 | contig 14134 bp, 9 predicted proteins | sample MGYA00237942_ERZ548815 | MGnify/ENA primary metagenome ERZ548815 (study PRJEB26490, sample SAMN05194722) | human gut metagenome | biome: terrestrial biome; feature: human-associated habitat; material... | reverse complement strand
TAGGAACGGCAAAATTTTTTACACTTCTATTACTTCTTTATCGCACATCAGTAAAATCACAGGGCATCAAGCAGCTTATGAGTGGCGGTGGTATCATCATTGTGGCACAGACGGTAATTCCACAGCTTACCACTCTGTTCTCATAATTCATGGGCGGGATCATTGATAAGATTACTGAATTCATAAAGGAACTGTTGCAGGGGTGGGTTCTGACCAACTTTGAAACCATGTTTACCGATGTCAATGACAAAGTAGGCACGATTGCAGGGGAGGTCAGCAAAACTCCAAGCACATGGAACTCCGGTATTTTTGATATGATAAAAACCTTGTCCGACAATGTGATGATTCCCATAGCGGGAATGATCATCAGTTTTGTACTCGTCTATGAGCTTATTTCCATGGTCATTGACAAAAATAACCTGCATGACTTCAATACAGCCATTTTTATCCGCTTTTTTATGAAAGCGTGTATTGCAGTCATGCTTCTTAGCAAGACTTTTGACATTGTAATGGCGGTATTTGATGTGGGAAGCCATATCGTAAATTCTGCCGCATCAGCGATTACCGGAAGCACCAGTATTGATGTGGCAAGTACGCTGCAGACGATGTTCAATGAGCAGTTTTCGGAAATGAGCATAGGAGAGCTGTTGGGACTGGGAATGGAGACCATGATCGTCAGTTTATGTATGAAAATCATGTCAGTCCTTATCACCGTCATTCTTTATGGGCGAATGATTGAAATATATCTTTATGTATCAGTAGCACCAGTTCCCTGTGCAACCGTAACCAACCGGGAATGGGGAACGATAGGAACGAATTATTTTAAGGGGCTTTGTGCTCTAGCATTTCAGGGATTTTTTATGATGGTATGCGTTGCAATCTATGCAGTGCTTGTGGCTGGTGTGGCAGTATCCGACAACCTGCATACGGCACTCTGGTCGGTGGCAGCATATACCGTTATTTTATGCTTTTCACTCTTTAAGACTGGTTCATTATCGAAATCTATCTGGAATGCGCACTAAGGGAGGAACGATATGGCAATATCTGTGCAGGTACCGAAGGATTTGTCCGGTATCAAGACAAAAGTGGCACTGAACTTAACAAAGAGACAGATCATCTGTTTCAGCGGTGCGGCAGTAGCCGGGATACCCTTGTATTTTTTAACCAAGGGACTGATCGGAACATCAGCCGCATCACTTCTTATGATGGGAGCAATGCTTCCATTCTTCTTTTTTGCAATGTATGAGAAAAACGGATTTCCGGCAGAGAAGATTTTGTATTTTATGCTCCGGCAGAAGATACTCACACCGGGCATAAGACCATACCGGTCAGAGAACTTATACAAGCAGTTGGAAGAAAAAGAAAAATTACGAAGGGAGGTTCGTTATCTTGAAGAAAAAGCAAAAGGCAGAACCGGAAAGCCGCAGAAAAAGCAGTTATCAGGGCAATAGCAGGAATAACAGCAAAAGCGGTGGACTTACCTTTTCAGAGAAGAAGCGTCTTATACAGTTGAAACATATTTTATCGGGAAAGAGCAATGAGAAAGAAAAGCCGACTACCGCACAAAAGACGATTACTTTTGAAAAGATGTTCCGTGACGGTATCTGTCAGGTCAGCCACCGTTATTATACAAAGATGGTGGAATTTTTTGATATAAACTATTCGCTTCTGGAAGTGGACGAGCAGGCGGACATACTGGCACAGTACAGCAAGCTCATCAATTATTTTGATCCGTCTGTGAGGTTCGAACTGGTGCTTTTCAACAGGCAGGTCAACGAACAGATGCTTACAGAACAGTTTGACATTCCGTGGCAGGAGGATGATTTTAACGACATTCGTGAAGAATATACGGAGATGTTAAAGAAGCAGGCGGCAAAGGGAAACAATGGCATCATCAAATCAAAATATCTGATTTTTGGTGTGGAGAGCAATGGCTACAAGGAAGCCAAGAGCCGCCTTAACAACATTGAAAAAGATGTCATACGGAACTTAAACAACATAGGAACCCTTGCGAGGGGACTGGACGGAAAGGAAAGACTGCGTATCCTGCATGAATATTTTAATCAGGATACCATGGAGCCTTTCCGCTTTTCGTTTAAGGATCTGGCAGAATCCGGTAAGTCGGTCAAGGACTATATTGCACCGCCGGGGTTTGATTTCCGCTATCCGAACCGCTTCAAGTCGGGAAATATGTATGGCTGTGTGTCCTATCTGGATATTATCGCACCGAAGTTTACGGACGAGCTGATCAAGCAGCTTCTTGACATTGATGCAAACCTTACTATCTCCATGCACATGCAGACGGAAGATCCGGTAAAGGCAATCAAGAAGTTAAAAGCGGTCATTTCCAATATCCAGAAGATGAAGATTGAGGAGCAGAAAAAGGCAGTCCGGAGCGGCTACGATATGGATATTCTTCCAACGGATATTGTGACCTATGAAAAGGATACGCTGGAATTTCTGGATGATTTGAATACGAGCAATCAGAAGATGATCAACATGACATTCCTTATTACCTGTTATGGCAGAACCAAGCGGGAACTGGAGAGCTTAATGCAGAGAGTGTCCGGTATCATTCAGCAGGCAAACTGTGACCTCAGATGTTTACAGTATTTGCAGGAACAGGGACTTATGGCATCCGCACCGATTGGATGCAATGAGACAGGCATTGAGCGTACTCTTTCCACAAAAAGCACCGCAATCTTAGTACCATTCTGCACGCAGGAATTATTTATGCCTGCTCCGGCAATCTATTACGGGTTAAATGCACTCAGCAACAACATGATCATGGCAGACCGCAAAAGGCTCCGTACACCAAACGGAGTTATCTTAGGAACACCCGGAAGTGGTAAGAGTTTTAGTGCAAAGCGTGAGATTTTAAGTTGTTTTCTTATCACAAAGGACGACATTATTATCTGCGATCCGGAGGGCGAGTATTTTGCGCTAGTGGCAGCACTACATGGACAGGTTGTAAAACTTGCCACTAATTCCAAAGATTATCTGAACCCGATGGATATTCAGTTGAGCCATAAGGGGGATAAGGAAGCATTAAAACTGAAATCTGATTTTATCATTACATTGTGTGATCTGATTGCAGGTGGCAAGGACGGTCTGGAGAATGATGAGAAAGGTATCATCGACGAATGCATCCGTCATATTTACGATAAATATTTTGAAAATCCGGTGCCAGAAAATATGCCGATACTGGAGGATTTATACAACGCACTTCTGAAGCATAAGAATCCAAAGGCAGAGCGTATCGCAAACAGCCTTGTGCTGTATGTGCATGGTTCCCAGAATTATTTCAACCACCATACCAATGTGGACAGTGGCAACCGTATCATGTGCTTTGACATCAGAGACTTGGGAAATCAGTTAAAGGAACTTGGAATGTTGATCGTGCAGGATGCAGTGTGGAACAGGGTTTCACAGAACAGGGAGCGAAAGATTGCAACCCGTTATTACTGTGATGAGTTCCACCTTCTTCTGAAGGAAAAGCAGACAGCTATCTACTCTGTGGAAATCTGGAAGCGTTTCAGAAAATGGGGCGGTATTCCGACAGGTTTGACGCAGAATGTGGGCGATTTTCTCCGTTCTGAGGAGATTGAGGGTATTTTGGGTAACAGCGATTTTGTGTATCTGTTAAATCAGAATGCCAAAGATCAGGCAATCCTCGCTGATAAGCTGGGACTTTCTGATAAGCAGCTTTCCTATGTCACCAACTCTGAGCCGGGAAGTGGTCTGATACTGTTTGATAACGTGGTAATTCCCTTCGTGGATAAATACCCGACAGACACCAAGACCTACAGAATTATGAATACGAAGCCGGAGGAATCGGTGCAGAAGGAGGACGCAGTATAAATGGCGGAAAAGAGACAGAAGAAGCAGGCAGTAAAGGCATTTGAAAAAGAGACATTTTCCAAAGATAAGGAAGTGACTGGAGTAAAACATATAGAACACAGGCAGGACAACACCTTTTCTGTGGAAAACCAGTTTAGTGCCAGCGAGAAGCCTGTGAGCAATTTGCCAAGGGATGCGAACCATGGCAGTCGTACAGGAAAAGCAACTTCTGGTCACAGCGTCCAGAAGTCAGAGTTTAATACTGGGACAGAATACAGGAAAAATAATAAGAAAAAATATTACCGACAGCAACAACAGGACACTTCTGGTCACAATGTCCAGAAGTCGGAAGCCGAAGCGGAAAAGACATTCTTAAAGGAAAACAGCTTTATCAATGAGGAAAACGGTAATGCTACAAATTTCCATACAGAGGACGCAGACAGTTTTCAGGACAATTACCACGTTAGAAATACCTACCAACGGTCTGAGGAAAAAGGAAAATATCACAAAAGGCGTGTGCAGAGAGAACACGCACACAGAGAGCGTGCAAAGTCAGAAAATGCAAAGCAGTCCGATTATGGAGATCTTCAGACAAAGGACGCCACATTTTCGCAGGGGCAGGCGGACGAATTTACAGACCAAAAAGTACAGAAGGCTTTTGATAAGTCGGAAAAGAACCGCCGAAAGTTGCAGAAAGCAAAGGACAAGATGCCGACAAAGCGGCAGTATGAGATGAAGCGTGTCTTTGATGAACAGACCGGAAAAGCAAAGTATGTTGTGGTTCCGGTGGATGTGGAGAAGCCATTTAAACCGGATGGACTGGGAAAAACTGCGGTTCACAAGCTCCAGACCGAAAATATGTATTTTGTGCATCGCAAGATTGCAGAGACAGAAAAGGATAATTCTGCTGTGGAGGGCGCACACAAGACGGAACAGCGAGCCGAGGATATTTACCACTATATGAAGTATCACCGCAAGAGCAAGGCACAGAGAAAGCGTGACCGCTTAGAGCGATTGCACAAAAAACAGGTTACAGCGGATATGAAGCTGGAGTATGAGAAATTCATCAGTGAAAATCCACATCTAAAGGGCAACAGTCCAAAGAAGCAGTTGCAAAGGCAGCTACAGAAACAGCGCATCAAGCGTGAGTATGCCAAGGCAAGGCGGGTAGGAGCAGAAGCCAAGACTGCAAAGGAAACATTTACAAAGACAGCCAATGCTGCAACCGGGATTGCAAAGAAGTTACAGGAAATTGCCACGAAAAATAAAACACTGATTATCACAGTGGGTATTTTTGCACTTCTGCTTATTATGATCATGTCGGCATTATCAAGCTGCGGTTCCATGTTTACCGGAACTGTGACAACAACGATGGCAAGCACATATCTGAGCCTTCCGGCAGAGATTGATGCAGCAGATTTATCTTTTACAGAAAAGGAAATGGAGCTGCAAAACAAGATTGACCGGATTGAAACTGATTATCCGGGATATGATGAATACGATTATAACCTTGGTGCAATCGGGCATGATCCGTACACACTGATCAGTTATCTTTCCGCAGTCCATACGGAATTTACTGCCGCAGGAATAGAGAGTGAGATTCAGGAATTATTTGATGCCATGTATTCACTCACTACCGAGGAAGTAGAGGAAACACGGACAAGGACAGTCACAAAGACCGGAACCAGAATAGTAACAAATCCGGACGGGACTACCCGTACCGAGGAATACGAGTATGAGGAGGAAGAAGAATATACTGTAACAATTCTTCGTGTCACACTTACGGTCACACCGCTTGAGAGCATTGTAGCCGGACGCATGGACAGCGAACAGACGGAAATCTTTGGAGCCTATACGGAGACAAAAGGCGGCTTACAGGTCTTTGCTTCTCCGGTTGATTATTACTGGTATTACTATATCAGCAGTTATTATGGCTACCGGAAAAATCCAAACACCGGAGCCGAGGAGCTTCACAGGGGTGTGGATATAGCGGTGCCGACAGGAACGTTTGTATATGCGGCACATGATGGAACGGTAACAGAAGCAACTTACGATTCCTATTATGGAAATTATGTGGTGATTACGGACAGTAAGGGATATACCACAAAATATGCCCACATGGACAGCTTAAATGTGTCCGCAGGGCAGAGTGTAAAAAAAGGTGACAATATAGGCAAAAGCGGAAATACAGGAAGCAGTACCGGAAGCCATCTTCATATCGAATGTCTGTATAACGGGGAATATTATAACCCGTTATTTTATTTTGAAGCAGGAGAACAGACCATTTATGGAGAAACAACGGGCGGCACCGGAGGAGGAACCAGCAATGTGATACCGCCGGAATCCTATGATGATGCAACCGTACAGACGCTTATGCGTGAAGCAAACAGGTATCTGGGAATGCCATATACTTTTGGCGGCACAGCTCCGGCTAGTTTTGACTGTTCCGGTTTTGTATGCTGGGTATTTTCAAACAGCGGCGTACATAACCTGCCAAGGACCACAGCACAGGGCATTTATGACCAGTGTACTCCGGTATCAGCGGCAGATGCAAAGGCAGGGGACATTATATTTTTTACAGGAACCTATAATGCAGGACGTCCGGTTACACACGTTGGTATCTACTGTGGAAACGGTACGATGGTGCATTGCGGTGATCCAATTCAGTACACATCAATCAATACTTCTTACTGGCAGAGCCATTTCTATGGTTTTGGAAGATTGAATTAGCGAAGGGAGGAATTATTTTTGTCAGTAGAACGAATCAATTCACAGCTTAAAAAGGTCAGAGAGCAGATAGCACAGCTACAGGCAAAGGAAAAAGACCTTGCAGAACAGAAACAGATGGCGGAGGATGCCGAAGCCATGAAGATCATACGAAAATATAAAATCTCATCGGAGCGTTTGCAGATGTTAAACAAGCTCAGTGAGGATGAAGTCAGAAATTTATTACAGAAACGGGAACAGGAAAAGGAGGTTTCAATCAATGAAAAACAGGAAATTATCGGCTAGGGCGGTAGTGTCCCTTATGCTGTCGGCAATACTTTTTTGTATGCCGATTGGGGCATTTTTTGCCAACAGGACAAATACGATAGAGGTTCATGCGGAGGATACTGCAGAGCAGAAAACAGAGAGTGCGGCAGAGGAAGGCAGTGCAGAAAGCACAGCGTTCGGCACTGATAACAAGGACAGTTCCGGTAGTGGAGAAAATCATACAGAGCAGTCCACGGAGAATACAACAGAAAATTCCACAGAAGGCACAACTGAGGAGACACAGCCTGCCGCAAAATGCACCTGCAAGGAAAAATGCAGTCAGTATGCAGTAGATGAAGATTGTGAGGTGTGTGCAAAGGATTACAAGGAATGTGCCTATATCAATCCGAGTGTGAAAATTACAATCAATACACCTTCTGGGTGGCATAACGATACCACGAAAGTAACAGTCAAGGTGGTGGATACTATTGTATCCGGCAATTTTACCATTCAGACAGTAAAGGCAAAAGTCGGGCAGAATGGAAGCTGGACAGACATTACCGAGGATATGTACATAGAGATTTCCGAAAACAGCACCATTTATGTGCAGGTCACAGACCAGAAGGGCAAGACCTACGAGAAAAATCGCTACATCAAGTGCTTTGATTTTACCAAGCCTACCTTAAATGCGGCAGTCAGCGATGGTCTATTGAGTATTCAGGCACATGATACGGATTCCGGTATCAAGGCAATCTATGTCAATGGCTATGAGTTTACAGAGCATACGAATGGAGCCTTGAATATCCGTCTGCAACAGTTCGATGCAGGGTATCAGTATTTCACGATTTCTGCCATGGATAATGCAGGAAATACCTCTGAAATCTATAAAACAGCCAATCCGTATTACACCGATCCGGAGAATAAGGACAGCAGTGAAAAAGATCCGGCACAGCAGCTTCCGGTGGATGCGTCTGCAACCAAGCCAAGCTCTGCAACCGCACAAGTCACAGAGCATACGAAAACGGATGGGAATGGAAATACAGTTTCCCAGACAGGCAGTGGAACAACTTCAAGCAGTTCCGCAACAGCAAAGCAATCTCCAAGTACGGGAGATATTTCTAAGGATGCAGACCAGAGCAGTGACAGCCAGACCACAGAAAAAGGCAAGGAATTTTACACAATCCAGACTGCATCAGAAAAGGTATTTTATCTTGTGATTGATCGTGATGGGGAAGATGAAAAGGTGTATTTCCTTACAGAAGTCAGTGAAAACGACCTGCTGAATACCACAACGGATAACAGCGAGATACTTCCGAAAAACTCTGCGGCTTTGGAATCTGCAATCCCTACCAAAGACAGCGCATTATCAAACAATAATGCTGATACCACAGGAGATAAAACACAGGGAGCAGAAAATGTTGAGGACAGCACCGAAGATAGCACGGAGGATACAAGTGAGCCGAAAGAGAATACCGCAAAAGCAGATGGTTCCGGCTTTACATATATTTTAATGGGAATTGCTGCGGTAGCTGTGATCGGAGTGGTATATGTTGTGAAGTCCAAGAAGAAAAAGGAAAACTTTATTGATGAGGATGAAGATGAGGACGAACTTGATGAGGACTATGATTATGAGGACGAGGACGAAGCCGAGCAGGATTCTGACGAAGCTTTCCTAAATGGTGGAGATGATACTGTGAGCGATGCAGAATCAGAGGACAATACGGAATATGACAATGAAGATAACAACAACAATAATGATGAAGAAAATGGGGAGGAATAGAGATGGAGCTTGTTATTGCAGAAAAGCCGAGTGTGGCACAGAGCATTGCGGCAGTTCTTGGTGCCACACAGCGTAAGGACGGATATTTGGAAGGCAATGAGTATCTGGTATCATGGTGTGTGGGACATCTGGTAGAACTGGCACAGCCGGAAAGCTATGAGGAAGCATGGAAGAAATGGAGCTATGAGAGCCTTCCGATCATTCCGCAGGAATGGCAGCATGAAGTGAAAAGTGATACAAAAGCACAGTATCAGATTTTGAAAAAGCTCATGCATGATGACAGGGTAGATGCCGTTGTATGTGCTACTGATGCCGGAAGGGAGGGTGAGCTGATCTTCCGCCTGACCTACAACATGGCAGGATGCAGAAAACCGATGAAGCGTTTATGGATTTCTTCTATGGAGGAGAGTGCTATCCGTGACGGCTTCCATAATCTTCGCCCAGGCAGCGACTATGATAACTTGTATCATTCAGCATTATGCAGGCAGGAAGCAGACTGGCTTGTGGGTATCAATGGAACAAGACTTTTTACGGTATTATATGGCGGTAAGGCATTGAAGGTTGGCAGAGTGCAGACACCGACACTTGCCATGCTGGTGGATCGTGAAAGTAAAATCATGAATTTCAAGAAAGAAGCCTATTATATGGCTCACATCATGGGAAATGGTCTGGATGCGGTATCAGAGCATATCAGTGATAAAACGGAAGCAGAGAGGATTGCAGGAGCCTGTGAAAACGGACAGGCTCTTGTCACTTCCGTGGTAAAGGAAGAAAAGTGGGTAGCACCACCGAAGCTCTATGATCTTACCACACTCCAGAGGGATGCAAACCGTCTGTTTGGCTTTACTGCCAAGCAGACATTGGAATATACCCAGAGTCTCTATGAAAAGAAACTTGTCACTTATCCGAGAACGGACAGCCAGTATCTTTCCGATGACATGGAAGGTACTGCAAAAAATGTGATCGAAGCGATTTTCAATTCTCTGTTATTTGAGCAGAATATCATGTTCAATCCAGATATTAAAAGAATTTTGAACAGCAAGAAAGTGATGGACCACCACGCAATCATTCCTACCATGGAGATCATCAAGCAGGACTTAAAGGCAATCCCGGAGAGCGAAATGAAGATACTTTCCCTTTGTGCAAACCGTCTGCTGTGTGCGACCGGGGAGAAGCACATTTATAATTCCACAAAGGCAGTGATTACCTGCAACAATACTGTATTTAAGGTATCCGGCAAGGAAGTGTGGAAAAATGGATGGAAGGAATTTGAGGATTTCTTCAAAAATTCCTATAAAACCGCAGAGGATAAATCGGATGCAGAGGAAGAAAAGAAGCTGCCGGAGCTTCGTGAGGGCATGACGATTGCAGTGGAGCAGACAAGAGTTTCCGAGCATTTCACACAGCCACCGAAACATTACACCGAGGACAGCTTACTGTCTGCCATGGAGCGAGCCGGAGCAGAAGATATGGGTGACGAAGTGGAGAGAAAAGGACTTGGCACACCTGCCACCAGAGCTGACATTATTGAAAAACTGGTAAAAGACGGATTCGTAAAGCGTGAGAAAAAGCAGATGATTCCGACAGAGGACGGAATGAAGCTGATCACGATACTTCCGGATGTAGTAAAATCTCCGAAACTGACTGCTGACTGGGAAAATGAGCTTACACTTGTATCCAAAGGAGAAGTTGCTGCAGAGCAGTTTATGTCTGGTATTGAAGCAATGGTAACTGATCTTGTAAAGACCTATCACAGCGTTAGTGATGAACATAAAGCCATGTTTGGCACAGGCAAGGGTGGGCAGGAAGTGCTAGGCAAATGCCCGAAGTGTGGTGCTGATGTAGTCAAGGGAAAATTCGGAGCGTATTGTACCGGGAAATGTGGTATGAATGTTGGTAAGGCACTGGGAGTTACACTTTCAGATGCACAGGTCAAGAGCCTGCTTCAAGGGAAGAAGATACTTGTAAAAGGTTTGAAGGGCAAGAAAGGCAGCTATGATGCTTATTTGATTCCAGAGAGTATAGAGGAGTTTTCCTACACGAAGGACGGTAAAGAAATCAAGGGATTCCAGTATAAATTTAAGATGGAATTTCCACCGACGAAGGGAAAGCAGGGGTAGGAAAGAGGTTATTGCTATGGTATAATTTATAAAGCAATGTATAGATGAAAAATTGTATAGGAGTGATTTGATGAAAGCGCATAAAGTACCGGCGACATACTATGCTTCATGGAAGATTCCGGGAACGAAACATAGTTTTTACGTCTTTTATAAAGATAAATTGTATAGTGAAGGACAAAGCAAGAGTTACAAGGACGTTGACAAGATAACTCAGGAACATTCATTTTTCATGGAAGAGAATTTTTACTATTTAGATATTGAAAATATGCCAGGGTTGGCATATAAGCTTCAAAATGAAATTGAAGAATTTTTATCTAATAGTCCATATAGTATTAAGTGCGAGGATACTTATGCTGAAGATAGTGCCCCTAATTATCCAGTTATTGAAATAAAAGATTATAGCAAATTTATGTATTGTCGTGAACGCATGGATTCATGGATAATTAAGGATTCTGATGGAAACAATGTTACAGTTGATGCTTTCAAAAATGATTTAGGTACATATTTGTTTGGTAAAGTAGGAAAAATTATTGAAGAAAACTACTTTGCAAATGAATTAGAACCTAAGTGGAATGTAATAAAGTCGGAAATTGAAATTCAAAGAAATTCGGGTGATGATTTTGCTTTAGTACATCAAGATGATATGTTAGAGTTTTTTATTGTCCAATATCTTAGGCTAGAGGGGGTTATAGAAGAATATATTAAGCCGACGCTGGGGATTTTTAGGGATATGTTTTCATCTATGGGATATGAAGATTCTGAATTAGATAAAATGAAAAATGAGGGACTATTAGCACCTGAATCGTATTTTTATGGGGCATTGTTAGATGCTGCACGAGGTGACAAAAAAAGACTCCAGAAGCATATGGATTCAATTAAACAAAATTATGTTATTGATTTATTAAAGGCTGAAGAGGGAACTTCATTTATAACATCTACAAAACCATGTGTAGTAATGAGAATGGAAGGAACATTTAAAGCTGAAATGATTTTCCCGGTAACTCCGCAATATTGTATTAGATTTATAGGAAATAAGTTGGCAGGAAATAGAAGTGGAAAATTTTATGAAATTACATCAAGTGATGTGAAGGTTATAAATCGGAAGATTATCTCAGAATCGAGAAATATTGTTATGAGTGAATCAAAAATAATATCGGACAGAATATGATAGTTATCTGTAATGAATAAAATTTAACAACACAGCGTCAGAGCGTATGGGAAAACCTGTACGCTCTTTTTTTTATCAAAAATGGAGGAAAATCACATGGAAGAAACAAATGTAACAATGACAGCAGAGGAAATGCAGGGTGAACCTGCAGCAAAGGAAAATGAGACAAAGGCGGAGAAGTTTATCCGTATTGGCGAGTACCGCATGAATAAGGCGGTTGATGCCATTGGCAGGCTGGAGAATCTTGCAAATCGAGGTTCCTACGAGTATACACAGGAACAGGTGGACGCTATGTTTCAGGCATTAGAGGGGAGGGTTGCGGAAATTAAGGCAAGGTTTACGCCTAAGAAAACGGCTGAGAGTAAGACTTTCAGCTTTGGTACAACAGAATAGGAATGTAACGGGAAATAAAGGAAAGGCAGTCATGTAGTGTATGTGGCTGCCTTTTTGTCGTATCTATGGCAGGAAGGAGAACTGCGTGAGAAAATATGATTTTATATCAGCTCTGGCAAAGGAGACAGCAGCCGAGGTTGTCAAAAATCGTGAGGAATGGATGAAATACCTTACTACAGCGGCGAGATTATACAAGTATCCGTTCCGGGAACAGCTTTTAATCTATGCACAAAGACCGGACGCAACAGCGTGTGCTTCCATAGAGCTGTGGAATGAGCGTATGCACTGTTGGGTAAATAAAGGTGCAAAAGGTATCGCACTTTTGGACGAGGATGATGCACATGGCAAGCGTCTGAAATATGTTTTTGATGTTTCAGATGTCCATGCGGCAAGAAGAATCGGACGGTATCCGGAACTCTGGGAATTACATGGGGAACATAAGGAAGATGTAATTAAGTGTCTGGAGCAGACTTATGGTGCTACCGATGATAAGAAGCTGTTTGAAGAAAGACTTATGGAGATAGCTGAGAGGATTGCGGCAGATTATTATGAGGAATTGCTGCCGGATCTGCAGTACATGATCGAGGACAGTTTTTTAGAGGGACTGGACGAGCAGAATGTCGGTATCCGCTTGAGGGAGACATTATCGGACAGCATTTCCTTTACACTTTTATCTGCCTGCGGTGCAGATATGCAGGAGTATGGTTCGGAGTTTGCTTTTGATTTTATTCACGAATTTAATTCCATGGATACCCTTGCAGTACTTGGTGATGCAGCCAATGAGCTTGCAAAACCGGTACTTTTAGAGATTGGAAGAACCATAAGGGCATATAACAGGAGTCACGAACAGGAACAATCGCAAAATTTAACGCAGAAAGGACTTGCAAATACTTCTAAAATAGACTACAATGCGTTAAAGCGTGAAAGCGAGAGCGGACATGAGGAATATATTGACAACAATCAAAATAGCGTAGAAAGGGGCAATAGCAATGAATCTGACATACGAAAAGAACGGGGATTATCTGATCCCGACATTACAGGCGGACATTCAGCCGGAGGGAACGGTAACGAAGTACGGAATGATGAGGGAGACTTATCTGAAGGAGAACCACAGGGGCGTGTACTCAGCGTTTCTTCTGAAAGGGACATTGAAAGAACACCTGCTGACGATCCAGAAGCAGGCAGAGGAGAGAATGGAGAAGCTGATAAGCCAGATGGCGGCAACAGAGGGAGTGACCGAACAGCTCAAGGAAGCCGATCAGATGCTCTGGGTAGCAAAGATGAACAACATTCAGAGCAGAGCCGAGGAAGTGGTATTGAGCGAGCTGGTTTACAGCCTGTAACAGATACACCGCTCCGGGGAGACACACCGGAACCCACATTTACACAACTTAGCCTGTTTCCTTCTTTTGAGGAGCAGGTCGGAACAGTCGCAGCAGCGGAAGCAAGTATGAAATATACCATGCCCGCTGCTTTTTCTTTGCCGCAGAATGAGCTTGAAACCATTCTTCGCAGTGGCGGAGGAAAACAGCACAGCAGAAAGCGAATTTTTGCAAAGTATACCGAGGGCAGAAATGCCGAGCAGATGGTAGATTTTCTGAAAAATGAGTACGGACAGACCGGAAAAGGCTTTGAAATCAATGGAAATCCGGTGTCGGTGTGGTTTGATGAGCATGGTATGAGTGTCGGCTATGGAACACAGGCAAGGGAAATACCGATTGTCACGATGGATTGGGAAGATGTGGAGAGCCATATTCGCTCTATGATTGAGAATGGCACTTATATGAGTGCGAGTGAAGCATTTCTTGTGGACACACAGGAACGAAACCGTGTTGCTAATCAGATATTTTTCTTCCTTCG
>ENA-OUQC01001212-OUQC01001212.1-human-gut-metagenome-genome-assembly--contig:-NODE-1212-length-14156-cov-4.333097_pt1 | contig 14156 bp, 11 predicted proteins | sample MGYA00237942_ERZ548815 | MGnify/ENA primary metagenome ERZ548815 (study PRJEB26490, sample SAMN05194722) | human gut metagenome | biome: terrestrial biome; feature: human-associated habitat; material... | reverse complement strand
GAGCGTATATGACAAGCTCAGAGAAGGCATGAAACTCAGCGAGTTCAAAGAATTTATTGAGAGTATCCCCAACATAGATAAAATTGAAGTTATCAAGAACATACTCAACATTCTCAACACATTTGACAATATTTCCGATAACACCGTTATCGCTATCGGCACTCCTGCACACGCAGGCGTATATCAGGCAATCGCAGTCTCTCCCGAGACCAAGAACTATGAGGCCGGAAAGGGCACCGGCAGCCTGATTATTCTCAAGAACTGGAAGGGCGTAAAGCTTGAGAAGAATCCCGTACTTAACAGCGGCGATAAGGCTAACACCATCACCGTTTCTCAGGCTGAGGAACTTAAGGCAGGCAACAATCTTTGCATACTCACCAAGGACGGCGAGTCCCTTAACAGCGCTTCCGCAGGCTCTATCCACTACTGGTTCACCGGCGTAAACAAAATATACGCCAAGAGTGTAATGCCCACTGCTCCCGGTCGCTACATCGTAACGGCAACCGTCCGCGGCGGCGACTTCTTCGCATTCCCCAAGACGTTCAGCTTCACCATCGTTGCTGACCCCACTCCCGAGGTCACTCCCGAAGCATAATTAAACACAGCACAGCCGGTCGGGTTTTCCCGGCCGGTTTTTTAGTGGCGATTTGCCGCACCTACGGATACGGTTATTGCGGTATCCGCAGATGCGTTAATGCGCCTCTAAAAATGAATAATAATATAAAAAATTCACAAAATACCTCCGTAGAAAATTTTACGGAGGTATTTCTTATGCGCAAATATATTGCAGCCGTGCTGGCGTGCCTTTCGCTGTGCGCGCTTATGCTTCCGGCTCTGGCCGACAGCTCCGCGCCGGTTGCGGAAAACTTCGAATTCGAGACCTACCGCGGCGTGTCCTTCGGCGGTCGGCTCGCCGCCGTCGATCCCGAGGGCGACGCGGTGAGCTTCGAGATCACCACCCAGCCCAAAAAGGGCACGATAGAGCTCAGTGACGACGGCAGCTTCGTCTATTCCCCCATCGACGGCAAGCGCGGCCGCGACTACTTCGGCTATAAGGCCATCGACGCCGACGGCAACCGCTCGCAGGAGGCGACGGTCATAATCAGGCTCGTCAAAAACAAAAGCGTCAGCTATGTCGATATGGGCGGCAGCGCAAGCTATTGCAGCGCCGTGCGCCTTGCCGAGTGCGGCGCGTTTATCGGCAAGCAGATCGGCGGCGACTATTACTTCGAGCCGCAGAAAACGCTCAGCCGCGGCGAGTTCACCGCAATGTGCCTGAACGTCGCCGGCGAAAACGTGCTGCGCGGCGTCGTCAGCACCGGGTTTACCGACGACGGCAGCATCCCCGACTGGCAGCGCGCCTATGTCGCGAGCGCGGTCAAGGACGGCGTTGTCAAGGGGCGCGAGGGCGCGGTGTTCGACGCCGGTGCCGATATCAGCCGCGCCGAGGCCGCCGTTATGCTCGACAGGCTGCTCAGCCTCGCCGACGTGAGCTGCGCGGATACCGACGCCGTGCCGACCTGGGCCGCACAGTCGGCAGCCAACCTCGACGCATGCGGAATCGCAAGCCTTGAAAGCGTCGATTCCTCTCCCCTCACCCACGCCGAGGCCGCCGACATGCTCGCCGCCGCAATGGACGTTCTCGCCCGGCGCTGAAAACCGGAAGGCACTGCCTTCCGGTTTTAGCTTTCTCTGTATTCCGCGATATCGTCCAAGGCCGCAATTCAATATTCTGCATAGCTGATCAAGCGTGTATGTGTTTACATTCTCGTTTTTCCTAAGCCTGTCAAGCTGTCCTGTGCTTATCTTGTATTCTTTTATCAGCTTATATTGCGATACTCCGCGTTCTTTCATGGTTTTCCACAGACGGTCAAAAACCATCATAGCACACCTCTTTTTAGTTTATGCTACAATCGTATTTTGTTGCTTAGATGAAAATGAATGCAAAGAGAATTATCGCCTTATTATTGGCGCTGGTGATGGTATTTGCGCTTGCAGCATGCGGCAAAGATGATGGTAGTTCCGAAACGGGGTCTGACAGCGTCCCCGGCACCACTGATTTAACTCAAGCGGCTGCAGAGCGATTAGCAAAAGAATACGTTACCAGTGGGGACGGCGCATACAAAATTTTAGATAAAGTAGAATCAGACGCACCAAGAACGAATAAAATAAGCGTTCCAAGAATAGATAGTGTTGATATTGCAAACGACACTGTTGAGAAATCCGGTTCAACATGCTACAGGGTTACCGTGAAAGGCACTACTAATGCCTATGATGAATATGGGCAGTACTTAGATTCTTTTGTATATGAATACGAATTATATATAAAAACTCAAGTCGTTGGTGAACCTACAGTTACAAACTCAATAATCGGCGGCACTGATGAAAGTGTTATGGTTTATATGCAATGATACTATAAATAAACCTGTTGCAGAGCATAGGCTCCGCAGCAGGTTTTATTTCACTCTCAAATTTTCGGCAAGCACTTCATCCGCCGATACGGAGACGGTACTGTAATCTGTGTATATCACCTTGCCGGGCAGCGAGCCGGAGGGCTTGCGGACGTTGCGCACCATGGTATAGTCGACCTGCGTTTTGCCGCCCTCGCGCGCCTGCGAATAGAAAACGGCAAGGCTTGCGGCTTCCTCTATCGTTTTCTCCGGCGGAGTAAGGCCGTCGCATGATATGATAACGTGGCTGCCGTGGACGGTTTTCGTGTGCAGCCAGATATCCGTGCGCCGCGCGGTTTTCGTCGTCAGCTCATCGTTTTGCGCATTGCTGCGGCCGACAAGGATCTCAAAGCCATCGGACGAGGCAAAGCGCATGGGTCCTTGCTTTTTATGCTTGCGCTCTTTTGTGCCGCGCTGCTTTTTGATATATCCCGTGCCGACAAGCTCGGCTTTGATCTCGGCAAGATCGTCCTCGGTTTCGGCGCGCTCGGTTTCGTCAAGGACGCTGTTTAGATACTCAAGCTGCTTTTCGCCGTCGGCTATAAGCGCCGTGAGGTGCGTCTGCGCGGTTTTGAGCTTGTTATACTCCTTGAACATTGCCGCGGCGTTACTCTGCGGCGTTTTGAGGACATCGAGCTTTATCGTGCGCTGAGGGCAATCCGGCTCGTAATAATCCTCGACTGTCACCGAGCTGTCGCCTTTCTTTACGCGATAGAGATTTGCCGTCAGAAGCTCTGCATTGCGGCGGATCTCATCACGCTCGGAGCTTTTTTGAAGCTCGGTTTTCTGCACTGCCAGCTTTCGGGCAATGCGGTCGCGCGCGGTTTTGACGTGGTGGCTCAGCTCCTTTGAGCGTCTGCGGCGGCGCTCAAGAATGTCGCGCTTTGAGTAGTATGCGTCAAGAAGCTCCGAGAAGCTTTCAAACTCTCGCGCATCGTAGACTCCGGCATACTGCTTGAGTTGCATGAAGGAATACTCCTTCGGCTTTCCTTCCTCGGTGAGCAAGGTCGGCGCAAGCTCCCCTGCCCTGACGCTTTCAAGAAACGCGCCGATCGCCTCGGGCAGAAATGCGGCGTTATCTCCGCTGCGGCAGGCAAGCTCGCGGCACACAAGCGGCGAGAGTCCGGAAAAGCTGTCCATTATACGCTTGTCCGTGCTTTTGCCGGCGTCGGACTGCGCAAGCGTCTGCGCTATCTCTTCCTGCGACAGGTCAAAAATGAGCGGCTTGCGCTGCTTCGGCGGCAGGCGATATATCATGCCCGGCAGCAGTCTTCGCTCGGCGTCGCCGCCGTAGTCCATGCGGCGCAGACAGTCGATTATTCGCCCGTCCGAGCCTATGAGCACGAGGTTCGAGCTTCTTCCCATCAGCTCCACGGCAAGGCGCAGATCAACGTTGTCGCCAAGCTCGTTTCGCGATGTTATGTTAACCATCGCAAGGCGCTCCCAGTTCGGCTGCTCTATTGCCTCTATCCTGCCGCCTGTGAGATATTTGCGCAGCAGCATGCAGAACATCGGCGGCTCGGCCGGATTTTCAAAGCTCATTTTCGTCTGCTGCAATCTGCCGCTGCCGGCCCCTGCGTCAATGAGCAGGCGCATATTCTCGTCCCCGCGAACGGAAAGGACGATCTTATCGCGCTCCGGCTGCTGCACCTTATCGATCCTCGCGCCTATGATCTTCGGCCGCAGCTCGGCTATTATTCCTGATAACAGTATTGCATCAAGCGCCATGGTGCCCCTCCACGCAAACCGCGTACAGCTCGTTTATCCGCTGCGTTTTTCCCTGAAGATACAGCCAGCCGAACAGCGCTTCAAGCCCCGTGGCGGCGTGATACTGCGCAATGTCGGCCTTATGCGGCACGGAATTTACCTTTGCGTTGCGGCCGCGTTTGTAGACATACATTTCGTCTTCGTCAAGCAGTGGCAGAAGCCTTTCGGCAGCCTCGGCCTGAGCCGGAGCATTGACTATCGCAACCGTTTTTTTGTGCAGCTCGGTCACCTTTTTGTTTCCGTCGGCGCACAGCATGGTGCGCGTCAAAAGCTCATACACTCCGTCGCCGATGTGCGCAAGGCCGAGCATGCTTATGTTGTTTATATCGCTTTTCTCCATCCGAGGGCAGAAATAATCGTTCATATCAGTCTCCAAATCAAGCAAGGGCGGTCACATTATGTTAACCGCCCTTGTGTTTTACATATCGTCGATCTCGTCGGCAAACTCCGTCTGAATTTGCAGCGTTTCGGTAGGTGCCGTGCCCTGAGTGGTCTGCATTTCGAGCCACTGGTCGCGCGTTATGAGTATCTGGCGCGGCTTTGAGCCTTCAAACGGGCCGATGATGCCCATTTCCTCCATCTGATCTACTATGCGCGCAGCGCGCGAATAGCCGAGCTTCAGTCGGCGCTGAAGCATCGACACGGACGCCTGCTTGGTATCGAAAATAACATCGACCGCCTGCGGCAGCAGCTCGTCATAGTCGGGCTTGCCCGACGGCTCGTCATCGTCACCGCGGCCCTTGCCGTTTGCGCCCTTATCCTCGGCGGCTTTTTCGATCTGCGCCATGACGTCCTCGCTGTACTGCGCGGTGGACTGGCGCTTTATAAACTGAACGATCGAGTCGCGCTCATCGTCGCTGACGAATGCGCCCTGCACGCGCAGAGGCTTGCCGCAGCCTATGGGGGCATACAGCATATCGCCCATGCCGATAAGCTTCTCCGCTCCGGCATTATCGAGGATAATGCGGCTTTCAAGCGCGGAGGACACGGCAAACGCAATGCGGCTCGGGATATTGGCCTTCATAAGGCCGGTGATAACGTCGGCCGAGGGTCGCTGAGTTGCGATAACAAGATGCATACCGGCGGCGCGGCCCATCTGGGCGACGCGGCAGATGCTCTCTTCAACGTCCTTAGACGCAACGAGCATGAGGTCTGCAAGCTCGTCGATGACAATAACGATGCTCGGCATCTTCGGCTGCCCGTTTTCGGCAAGGTGCTCGTTATATGCCTCAAGGCTTCTTACGCCAAGCTCGGAGAACAGCCTGTATCGCTTCAGCATCTCCGTAACCGCCCACTGGAGCGCACCGGCTGCCTTCTTCGGGTCGGTGACAACAGGTATATACAGGTGCGGAATGCCGTTATAAACGCCAAGCTCGACCATTTTGGGGTCGATCATGATGAGCTTGACCTCATCGGGATCGGATTTATACAGAAGGCTTATTATAAGCGAGTTCATGCACACCGATTTGCCCGAGCCGGTAGTGCCTGCGATGAGCAGGTGCGGAAGCTTTGCTATGTTTCCGACTACCGCCTGACCGGCAATGTCCTTGCCGATGGCAAAGCTGAGCTTTGACTTGGACGAGGCAAAGCGCGGCGAGTCGATTATATCGCGCAGGTAAACGGTGCTTATGATCTTATTCGGCACTTCGATGCCGACGGTGGATATCTTATCGGGTATCGGCGCAATGCGCACGCTCACAACGCCGAGGGCAAGCGCGATATCGCCGGCAAGGTTTGTAAGCCTGCTGAGCTTCACTCCCCGGTCAAGCTCAAGATCATAGCGCGTGACCGTGGGACCTCGGGTCGTGTCAACTATTCTTGCCGACACGCCGAAGCTCTTTATCGTATTCTCAAGGCGCTCGCGGTTCGTGCGCAGCTCCTCATCGGAGTTTGACGCGACCGCGTGACCCTTTTTGAGCAGGAATATCGGCGGCTTTTCGTACTCGCCGTCGCTCGTTGCCGACTCAATGGCGTTGCGTATCGCCTCCGTCTCGGCCGCGACCTCGGCTGCCGAAGCTTTTTTCGGCGGATCGGACACGGATGCAGTTTTTACTACGCCCTCATCTGTCATTTTCACGGCCGAAATGCCCGTCAGCGCCTCGACCTCCTCAATGGTCATAGGCTCAACGTCGGCAGAAGCCTTTGCCGGCTTTGCCTTCGCGCTTTTTTTGCCGAACAGCCCACTGTCCTTTTTCGGTGCAGGCTCTTCCTTAACCGTAGGCTCCTCGGAGGCTGCGGATTTTTTTGCAAACGCAGGCTCATCGTCAAGCGGAATATCTATCGCGCGGCGGCGGGCTTTTTTTGTCTTCTCGGCCTCCTGCTCCGCATCCTGCGCCGGGGCAGGCTCGGCAATGGCGGCAGCCGACTTTGCCTTTTTATCCGGCTTTTCGGCCGGGTCTGCGCGGAAGAACTCAAAAAGCTTTTTCGGCGTTATGCTGAGCGCCGACAGCGCAAAGAATATGAACGCCAGCAGGAGCACGATAGCCGCGCCGTATATGCTGAACGCCTTTTCCAGCGCAAAGGCTATGAGCGTTCCGAGAACGCCGGCACACAACATTTTCTTGCCGCCGGAATAGAGCGTTCCGAACAGCTCGCCCACACCGCTGAGGTTATCGACAACGACCTGCGACAGCAGAAGGTTTACAAGCGCGCCTGCCAAAAGAGGCAGAAGCAGAGTCGCCGTCATGCGCCATGTGCACGGTCTTTCCCTGTTAAATGCCAGAATATACGCTGCAAGCAGAAACACCGGTGCACAGATCCAGAAGCCATAGCCGAAAAGGCCCTTCAGAAGCGAGCACAGCCAGCCGACAACAACACCGTCATGCGCAAAGATGCCTATAACGACGAGAACGGCGGCAAACAAAAAGCACGCAGCGGCTATTATTCTCCGGGCAGGGTTAGTCGCAGGCTCGGTACTGTTCGGCTTTTTTGCCGACTGCGAGGACTGGTTTTTGCCGGAACTATTGGATTTTTTCTTTGTAGCGGTTTGCGCCATTATTCAGCTTACCTGCCTTTATCAGAATATAAGTGAAAGTATTATCGTCAGAACGCCGACTACCCAGCAGTAGTATGAAAATCCGCCGAAGCGCGTCTTGCGCGCGATCATTTTCAGAAGTCCGATGGACAAAACGCCGGAGACCATGGCGGCGATCATTCCGAAAAGATACGCCGGAATAAGAGATACGTCGATACCGGCCTTGAACGCGTCAACAAGCTCCAGAAGCGTTGCGCCGAGCACCGCCGGAATGCTCATAAGAAGCGAAAATTTCACGGCATAGCTGCGGTCGTGACCCGTTGCGATACCGGCAGTTATCGTTGTTCCCGAGCGCGACAGACCGGGCAGTGTTGCAACGCACTGGCACAGGCCGACGATCAGCGCATCGGTGAAAAGCATGTTCTTCTCGGTCTTGCTGCCCTTGGCCATTTTGTCCGAAACGAGCAGCATGCAGCCGGTGAGGATGAGCGCTATGCCGACATACACCGTCGAGTTTGAAAGCGCTTCAATGTATTTATGCACCGGGAGAATAAGCACCAAGGGCAGCGTCGCGACAATGATAAGCATAAAAAGCCGCGCCTCGGGAAATCTCCTGCGGCGGCCGTTTTCGTCAACCGTTCTGCCCGAAAGCATGTCGATAGTTTGGGTAAACATCGCTTTAATGTCGCTCCAGTACATAAAGCAGATAGCGATAAGCGTGCCGAAGTGCAGCAGAACGTCAAAGAACATGTGATTGCTGCCGAGGTCGGACATATTAAAAAGATTGTGCAAAATCGCAAGGTGTCCCGAGCTTGAAATGGGCAAAAACTCCGCAACGCCCTGAACAATGCCAAGGATTATGGCATCCAAAATGCTCATATATTTATCTCCTATGTAGGTGTTATGTATACTTAACTGAGTTATTTTATCATATAGTGTATTAAAAAGCAAGCACACATCAGTGTGCCTGCTTTTCGATCTCATTGTGCAGATAGTCAAGCGCGTCCGAAAGATCGCCGATGCTGTCGATAAGGCCGCAGGCGACCGCCTCCTGTCCGTATATCACGCTGCCGACATCGTTTGCAAGCTCGTCGGTCGCCATCATCAGCTCGTTATACTTCTCGCGGCTTATATTCGAGTGGCTTGTCACGAAGCCTACTATGCGCTCCTGAATGCGCGCAAAATAGTTATATGTCTGCGGAACACCGATGACAACGCCGTTTAAGCGCACCGGATGGATAGTCATTGCCGCCGACGGCGCAATGAAGCTGCGCGACGCGGCAACGGCAAGCGGCACGCCTATCGAGTGTCCTCCGCCGAGCACGAGCGATACCGTTGGCTTTTTCATTCCGGCAATTATCTCGGCTATGCCGAGCCCGGCCTCAACGTCGCCGCCGACGGTGTTTAGAAGTATCAGCAGTCCCTTTATCTCCTCGGACTCCTCGACCGCCGCGAGCAGCGGCATGACATGCTCATATTTTGTGGTTTTGTTATCCTCGGGCAATATCTGATGCCCCTCGACCTGACCGACGATAGTCAGGCAGTGTATCATTCCTGCCCGGCCCTGCGGCTGAGCGCTGCCCAGCTCTTTAAGCTCCTCCAAAAAAATCACCTCATACCTATTTTGTCAGATATGAGGCGGTTTTATTATGCTTTATATGCAGCAAGCACGCCAAGGTAGGTCATGAAGCAGTCAAACTTAGCAACGACTTCAAACGGAGCATGCATGCTCATGACAGGAACGCCTGCGTCGATCGTGTCGATATTGCGGTTTGCCATGTACTTTGCTATGGTGCCGCCGCCGCCCTGATCGACCTTGCCAAGCTCGCTCATCTGCCAGACAACGCCTGCATCGGCGAATATTCTGCGCAGGTAGCCGACGATCTCTGCCGAAGCGTCGCTCGTTCCGCTCTTGCCTCGAGCGCCGGTGAACTTGCAGATGCCCATGCCGTAGTTGAGCTTTGCATCGTTGCGTTTTTCGCTGACCTCGGGGAAATTCGGATCAAACGCCGCGGTGACATCCGCCGACAGGCAGAAGCTGTTTTTAAAGCAGCGGCGCAGAGGAACGTTCTGACCGGCGCACAGCTCTTCCATGAAGCACTCGAATGCGCTGCTCTGCATGCCGCTGACGCCGTCCGACCCTGTCTCTTCCTTATCCGCGAGGATGCAGACTGCCGTCTTTTCGGGCGCCTCGTCAAGGTCGAGTATCGCCTTTAGCTCTGCGTATGCGCACACGCGGTCATCGTGGCCGTAGCCGCCGATGAGCGAGCGGTCAAGGCCGATCTCGCGAACTTCAAATGCAGGAACGGCGGTCAGCTCAGCTGAGAGGAAGTCCTCCTCGACGATGCCGTAGCGGTCGTTGAGGATGCTCATGACGGCAAGCTTAACTCTGTCGCTGCCCTCGTCGGCGTAGGGGATGCTGCCGATGAGGATATTGAGGCCCTCGCCGGTGATACCCTCTTCCATGGTCTTTCTCATCTGCTCCTTGCCGAGATGCGGCAGGAGGTCGGTTATGACAAACTGCGGATCGGAAGGATCGTGGCCGATGCTCACGTCGATCGTCTCGCCGTTTTTGAGCGCGACCACGCCGTGCAGCTCGAGAGGAATAGTGACCCACTGGTATTTCTTTATGCCGCCGTAGTAATGGGTCTTGAAATACGCAAGCTCGTCGCTTTCGTAAAGAGGATTCTGCTTGAGGTCGATGCGCGGCGAATCGACATGCGCACCGGCAATAACGCAGCCTTCCTCAAGGCTTTTCTTGCCGATGACGGCGAGCATAAGAGCCTTTGAGCGATTGTTGCAGTAGACCTTATCGCCCGGGGCAAGCTTCATACCGTCAACATACTCGACAAAGCCCTTGTCCTCGGCCATCTCTATTGCGATCTTCACCGCCTCGCGCTCGGTGCGCGCCTCGTTCAAAAACGCCATGTAGCCGCGGCAGTAATCCTCCATATCGATGCGCTGCTGCGTGCTCATAGTATCATAACCGTTTTTCTGCTTGTAAAATAGTTCGTCTCTGATCTCAGCCATTTTTCAATACTTCCTTAAATAAATTTTTGCATTCTTTTCTGAATTTGTCCTCGCTGCCGTCATTGTGCAGCACATATTCGCATTTCTGTTCGAAATACTCGTTCGGATACTGGGCATTCACGCGCATCATGGCATACTCATAGCTTATGCCGTCGCGCTTCATTATACGCTCGATGCGCGTCGTTTTCTCGGCAACTATTCCGACCACGGCGCAGCATTTTTCGCCAAGGCCGCTCTCAAGAAGCGCTATCGCGTCGATCGCTGCTATCTTTCCGCCGCTCATCGCCCACTCCCGGAGCTTTTTGCTGACCTCAAGGCCGATATAGTGATGCGTTATCGCGTTAAGATCAACAAGCGCCGCTTCGTTTGAAAACACCGTTGCACCCAGCGCCTTGCGGTCAAGCACACCATCCGTTACCGTGCCGGGGAACGAGCGCTCGATATCGCCGAGCATCTGCGCATTTGTTCTGAGCATGTCGTGATACAGCGCGTCGCAGTCTATTATGAGCGCCCCCAGCTTTTCAAGCTCGCGCAGAGCCGTTGTTTTTCCGCAGCCCGTGCCGCCGGTTATGCCGACGACCTTGAGGCTTTCGGCAAGAGCTGCGGCGATCTCCTCCTCAGGCAGCGCGCCGCGGCGCAGTATCTTATACGGTGCCGCGCTCATGTCGATTATGGTTGACTCTTTTCCGAGGCCGCATTTTCCTCCGTCCACGACGGCGGCAATTTTGCCGTCGAAGTATCCGAGCACCTCCTGCGCCGTAACGGGACTTTTCTCGCCCGAGGGATTTGCCGAGGGCGCGGCAAACGGCAGGCGCGCTTTTTTCAGCATTGTCTGCGTCATCGGGTGGTCGGGGCACCTTAGCGCGACCGTATCGCCGCCTGCGCGGACGATATCGGGAACGATGTCCTTTGACTTTAAAACTATCGTCAGCGGTCCCGGCCAGAACTTATCCATAAGCACGCGCGCCTGCCTGGGAACATTTGCGCAGTACCTGGTCACGGCAGCGCCCTTATGCAGCATCAGCGACAGCGGCTTTACCTCCGGCCTGCCCTTGACCTCATAAACCTGTTCGACAGCGTCGGCGTCAAGTCCGCTGCACGCAAGGCCGTACACCGTTTCCGTAGGAACGGCAACGAGCTGCCCTGCGGCTATGAGCGAAGCCGCTGTGTTCAGATCATCTTTTCCGATTATCTTAGTTTTCATCAGCTCTCTGCCTGCCTTTTGAGCTTTTCCGCCTGATCTGCGGTTATCAGCGCATCTATTATCGGATCAAGGTCGCCGTTTAACACGCTTTGAATATTGAAATTGCGCACATCGCCGACAAGTCTGTGATCGGTGACGCGGTTCTGCGGAAAGTTATAGGTGCGTATCCTGTCCGATCTGTCGCCCGAGCCGACCTGGCTTTTGCGCTCGGCAGCTATCGCCGCTGCCTGCTTCTGCTGCTCGGCCTCATACAGCTTTGAGCGCAGGATCTTCATCGCTCTGTCCTTGTTTTTATACTGGCTGCGCTCGTCCTGGCACTCGACAACGACGCCGCTGGGCAAATGCGTTATGCGTATTGCGCTTTCGGTCTTATTTACATGCTGACCTCCGGCTCCCGACGAACGGTAGGTGTCGATCTGAAGATCGGCAGGGTTAATTTCAAACTCGACCTCTTCAGCCTCGGGCAAAACCGCAACGGTTGCCGCCGAGGTATGTATCCTGCCGCCGGACTCGGTCTCCGGAACGCGCTGAACGCGATGGCCTCCGGCTTCAAACTTAAGGCGTGAATATGCTCCCTGCCCTTCGACAACGAAGCTCATTTCCTTTATGCCGCCAAGCTCCGTTTCGTTAATATTGACAATATCGATCTTCCAGCCCTTACTCTCTGCATACATGGAATACATGCGGAAAAGATCATGCGCAAACAGAGAGCTTTCCTCTCCGCCGACGCCGGAGCGTATCTCCATTATGACGTTGCGCTCATCGTTCGGATCTTTTGGCAGGAGCAGTATCTTAAGCTGCTCGCCAAGCTCGCCGAGGCGCTGCTTTGCGTCGTTATACTCCTCCTGCGCAAGTTCCTTGAACTCAGGATCGGACATCAGCTCCTCGGCGTCATGCATGGCCTTTTCGCACTTGACATACTCCCTGTATGCCGTGACTATCGGCTCAAGCTCTTTCATCTCACGTGCGCATTTGGTGTATGCCGTCGGGTCTGCATATATCTCGCCGTTTTCCATCCGCTGGCCGAGCTCGGAATATCTGTTATCAAGCTGTTTAAGTTTATCCAGCATCGTTTTCTCCTGATATTTTAATAATAAAATATCATAACACATTTGCTCCGTTCTGTAAATGAAAAAGCCGGCCTTTCGGTCGGCTTTGAAAGCTTATATAAGTCCCTGGACGAGGATTATGAGTATAAGTATCGGCAGTATCCACTGGAAATACTGCTTGAGCTTGGGCGAAAGACGGATGCCGGTACCCTTATTGACCTCGGCAATATACTTATCAAAGCCCCAGCCCCACTTGCTGACGCAAAACAGCAGATAGACAAGAGAGCCGATAGGCAGAAGCAGGTTCGACACGAGGAAGTCCTCGGTATCGAGCACGTCTCTGCCGCCGATAAGGTGCAGATCGCTCCAGATATTATAGCCGAATACGCACGGCAGGCTCAGCAGCGCAAGAAGAATGAAGTTTATTGCAACCGCCTTCTTGCGGCTCAGGCCGAAGGTATCCATGCATACGGCAATGATATTCTCGAAAACCGCAAGCACCGTGGAAAAGCTTGCAAAGATCATGAACAGGAAGAACAACGCGCCCCAGAAGCGGCCGCCGGCCATGTTGACAAACACCTGCGGCAGAGTAACAAATATCAGCGACGGTCCCTGCTCGGGCGACACGCCGAACGAGAAGCAGGCCGGGAAGATGATCGTTCCTGCCATGAGCGCAACGAAGGTATCCAGCGCACAGATGCGTGCAGCCTCACCCGTGAGCGTGTGCTTATCGCTCATGTAGCTGCCGAATATCTCCATTGCCGCAATGCCGAGGCTGAGGGTGAAAAACGCCTGGTTCATTGCGTCGGTGATGAGGCTTCCGAAGCCGTTTTTGCGGATGGTATCAATGGACGGGAGCAGATAGAATTTCATACCCTCTGCCGCGCCGATGATCTCACGGTAACCGTCCTCGTCAACTCCTATGGCGACAAGGATACTGACATTTTCAAACTCTCCGCCCCAGTTGCGCTTGAGGTAAATACCGTCCACATAGACATACGGATACTTTACGGACAGCTTGCGGTTGCGCCATTCCTCAATATGTACATATGCTTTCTGATTCAGATCGCTGATGGTGGACGCCGACACACGACTGCCCCACAGAGCTTCCGAGATGTCTTCTACGCGACGCACCGAAACACCTGCAAGGTACATTTCGATCAGGGCTTCCTCAACCGAACTCTCCCGGCGGCGATAACGCTCGATGATTGCTGTTTCAAACGGTACTCCTTTCAGCTTCGGTATCTCAAGGCGTACTTCACCGGATGTCGTGGTCAGTTTGCGGCTGTAATGTCCCGAACGGTAGCCTTGCCGCGCCTCGGTACGCTCATACTTTGCTGCGCTTGTCAGTTCTTCGGCTTCTTTGTTCAACAGCTCATTCAGCGTTTCCTCCACACTGTTTCGAACCAATTCTTTAAGTTCGCTCTTGACGCTTTCCTCATTTAACTGTATAATGGGTTTGGACATGTTCATATCTCCTTTCGAATGTTTGTGTGGTTACTTCATTCTACCAGAGTTTTTTGAGCATGTCTATCTTTTTTGCCCTTTTTTGAATTTGCGAAAAATATTATACCTTATCATTGTCTGTCAAGGACGATAAGAAGAATACAGGAATATCGTCTTACAGGACGATGAGAAGATTACAGGAATATCGTCTTTCAGGACGATAAGAAGATTACAGA
>ENA-OUQC01001209-OUQC01001209.1-human-gut-metagenome-genome-assembly--contig:-NODE-1209-length-14194-cov-6.632364_pt1 | contig 14194 bp, 11 predicted proteins | sample MGYA00237942_ERZ548815 | MGnify/ENA primary metagenome ERZ548815 (study PRJEB26490, sample SAMN05194722) | human gut metagenome | biome: terrestrial biome; feature: human-associated habitat; material... | reverse complement strand
CCCTTTGCCGCTTCGCGGCACAAAACAGAGGTATGATTGCCACCGGCAATCATTGCTATCTCGATTCGCTGCGCGGAGCACCACCCCCAAAGGGGGCAGCAAGGGGAGTAGCCCTAATTGCCGCTAGAAATGCATAAAAACCGGGCAAGCCTTTTTGCGGGCTTGCCCGGATCTCTTTTTGTAATGTCTTAGTACTGGGTGGGCTGGACGTGCCAGATCTCGCTGGCGTACTGGGCGATGGTGCGGTCGGATGAGAATTTCGCGCCGCTGGCGATGTTCATCAGGCACTTGCGGCCGAAGTTCAGCCGGTCGGCATAGTCAGCGTTGGCCTTCAGCTTGGCATCCAGATAGGAGGCGTAGTCCAGCAGGACGAAGTAGTTATCGGGCTTGTGCCAGGAAGCGCCGTCCAGCAGGGAATGGTACAGCTCCCGCTGGGCATCGTCGGTGGGCACGGTGCCGTCCACCATGGTGTCCAGGGCGCGGTGCAGGTAGGGGTTGGTGTCGTAGATGCCCCGGGCATGGTAGCTGTCCCGGACGGCGTTGATCTGCTCCACGGTGTGGCCGAAGATATACTCGTTCTCCATGCCCGCCTCCTGGGCGATCTCCACGTTGGCCCCGTCCAGGGTGCCCAGAGTCACCGCGCCGTTGAGCATCAGCTTCATGTTGCCGGTGCCGGAGGCCTCGGTGCCGGCGGGGGAGATCTGCTCGGAAATGTCGGCGGCGGGAATGATGTGCTCGGCGTAGGAGCAGTTATAGTTCTGGACAAATACCACCTTCAGCCGGTCAGCCACGGCGGGGTCGTTGTTGATCATCCGGGCAATGCGGTTAATGTAGCGGATGATGGCCTTGGCCCGGGCGTAACCGGGGGCGGACTTCGCGCCGAAGATATAGACGGTGGGATGGAAATCGGGCAGCTCGCCGTTCTTCAGGCGGAAATAGATATCCACAATGGACAGCGCGTTCATCAGCTGGCGCTTATACTCGTGCAGGCGCTTGACCTGGACATCGAAGATGAAATCCGGGTTCAGCTGGACGCCCTCCTTCTCGGCGACGACCTTGCACAGTTGCTCCTTCTTGGTCCGCTTCACGGCGTTGAACTGGCGCACCATGTCGTCGTCGATCATGGGCTTCAGCTTGGCCAGCTTATCCATATCCTTCAGGAAGTCGCCGCCCACGCGGTAACGGATCAGCTGGGTCAGCTCCGGGTTGCACAGGCCCATCCAGCGCCGGGGAGTGACGCCGTTGGTCTTGTTCTGGAAGCGCTGGGGGTACATATGGTACCAATCCTTGAAGCAGTCCTTCTTCAGGATCTCGGTGTGAATGGCCGCCACGCCGTTGACGTAGGAGCCGACATAGATGGACAGGTTCGCCATATGGGCGGTATTGTCCTTGACGATGAAGAGGCCGGGGTTCTCCCGCTTCAGGCGCTCGTCAATGCGCAGGATGATGTCCACGATATCGGGCACCACGGAGCGCATCAGGTTCAGGTCCCACTTCTCCAGCGCCTCGGCCATGACGGTGTGGTTGGTGTAGGAGAAGGTATGCTGGGCGATATCGAAGCTCTGCTCGAAGTCCATGCCCTCCAGCATCAGCAGCCGGATCAGCTCCGGGATGGACATGGCAGGGTGGGTGTCGTTCAGCTGCACGGCATAGAAGTCCGCGAAGTGGGACAGGTCGTTGCCGTGGGCCACCTTGTAGGTGCGCAGCATATCCTGCAGGGAGGCGGAGGAGAGCACATACTGCTGCTTGATGCGCAGGCGCTTGCCCTCCCAGGTGGAGTCGTTGGGGTACAGGACCCGGGTGATGTCCTCGGCCTTGTTCTTCTCGTCCAGGGCCCGCAGGTAATCCTGGTTGTTGAAGGCGTTGAAGTCCAGGGGGGTCTCCGGCTCGCACTGCCACAGACGCAGGGTATTGATATTGTTGGTCTCGTAGCCGATGATGGGCACGTCGTAGGGAACGGCCAACACGGTGTGGTCGGGGAAGCTCACCTTGACGGTGTGGTTGTAGCGGCGGTAGGACCAGGGATCGCCGTACTTGGACCAATCGTCGGCGGCCTCCTTCTGGCTGCCGTCGGCGTCGAAGCTCTGCTTGAACAGACCGTACTTATACCGCAGGCCGTAGCCGGACAGGGGGATATCGGTGGTGGCGGCGGAGTCCAGGAAGCAGGCGGCCAGGCGGCCCAGGCCGCCGTTGCCCAGAGCGGCATCCTCGATGTCCTCCAGCACGGCCAGGTCCACGCCCCGGGCGGCGAAGAGCTGCTTCATCTCGTCCAGAATGCCCAGGTTGTACAGGTTGGAATACACCAGCCGGCCGATCAGGTACTCGGCGGAGAAATAGTAAGCCTTGCGCTGATGCATCCGGGCGCGCTTGCTGTTGCTCCAGTTGTCGGCAATGGACATCATCACAGCCTGACCCAATGCCTCATGCAGCTCCTGGGGGGTGGCCTCCTGGAGGGGCACGTCATAGGCGTATTTCAGCTGGGACTCGGTCCATCTGAGAATATTCATGCAGTTATAGCTCATTTTTCTACTCCAATCTTAAAGCGCGATAAACGCTGGGATTTCAACACAAGCCTAGGAGGCTACTTGCTGCCCCCTCTGGGGGTGGTGCTCCGCGCAGCGAATCGAGATAACAATGGTTGCCGGTGGCAATCATACCTCTGTTTCGTGCCGCAGAAGCGGCAAAGGGGGTGCTGTTGGTAACTTTGAGTTGTTACCATTCAACGAACCACACCCCCTCAGTCAGCCCTTACGGGCTGCCAGCTCCCCCATTGGGGAGCCAAGAGTATCAGTTCTTTTCCTCCTGGGTGCCCAGGCGGGCGTACAGGGTGGTCAGGTGGCGGATCTTTTCCGCCAACTCATCTGTTATCATACCATCTTTTGCCCGCCATGTCCAGTTGGAATTTGTGGTCCCGGGGAAATTCATCCGGGCCTCCGCGCCCAGGTCCAGATAATCCTGCAGGGGCACCACGCAGGTGTTGGACACGCTGGACATGGCCGTGCGGATCACGCCCCAGACCATGCCCTCCTCCTCGGTCAGGCGCATATACTCTGTGGCATAGCGCTGCATCTCGGGGGTGCCGGTCTCCAGCCACTGGCGGGTGGTCATATTGTCGTGGGTGCCGGTGTAGCACACGGAATTGCGTGTATAGGTATGGGGCAGGTAATCCGACGGCTCCCGGGAATCGAAGGCGAATTGCAGCACCTTCATGCCGGGGTACCCGGATTCATCCCGCAGGTCCAGCACATCCTGGGTCAGATAGCCCAGGTCCTCGGCGATCAGCTTCAGCCGGGGCAGGCCCTGCTTCACCGCCTTGATGAAGTGCAGGCCAGGGCCGGTGATCCACTTGCCGCCCCGGGCCGTGGGGTCGCCGAAGGGCACGGACCAGTAGCCCGCAAAGGCGCGGAAATGATCCATGCGCACCACGTCATACATCTTCCCGGCAGCAGCCAGGCGGCGCAGCCACCAGCTGTAACCGTCGGCCGACAGCACATCCCAGCGGTACAGGGGGTTGCCCCACAGCTGACCGTCGGCGGTGAAGGCATCCGGCGGGCATCCGGCCACGGCGGTGGGATCCAGCTTTTCATCCATCTGGAACAGCTCCGGGCTGCTCCATGCCTCCACGGAATCCCGGGGCACGTAGATGGGCACGTCGCCGATGATGGAGATGTTGTTCTGATTGGCATACGCATGCAGCGCGTTCCACTGCTTGAAGAACAGATACTGGACGAAGCTGAAGAAGCCGGCCTCGGCCTTCAGCTCATTGCGGGCCTGCCAGATGGCGTCGGGGTCCCGGAATTTCAGCTTATCCTCCCACTCGTACCAGGGCTTGCCGCCGAATTTGTCCTTCAGGGCCATAAACAGGGTGAAGTCCGGCAGCCAGTTGCTGTTTTCCTCGCAGAAGCGGGCATAGGCCTCATCCGGGACAAACCGGCCGTAGGCGGTGCGGAGCACCCGCAGGCGGTTCTGGTACAGCAGTCCGAAGTCCGCCTTGTCGTCGGTGACGTTCCACTGGATGCCCTCCAGGTCGGCCTGGGTGAGCAGGCCATCCTCCATCAGCTGCTCCAGGTCGATGAGATAATGGTTGCCCGCGAAGGTGGAGCAGGACTGATAGGGGGAGTCGCCATAGCTGGTGGGGGTCAGGGGCAGGATCTGCCAATAGCTCTGCCCGGCCTTCTTCAGGAAATCCACAAACGCATACGCCTGCTGCCCCATGGTCCCCACGCCATATTTTCCGGGCAGGCTGGTGATATGCATCAAAATACCGCTGGTTCTCATACTGATTACCTCACCTTATTTACATCTATTCATGGACGCTCCGAATGTTTCGAAGTGTTTCGTTTTCCATATAAAGACTAAATCATTTTCCGGGATTTGTCAAGAAAAATCACGAAAAAAGTTTTTGGCAACACCGCACAATTTGGCAAGAAGCCCCAGCCTGGATTTTTGGCTCAATTCAAAGTTTGGAAAACGAAGGAATACTGTATGTACCCGCAAGGGGTATGCCGCATCCGTAAGCCAGCTTACGCTGGCAACGGCTGCGCAATATTTCTCGTTTTTCAAACTGAAGATGTGGGGCAAAAAGACGGCTGCGGCTCGCAGACACAATTGCGCGGTGTTGCCTTTGTAACGTCCACCTGAAAATCGGTTGTCCCTTTCCGCTGTCATTTTCCCCCGTCAGGCCCATTATATTCCAATTGTTTCGTTTGGGTTTAGAATCCTGTGCCACAATATACGATAACGTTTTATATGGGGGAAGGAGGCGCTGATGTGCGGCCGATTGAGGAGCCGGGGCTTTGCCGGTTTATTCGGTGGATCGTGGGGGTGTTTTATCCCAAAATGGAGCTGGTGGGGCTGGAAAAGCTGCCGGAGGAATCCTGCATTCTGGTGGGCAATCACTCCCAGGCCCACGGAGCCATCATCACAGAGGAGCGGCTCCCCTTTGACCACTACACCTGGTGCGCCTCCCAGATGATGGACAAGAAGGAGGTCTGCCGGTACGCGCTGGAGGACTTCTGGCAGGATAAGCCCAAATATTTGCAGCCGCTTTTCTGGCTGGTGAGCAAGATCATCAAATACCCCGCCGTGTACATCATGAGCCATGCCCGCACCATCCCGGTGTACCACGACAATCGGTGCCTCACCACCTTCCGCCGCTCCATGGAAAAGCTCCAGGACGGCTACCATCTGGTCATTTTCCCCGAATGCCGGGAAAAATACAACAACATTGTCTATGAATTCCAGGATCGGTTCATCGACGTGGCGAAGATGTACTACAAGCGCACCGGCAAGGCGCTGTGCTTTGTGCCCATGTACCTCGCCCCCAAGCTGCGCAAGATCTTCTTCGGCGACCCCATCCGCTACGATCCAGCCGTCCCCATGGACACCCAGCGCGTTCAGATCAAGCAGCAGCTGATGAACGCCATCACAGAGCTGGCCTGCGCCCAGCCCCTGCACACCGTGATCCCCTATCGGAATATCTCCAAAAGGAATTATCCCAAAAATCTTCCCTGCGAGGTGTATCGCAATGAAACGGCAAATGGTTGATTATCGCGGCTTCCGCCTGTCCCGGATCAATGAACCGCAGTTCAGGCACGTGTGGCTCTGGTGCACATGGATCGTGTATTTCGCGCTGTATTTTCTGACGGAGAATCTGATCCCGGCGGAAAGCTGCCACGTGATGCACTGCTTCCTGGACGACCTCATTCCCTTCAACGAGTATTTCCTGGTCTTCTACACCGGCTGGTATGTGCTGGTGTTCGGCAGCCTGCTGTACTACTTCCTGTACGACGTGAAGCGCTTCCGGGAGCTGGACCTGTACATCTTTGTCACCCAGATGGTGGCCATGTTCTTCTACATTTTCTTCCCCAGCCGTCAGGATCTGCGGCCGGAAACCTTCCCCCGGGAGAATTTCTTCACCTGGGTCATGGGCCTGATCTATGCCTTCGATACCAGCACCGGCGTGTGCCCGTCGCTGCATGTGGCCTACTCCCTGGCCATCTTCAATGTGATGGTCAAGGATGAGCACCTGCACAAATGGTTCAAGATCGCCCTGGGCATCTTCGCCGTGATGGTGTGCCTGTCCACCGCCTTTGTCAAGCAGCACTCCACGGTGGATATTTTCGCCGCCATCCCCGTGGTCCTGTTGGGGGAGGCCATCATCTACGGCAAGTCCTATTGGCTGCCAAAGCTTCGTAAAAAATAATCACACTTGCACCGCAGGGAACGGCAGCGCATGCCGGAGCCTGCGGTGCAAGCGCGTTATTGGTATTCGGTAATTTGCACGAAAGAAATACCTATAAAATAGGCATTTCTCCGAATTTCGGGAAAACGCAAATTAGTCTAATCAATAACCCAAAGTGGGCATTGAGATGGTAGACGAAAAGAGGTACAATGAGATCATCCCAAGCTGGAGGTCTGCGGCCCGCCGCAGAGCATCAAAGGAGGTATAAAATGGAAATTCTTTCCGTATTTGATCCCGCGTTCAAGCCCTATGGCAAGGTGGTCACCGGCATGGAGGTGACCTGCCGCGAAATTCTGGATACCCTGGCCGACACGCCCCTGCCCGACGGCACCGACTACGTCCCCACCGATCCCGCGCTCCAGGCGCTGCCCGCCGCCGTGGAGGTCTCCGAGAACCTGTTCGGCGGTATGCCCGTGCAGCTGGGCTGGTGCAACGGCCACAATACCAAGCTGAACTGCCTGGAATATCACCGGGATTCCGAATTCAACCTGGGCACCCAGGACTTTGTCCTTCTGCTGGCCAAGCTGGACGACCTGGAGGACGGCAAGCTGGACACCGCCAAGGTCAAGGCCTTCCGGGTCCCCGCCGGTACGCTGGTGGAGGTCTACGCCACCACGCTGCACTACGCCCCCTGCCACACTGACCCGGCCAAAGGCTTCCGGGTCCTGGTGGCGCTGCCCTGGCTGACCAACACCGAAAAGCCCCACCTGAAGGAAATGGCCCCCGAGGACAAGCTGCTATGGGCGAAGAACAAATGGCTGCTGGCCCACGCCGAATCCGGCGAGGCCGCCCAGGGCGCTTATGTCGGCCTGGTGGGCAAGAACCTTGACATTGCCGATTCCATCTGAGATCACACCGAAATCACAAACATAAAAAAGGAGAAAACATCATGAAGAACATCCCGGAAGTGAAGCTTGGCATCATTGCCGTATCCCGCGACTGCTTCCCCATCGCGCTGTCCACCCAGCGGCGGAAGAACATCGTGGCCGAGTACGGCGAAGGGCTGTATGAGTGCCCCATCACCGTTGAGAACGAGAAGGACGCCTCCGCCGCCATCGCCGACGTGAAGGCCCACGGCGTCAACGCCCTGGTGGTCTTCCTGGGCAACTTCGGCCCCGAGACCCCCGAGACCCTGCTTGTCAAGAAGTTCGACGGCCCCGCCATGTGCATCGCCGCTGCCGAGGGCGACGGCGACATGATCAACGGCCGCGGCGACGCCTACTGCGGCATGCTCAACTGCTCCTATAACCTGGGCATGCGCCACCTGAAGGCCTACATCCCCGAGTATCCCATCGGCACCGCCCAGGACTGCGCCAAGATGATCCGGGAATTCGTTCCCATCGCCCGGGGCATCCTCGGCCTGACGAACCTGAAGGTCATCACCTTCGGCCCCCGGCCCCAGGACTTCTTCGCCTGCAACGCCCCCATCAAGGGCCTGTATGAGCTGGGCATCGAGATCGAGGAGAACTCCGAGCTGGACCTGCTGGTCTCCTACAACGCCCACAAGGGCGACGCCAGAATCGCCGGCATCATCGACGAGATGAAAGCCGAGATGGGCGAGAAGGTCTACACCGACATGCTGGAGCGGATGGCGCAGTTCGAGCTGACCCTGCTGGACTGGGCCGAGGCCCACAAGGGCGACCGGGAATATGTGGTGTTTGCCGACAAGTGCTGGCCCGCCTTCCCCGAGCAGTTCGGCTTTGAGCCCTGCTACGTCAATTCCCGCCTGGCCGCCAAGGGCATTCCCGTGGCCTGCGAGGTGGATATCTACGGCGCGGTCTCCGAGTATCTGGGCGCCTGCGTCACCGGCGACGCCGTGACTCTGCTGGACATCAACAACTCCGTGCCCCAGTACATCTACGACGAGGACATCAAGGGCAAGTTCGACTACAAGCTCACCGACACCTTCATGGGCTTCCACTGCGGCAACACCCCCAGCTGCAAGATGTGCTCCGACTGCGCGGTGAAATACCAGCTGATCCAGCACCGTCTGCTGGAGCCTGTTGGCAGCGAGCCGGACTTCACCCGGGGCACTCTGGAGGGCGACATTGCCGCCTCCGAGATCACCTTCTACCGGCTGCAGTGCGACAGCGAGGGCAACCTGCGCAGCTATGTGGCGGAAGGCGAGATCCTGCCGGTGGCCACCCGCTCCTTCGGCGGCATTGCGGTGTTCGCCATTCCCGAAATGGGCCGGTTCTACCGCCACGTGCTGGTGCAGAAGCGGTATCCCCACCACGGCGCTGTGGCCTTCGCCCACTGCGGCAAGGCCCTGTTTGAGGTGCTGAAGTACTTCGGCGTCCAGGACATCGCCTACAACCAGCCCAAGAGCCTGCCCTACGCCACCGAAAACCCCTGGGCCTAAGCTCCCACTTGCTGCCCCCTCTGGGGGAAGTGCCGCGACAGCGGCAAAGGGGGTGTCGTCAGTGATTTTGAGTTGTTACCGCTCATCGAACAACACCCCCTCAGTCAGGCCGTTCGGCCTGACAGCTCCCCCAACAGGGGAGCCAAGTGTCGGTGCGGCTTAGATTGAGAAGATTACCCCCCCGAGGGGGTGCCAAGAATCAAGAAGGAGGATTTTAATGACAGCACAAGAAAACAAGCAGCTTCGGCTGGAGGCCGTGAAGGTACGCGAGGGCATTGTCACCGCGACCCACGGCGCGAAATCCGGCCATCCCGGCGGCAGCCTGTCCGCCGCGGATATGTTTACCTATCTGTACTTCAAGGAAATGCGCGTTGACCCCAAGGATCCCAAGTGGGCCGACCGGGACCGCTTCGTCCTGTCCAAGGGCCACACTGCCCCCGGCCTGTACAGCGCGCTGGCCAACCGGGGCTTCTTCCCGGTGGCGGACCTGCCCACCCTGCGGCACATCGACAGCTACCTTCAGGGCCACCCCAACATGAACACCGTCCCCGGCATCGACATGTCCACCGGCTCCCTGGGCCAGGGCCTGTCCGCCGCCGCCGGTATGGCCAAGGGCGCCAAGTTCCTGGGCAAGGACATCAATGTCTACTCCGTCCTGGGCGACGGCGAGCTGGCCGAGGGCCAGATCTGGGAGGCCACCATGTTTGCCGCCCACTATCACCTGGATAACCTGTGCATCATCGTGGACCTGAACGGCCTTCAGATCGACGGCCGTACCTGCGACGTGATGAACACCGCTCCCGTGGACAAGAAGTTCGAAGCCTTCGGCTGCGACGTTGTTACCATCGACGGTCATGATTTCGAGCAGATCGAGCAGGCCATGGCCCGCTTCCATGCCAACCACGGCACCGGCAAGCCCACCGCCATCCTGATGAAGACCACCAAGGGCAAGGGCGTTTCCTACATGGAAAACCAGGCCGGGTGGCACGGCAAAGCGCCCAACGACGAGGAATACGCACAGGCAATGGCCGAGCTGGCCGCCGCCCGCAAGGCAATTGAGGAGGGCTGAATCATGGCAGACGTAAAGAAGATCGCAACCCGCGACAGCTACGGCAACGCGCTGAAGGAGCTGGGCGACGAATTTGACGACGTGGTGGTGCTGGACGCCGACCTGGCAGGCGCTACCAAGACCGGCATCTTTAAGAAGGCCCATCCCGACCGCTTCTTCGACTGCGGCATCCAGGAGGCCAATATGGTCAATGTGGCCGCCGGCCTTTCCACCATGGGCCTGGTGCCCTTCGCGGCTACCTTCGCCATGTTCGCCGCCGGGCGGGCCTATGAGCAGGTGCGCAACACCATCGGCTACCCCCACCTGAACGTGAAGATCGGCGCGACCCACGGCGGCATCTCTGTGGGCGAGGACGGCGCTTCCCACCAGTGCTGCGAGGATTTCGCCCTGATGCGCACCATCCCCGGCATGACCGTGATGTGCCCCGCCGACGATGTGGAGGCAAGAGCCATGGTCAAGGCTGCCTATAAAATGGTCGGCCCCTGCTACATGCGCTTCGGCCGCGCCGCCACCCCCGTGTTCCACGAGGAGGGCTATCACTTTGAGATCGGCAAGGGCGAGGTGCTCCGCGACGGCAAGGATGTGGCCATCATTGCCAACGGCATCATGGTCCCCGAGGCCATTGAGGCCGGAAAGGCCCTGGCCGAGCAGGGCATCGACGCCATGGTCATCAACATGGCCACCATCAAGCCCCTGGACGAGGAGCTGGTGCTCTCCGCCGCCAAAAAGTGCGGCAAGGTCATCACCGTGGAGGAGCACAACATCATCGGCGGCCTGGGTGAGGCCGTGTGCTCCCTGCTCAGCGAGAAGCTGCCCACCCCTGTCAAGCGCATTGGCGTCAACGATGAATTCGGCCACTCCGGCCCCGCCGCCGCCCTGCTGAAGCAATTCGGCCTGAGCGCGGAACACATCATCGAGGTCGCAAAGCGCTTCTGATCCCCACCGAAATACATGACGCCCGGCTCCCCAGAGCCGGGCGTTCCTTTGTTCATAGCAGCCTTTCCCAGCTCCACCGGGCGCTGTCAAGGCCGGGGCGGTGGGCGCGGAGGTTTTCCAGCTCCGTCCGGCAGAACTCCGCGGAGCGCAGGACAAGCTCCTCGGCCATTTCCCGCGAAAAGAAGAAGGTTTCCTCCTCCTGCCCCGGGGCAAACTGACTGCGCACCTCCCGCACCAGGCCCGGCACGTCAAAATCATCGATCCGGGTGATGGGCTCACCGGCGAGGGAAAGGGGGCGCAGCATATCGGCGCGCAGGCCGAAGCGCTCCGCCACATGGCGGTTGGTGACGGCATAGTCGTGATACAGCTTGTCCAGGTTCCCCGGTACGCCGGGGTCCCAGCCATGCTCCGTGTACATGAATTTCCGATAGAAGGTATCCTGGATCAGGTGGAGGTAGTAGCCCAGATACAGGCCGTCCTGCCCCATTTGCTCCCCGAATTGGCCGCGAAAGCCCTCCAGATCATAGGCCCTCCGGCAGCCCTCGCAGAGCAGCCGCTTCAGGTGGCCCTTGCCGTGCGCCGCCCCATCCGGGAGCACACAGCCGAGCCAGAGCCTGTCCCAATCTCCGGCCGCGAGAGTCCGCACCGCGCACTTCGTCGCGGCCAGATGGATCATACTGGATGCCATATTCTCTCCTTTTTATTTGCCGCCGTGGATGTACTTGTGGTCCCAGTCGGCGTCGAAGAGGCGGTTGCCCTGCTCCATGGGGCAGCCGCTCCACAGGTCGTCGGCCAGCTCACGGAGGGTGTCGGCGGGCTCCAGACATTCGGTGTAGAAATCCGGCAGGGCGATCTCACCCTGGCGCAGGCCCAGCAGCGCCCCGGTCACCGCGCCCACGGCGGCGCTGCGGCCGGAGTGGTTGACGGCGATGATCATGGAGGAATCGAATTCCTCCCCCCCGGCAATGCAGGCGTATACCGCGCCTGCCAGCACCTGGGCGGCGCTGGAGCAGTGGAGCTTTTCCATCACGTCCCAGGTGGCCAGGCTGGGGTCGGCGGACATGGCCGCCGCCAGCCGCAGCAGCGTCGTCAGCTCGGCGCACTGGGGATACTGATGACCGAACTGGGCGCTGATGGCGGCAGCGGTCTCCCCGGCCAGCTGCTTCATGGAAAGCTGGGGTGCCCACAGGCTGCGGCTGATCATATGGGCCAGCGCCGCGCCGGCCAGAAAGGCCATTGCCCCGCCGTGGGTCAGCGCCACGGTCTCCGCCCCCAGCCGGTCCAGCTCGGCCTGCCGCATGCGGTCCGGGTGGTGAAACAGCCCCACGCCGATGGCGGTGGTCAGGCTGCCGGGGGTGACGAAATTGTTCACCGGGGCCTCCAGGGTGCCCAGGGTCTCCTGGCTCAGGGTATCCAGCATGCGGGTATCCATGCAGTAGCGGCGGCAGATATCCGGCCGGTTCAGCAGCCAGCAGAAGGTGCGCTCCCGCCGCCCCCAGGGCCGCTGGGAGGCCATCCATTCCCGGCTGGAAAGGCCCACGTATTTCACCAGCGGGGCCATCCGCCCCATCATCTGGCCCCGGGTCAGGGCGATCAGGAGGCCGTTGCAGGTGAAGGCGGCCAGCTGGGTATAGGAGGTCACCTCCGCGTAGCCGTTGGCCATGTCGTAGCCCAGCAGACCGTTGGGGCCGTAGTTCTCCCGGATGTCCCCCAGGCTCAGGGAATCCACCGGGTAGCCCATGGCATCGCCCACGGCCATGCCCAGCAGGCATCCCCGGAAGGCCGCCTGACTCAAATGCATACCCCCGCCTCCTTCGCTTCCGTTTTCATCCATTATAAAGGGAACGGGGATAGAATGCAAGGAGGAATCAGTCCAAATTTTCCCGGCAGGCCTCGTTCAGGCGGTCCAGCGCCTGGGTCAGCTGCTCGTCGGTGATGCCGGAGTAGTTGACCACCAGGTCGTGCAGGTCGCCGGGCGCGCGGTCGTGATAGAAGGCGCTGAGGGGCTGGACCCGGATGCCCAGGCCCTGGAGCCAGGCGGTGAGCCGGGCGTCGGGCCAGGCGGTGTCCACATGCAGCAGGAAGTGCAGCCCCGCGTCCTGCTCCCAGATGGTGAGCTTATCCGCCGCCGCGCAGGCGGACAGGGCCTGGATCACCTGGTTGCGCCGGTGCTGGTAGAAGCGGCGCATGCGGTTGATGTGCTTTTCGAAATGGCCCCGGCTGAGGAACCGGGCCAGGGTATACTGCTCAAAGCTGGGCACGGTGCAGCCATAGAATCCCAGCTCCCGCCGGAATTTCTCCATCAGCGCGGGGGGCAGCACCATGTAGCTGATGCGGATGGAGGGGGCCAGGCTCTTGGAGAAGGAATTGATGTAGATCACCCGCTCCGGCCGCAGGCTTTGCAGGGCGGGCAGGGGATGGCTGGCAAAGCGGAACTCGGAATCGTAGTCGTCCTCGATCACCCAGTTTTCCGTCCCCGCCCAGCTCAGCAGCTCCTGGCGGCGGCCCAGGGGCGTGACCAGCCCCGTGGGGAAATGGTGGGACGGGGAGATGTGCAGCACCTGCGCCCCGGCCAGCGCGCGGGGGATCACCCCCTGCTCGTCCATGGGGGCGCTGATGCAGCGCACCCCGCCGGCGGCGTAGATCTGGCGGATCTTCCCGTATCCCGGCTCCTCCACGGCATAGGTCCGGTCCCGCCCCAGCAGCTGGATCAGCAGGTTATACAGGAAATCCGTCCCCGCGCCCACCAGGATGTTGTCCGCCTGGACGGTCATGCCCCGGAAGGCGGCCAGGTGGGCGGCAATGGCCTCGCGCAGCTCCGGGATGCCCTGGCTGGGCAGGGGCAGCAGCAGGGCGCGGCCGTAATCCAGAATGACCTCCCGCTGCAATTTGCTCCACACGGAGAAGGGGAAATGCCCGGTGCCGTTGGCGGTCAGGTCCAGCAAAGGCGGCGCTTCTGTGCACTGCGCCCGGGGCGGGGGCGGCGGGGCCTGGGGCGGACGCTCGATGGCCTCCACAAAAAAGCCCACCTTCTCCCGGGAGCGGATATAGCCCTCGGAGAGCAGCTGGGCATAGGCGGCCTCCACCGTGATCTTCCCCAGCTCCAGGTGGGCCGCCAGTGCCCGCTTGGAGGGGAGCTTTTCTCCGGGCTTCAGATTGCCGGACAGGATATCCTGCCGGATGCAGCGGTAAAGCGCCTCATACAGGGGCACCCCCGGCTTCTTTTTCAGCTCATAGGTCAGCATGGCTCCACCACAGCAAGAAACAGCGCGCTGGCCCGCTCCCGCTCCCCTGCCAGGTACAGCGCGCCGAACAGCGTCTCCAGCCCCGTGGCCTTGGCATACTGGGCCTGGGTCGCCCCCTTGGGGGCGGCGTGGACATGGGCGTTCTTTCCCCGGCGGTAATAGGCAAGCTCCTGCTCCGTCAGCAGGGGCAAGAGTTTTTCCGCATAGGCCGCCTGGGCGGGAGCCTTCACCAGGGCAATGGTATCCCTGTGCAGCTGGCCCACGGTCTTCTCGCCCTGGGCGCACAGGTAGCTGCGGCACAGCAGCTCCCACACCCCGTCGCCCATGTGGGCCAGGCC
>ENA-OUQC01001205-OUQC01001205.1-human-gut-metagenome-genome-assembly--contig:-NODE-1205-length-14224-cov-5.249982_pt1 | contig 14224 bp, 13 predicted proteins | sample MGYA00237942_ERZ548815 | MGnify/ENA primary metagenome ERZ548815 (study PRJEB26490, sample SAMN05194722) | human gut metagenome | biome: terrestrial biome; feature: human-associated habitat; material... | reverse complement strand
ACCATCAACTTCCTTTCTGTTTGGCAATGGATCGTCTTACGAACGGTCATTTTACTTTTGTAGCTACAATGCCAGTACCGGAAGCACGTTTAGCTCTGGGCTATCATGATATGAATAAAGAATACCCGTTTGTTCTTACAACGTATGATAGTGAAGGAAATAAAGCGTCCGCCATGGAGTTAGTGCTAAATAGCGATGTGGCTATAATGGGTTCTGTGCCATGGATGTATGCTGAGAAGCGTATAAAAATGAACAAATTAACATTCTGTTATACCGAAAGGCTTTACAAGGAAGGTTTACATAAAGCACTGTCGCCCAAAATAATCATTAATCAGATTATTCATCATACTCGCTATGCGAATAAACCCCTATATATGCTGTGTGCAAGTGCATACACTGCGTTTGATTTTGCATTGTCTGGAGCTTATATTGGAAAGACCTATAAGTGGGGGTATTTTCCAGAATTAAAAAAACAAGAGGTAGATCAATTGTTTGCTTGCAAGCATGCAAAGAAAACAATATCTATTTTGTGGGTGGCAAGACTTATAGAGTTTAAACATCCAGAAGTCTCAATTCAGATTGCTGGAAAATTAAAAGCCGAGGGCTATAAATTTGAAATGAACATCATTGGCAGTGGTCCAATGGAAACAGAGCTTCAAGAAATGATTTCTTTGAAGAGATTGAATGATTGCGTTCATATGTCGGGTTCAATGTCTCCTGAAAATGTACGTAAACATATGGAAATGGCAGACATCTTTTTGTTCACCAGCGATTTCAATGAGGGCTGGGGGGCAGTATTAAACGAAGCCATGAACAGTGGATGCGCAGTTGTGGCAAGCCATGCGATTGGTTCGGTACCTTTCCTTTTGGAGGATGGTATAAACGGTTTCATTTATAAAAATGGGGATATATCCACCGTATATAACCAGGTCGCGAAACTGATTGAGCATCCAGAATTGCGAGAACAAATGGGAAGAGCGGCTTATCAAACGCTTGCTGATAAATGGAATGCAGATGTTGCAGCAGAACGTTTTATGGTGCTGGCACAAGCACTGCTGGACGGAAAAAAGCCTGATTTGTTTATGAATGGGCCATGCAGTAGAGCAGCGATATTAAGAAATGGGTGGTATAAGTAGAATGTTGAAAATACAGCCGCTTGTCAGTATAGTTGTTCCGATTTATCAGGTTGAAAAATATATACATGAATGTATTGATTCGATCCTGAATCAAACCTACCGAAATTTAGAGGTTATTTTGGTGGATGATGGTTCGCCTGATGCATGTCCTCAGATATGCGAGGAGTATGCTCGCAAGGACGAGCGTATTATTTTGCTGCATCAGCGAAATCAGGGGCAAAGCGTAGCTCGTAACAATGGCTTGGACATAGTGAAAGGGAAGTATCTTGCATTTGTTGATAGTGATGACGTGGTAGAAAGGGATTATATCCTGAATGCAATTGACTTAATGGAAAAACGCAAACTAGATGCTGTGATAATAGAAGCTTCACTGATGGACGAGAGCAGCAATTTGATTGGCGAGAGATTCCATGTATTTGATAGTTATTCAGAAGTACCGGCGACTAAAGCTTTGGAAATGGTAATAACAGATCAAGTAGGGAGCCAACCTTGGAAAGCAATCTATCGAAGTGAGGTTTGGAAGAATGTGCGGTTCCCGGAAGGAAAGATATATGAAGACATTGGGACAACATTCAAGGCATATGCAAACATGAATGGAACGGTTGCTTTTTTGCCGTCTAAGTTGTATCGATATAGACTCAATAGTCAAGGGACTTCACTTTCAGAAGGTATGATGAGAAAAAGAGTATATCATATTTTCTGGAACTTTAGAGAACAGAATAGATATGCAACCGTTAACTGTAATGAACAGATAGCGATGAAATGTATTGCCAATACCGCTTCTGCAGCCAGCATCGTGTTGGCGGTGTATAATTCGGATCAATTGGAATACAAAGAAGCTAATAGATATTTGCGGCATAATATACGACGGATCCTTCTGAATGCTAATATCAGTTGGAAGAACCGCGTCAAAATTTTCATACTGATACTGCTCCCTTGGCTTTACAGGATGATTAGGAAGATAAGAAAGGCATGTTGAAGTAAGAATGGCACATGACTATACTCGGAAAAGTGCTAAAAATGCATTTGTTGGATTGGTAACGCAATTACTAACGAATATCTTAGGATTTGTATCTAGGTATATCTTCATTCGTTGTCTGTCAGCAGAATATCTGGGCATAAATGGATTGTTTGCTAATGTGCTTACGTTACTATCATTTGCGGAATTAGGAATTGGTGAAGCACTTGTATATGCAATGTACAAGCCGATGAAAGAAGGGGACGAGGAAAAACTAAAATCTATTCTAAGGTTCTATAAAAGGGCGTACAGCTGGATTGCAGCTATTGTCATAGTTGTGGGACTAATTCTTTCATTCTATATTGATAGCTTTGTAGCGCAAAAGCCCGATATCCCTGAAAATTTCCAGTTTATATTTTGTTTGTATCTGTTGAATAATGCAGGGTCATATTTTCTGGCATATAAGCAGTCTGTTCTGAATGTTGATCAGAATAAGTATATTGTTTCGTCTATCAGTCAGATCGTCCATGTTGTACAGCTGTGTTGTCAGATGACTTTTCTCTATTTGACACACAATTACTATATTTATCTTGCTTGGCAAATTGCAGGAACGTTTATAGTCAATTTGCTTTTGTCTCGATATGTGAATAAACACTATCAGTGGGCTTCAGAGACAAAGAATATTAAGCGTCTTGATAAGAGCGAACGTAGTAATATTTTTAGGGATATAAAGGCGTTGTCGATTTCAAAGATAGCTGGCGTTGTGAGTAATGGTGCAGATAATATCATTATAGCTAAACTCATCAGCCTTAAGCAGGTGGGCATAGCATCAAATTATTCGATGGTGATTAATGCATTTAATGGTATGCTTTGGGGAGCTTTGTCGAGTATAACGGGAAGTATAGGGCAGTTTAATGTAGATTCAGATAGTGAAAGAAAGAGGCAAATTTTCGATGAGCTGTATCTGTGTACCTTTTGGTTATATTCATGTCTGTGTATTGGCTTAATGACTTTGTTGACTCCTTTGGTTACGGTTTGGTTGGGTGAAAACTACGCCATGAACCAAAACGTTGTTATAGCACTCGTAATGATAATATATGTTAGCGGGCTCAACTTTCCTTTTTATTCATTCCGAGTAACGTGCGGAATGTTTGAAGTGATGAAATACAACTATGTGCTTTTTGCGATACTCAATGTGGTGTTTTCTGTTGCTTTAGGAAAATATTTTGGTCTAGTTGGCATATATGCAGCAACGATTGTTGCACGATTGATAGCAGCGGAATTTAAGGAAGGACTTATTGTTTATCGAAAAATTCTGAAGCGGTCAGTTTGGCAGTATTTTAGTCGATATATGTCTTTGGGAGTGTTGTTGATAGTAGTTTATGTATTGACGAATAGGATTGTTTCAAGTATCGTCATTGGTGGATGGAGCGGACTTTTTGTAAAAGGTATCGTTTGCATGATGGTGGTAAATCTAGTTTATATAGCAGTATTTTTTCGGACAAGAGAGTTTCGAGCTCTGCTGAAAAAGGGAAAGTCATTGCTACACCTCAAATAAGGAATTGTTTTAATCTATAGATGTCATGAACACCAATAACCCTTCTGCGAGGAATGGATTGGGTGATGGAGAAAGCAGTATCTATCGATTGTCACGAGAAAAGGAGGCTTTAGGATGCAGAAGCAAACGACATGTGAAATTGATATTGTTATTCCTTGGGTCGATGGCAGCGATCCTGAGTGGCAAAAATTGAAACAGGCTTATTCGGGCAATATTACTGATGATTCAATAGAGTTGAACAAAGAGAGTAGATATCGAGATTGGGATACATTGAAATACTTGTTTCGTTCAATAGAGCTCTACGGCCAGTGGGTACGACATGTGTTTTTTGTCACATGCGGTCAAATACCTAAATGGCTTAATACACAACATCCAAAGTTGAAGCTGGTAAACCATGAAGACTATATTCCCAAACAATATCTTCCAACATTCAGTTCACACACAATAGAGTTGAACTTGCATCGTATAAAGGATTTGAGTGAATATTTTGTTTACTTTAATGATGATTTTTTTCTTACTGCGCCGACAAAGCCAGAAGATTTCTTCATTAATGGCCTGCCTTGCGATACTCCCGCGCTTATGCCGATTGTACCTACTATACCGGGACATGTATTTGTGCATTACTTATTGAATGACCTAAGCCTTGTCAATGGACATTATAGCCTTAAAGCTACATTTGGAGGCCATGGAAATAAATGGATAAATCCGATCTATGGCACAAAAATATGTCTAAGGAATCTGTTGTTTGGTCGACGTTTTTCGCATTTTGTAGGTTTTGAAAATTTCCATATGCCTGCACCGATGCTAAAATCTACCTTTGCTAAGGTATGGGCTATGGAACCAGATATTCTGGATGCAACATGCAAAAATCGTTTTCGCGGTTTGAATGATGTTAACCAATACGTTATGAGTTATGTAAACTTCTGTGAGAATAAGTTTATTCCTCGTTCTTCAAAGTATGGACGGTATTTCGAAATCGGCAACAATAGGGATGCATTGTATCGAGCTGTTGTAGAACGGCAATATAAGTACATTGCAATGAACGATACCGATTGTCCTATCGATTTTGAAGTAGAAAAAAAGTTTCTCATTGATATGTTCGAAGAGGTATTCCCAACTCGTTCGAGCTTTGAACTAGGCTAAAGTTATCGTGATCGGATACGATGGTTAAAGTTACATGTGCTTTGAATGTATGGAGAAGGGACTTTTCTTCTTTTTGAAGATATTAGAGCTAAAGCGCCGGAAAACTTTCATGATTTACTAACGAATATATATGGAGACTACATGCAACTTCTGCCGATAGATCAAAGAAAACCACTGCATATGACCAAAGTGCTAGTTTCAACTAAACTATATATTGGTTCTTGTTGAAACGACGATAGTGATGTTTTTGTGCTTTATGATTAAAATTATTTTATCAAAATGTGGGAAGGTATCTCGCTTTATAATAGGAAAGTAAGATAACCATTCTTATAAATGAATTGTATGCTGTAAAGCCTGGTAAAATCAGATTTGAAGATGTAAAATAGTTTAGGAGGTACTTAAATATGTCCACATTCGATAACGCAACCCTTATGATCACCGGCGGAACTGGCTCTTTCGGTTCTACCGTTCTGAAGCATTTTCTGGATTCTGATCTGAAGGAGATCCGTATCTTCTCCCGTGACGAAAAGAAGCAGGATGATATGCGGCACGAGCTTCAGGCGAAGCATCCGGAGAACGCCAAGAAGGTCAAATTCTATATCGGCGACGTGCGCAATCCTCAGTCTATTAAGGATGCCATGCCGGGCGTGGATTACATTTTCCATGCGGCGGCGCTGAAGCAGGTGCCGTCCTGCGAGTTCTTCCCCATGCAGGCCGTGCAGACGAACATCATCGGCACCGATAACGTGCTGCACGCGGCCATTGACGCGGGGGTCAGGCGCGTGGTCTGTCTGTCCACCGACAAGGCGGCTTATCCCATCAACGCCATGGGCATCTCCAAGGCTATGATGGAGCACGTCATCTACGCTAACGCCCGTGTGGCTGCGGAACGTGGCGGCACCACCATCTGCTGCACCCGTTATGGCAACGTCATGTGCTCGCGCGGCAGCGTGATTCCGCTGTTCATCGATCAGATCAAATCAGGCGCGCCCATCACCATCACCGACCCCAACATGACCCGATTTCTGATGAATCTGGACGAGGCCGTGGATCTTGTGATGTTCGCTTTCCAGCACGCCAACCCCGGCGACCTGTTCATCCAGAAGGCGGACGCATCGACGATCGGCGATCTGGCGAAGGCAGTTCAACAACTGTTCGGCGATACGGGCACGAACATCATCGGCACGCGCCACGGCGAAAAGCTGTTTGAGACCCTAATGACCCGCGAGGAGCGGCTGCGCAGCGAGGACATGGGGCATTACTTCCGCGTGGCGGCGGATAACCGCGACCTGAACTACGACAAGTTTGTGGTCAAGGGCGAGGTGCACACCATGGCGGACGAGAGCTATACCAGCCACAACACCCACCGGCTGGACGTGGCGGGCACGGTTCAGAAGATCCTGACCACGGAGTATGTGCAGAATGCGCTGAAGGGGATTCCAAATGTCTAAAGAAAAGCTGCTGCTGGTTGGAGCAGGTGGTTTCGGGCGCATGGTAGCGGAGCAAGCGATGCTCCAGTACGACTGTGCTTTCGTGGATGATGGAAAAGCCGTGGGTACCGAGATTTGCGGTATTCCGGTGGTTGGCGGTCTTGCTGATTTGCCGGAGCTGCGGAAAGAGTATAGCTTGCTGGTGGTGGGCATCGGTAATAACCGGTTTCGGGCACAGGTGTATGAGAAAGCAGAAGCACTTGGCTATGGGTTCCCCAACATCATTGCTCCCAGTGCCTATATCAGTCCGTATTCCAAGCTGGGATGCGGTTGTGTGGTATTGCAAAATGCCTGTGTCCAGAACGGTGCGTCCGTTGGCGACGGTGTTTTGCTGAATGCCGGAACAGAGGTCCACTGTGATGCAGCGGTAGGGGACTACGCTTTGATTTACACCAACAGTGTTGTTCGCACCGGCGCAACGGTGGGGAACTTTGCCCGCATCGGCAGCAACTGCACCGTCTGCAATAATGCAACTGTGCCGGATGGCGCAGATATTCCGGACTGCACCGCAGTACATTAAAGAGGTGATAGGATGTACATTCTAGTCACAGGTGCCAAGGGCATGGTGGGGACCGCCTTGTGTAACAACCTGAAAAACATCCGGGATGGGAAAAACAAGACCCGCCCGGCATTGGATATTAAAGAAATCTACGAGTACGATCTGGATTCTACCCCTGCGGAACTGGACGAGTACTGCCAGAAAGCAGACTTCGTGTTCAATCTGGCTGGTGTGAATCGCCCGGAGAACCCGGAGGATTTCATGAAGGGCAACTTCGGCTTTGCGTCTGACCTGCTGAACTGCCTGAAAAAGCACAATAACAAGGCAACCATCATGTTGTCCTCCTCCATTCAAGCCACGCTGGCAGGCCGGTTCGGCAACAGCGAGTACGGACGCAGCAAGAAGGCTGGCGAAGAGCTGTTCTTCCAGTATGCTCAGGAGACCGGGGCAAAGGTTGCTGTCTACCGTTTTGTGAACCTGATGGGACACAGCCGCCCCAAGTACAACAGCGCCGTCAGCACCTTCTGCTGGGCGGTTGCCAATGATGAGCCTTTCACCGTCAACGACCGCAGCACAGAGCTGGAGCTGCTTTATATCGATGACCTCGTGGAAGGCATGTTCGACTTGCTGGAGGGCAAGGAGCAGCACTGTGAATTTGACGGTGTAGAGACTATTCTGAAAGAAGATGGCCGTTACTGCTGCGTCCCCGTGACACACAAGGTAACACTGGGCGAAATCGTGGATCTGCTGCAGGAGTTCAAGGCACAGCCGAAGACGCTTATGATGCCTAAAATGCCAGACGGCTCTTTCGCCAAGAATCTGTACTCCCTGTACCTGACCTATTTACCCACCGACAAATTCAAGTATACACTGAAGATGAACGTGGACAGCCGAGGCTCCTTTACCGAGCTGGTGCACACCGCCGACTGCGGGCAGGTGTCCGTGAACATCAGCCGCCCGGGCGTCACCAAGGGACAGCACTGGCATAACAGCAAGTGGGAGCTGTTCATCGTGGTCGCCGGTCACGGGCTGATTCAGGAGCGCAACATCAACACCGGCGAAATGGTGGAGTTCGAGGTCTCGGGAGACAAGATCGAGGCCGTCCACATGATTCCCGGCTGGACGCACAATATCATCAACCTGTCCGAGACGGAAAACCTGGTCACGGTGATGACCTGTAATGAAGTATTCAATCCGAACCATCCGGATACCTTCTTTGAGCCGGTGTGAGAGGAGATAAACAATGGCTGATTATAGTAATGTATCCTTTAAAAATAATGGCAAACTGAAGCTGTTGATCATCGTCGGTACACGCCCGGAGATCATTCGATTGGCGGCAGTTATCACAAAATGCAGGAAGTATTTCGATACGATTCTGGCGCACACTGGTCAGAACTACGACTACAATCTCAACGGCGTGTTCTTCCGCGATCTGGAATTGGACGATCCGGAGGTGTACATGAACGCGGTGGGCGCGGATCTCGGCGAGACGATGGGCAACATCATCGCCGAGAGCTACAAACTGATGGTCGCCATCCGGCCGGACGCAGTACTGGTGCTGGGCGATACGAACAGTTGCCTTTCCGTGATCGGCGCAAAGCGGCTGCACATTCCGATCTTTCACATGGAGGCGGGCAACCGCTGCAAGGACGAGTGCCTCCCGGAGGAGACGAACCGCCGCATCGTCGACATTATCTCGGATGTGAACATGGCGTATTCCGAGCACGCGCGGCGGTATCTGGCCGACTGCGGTCTGCCCAGGGAGCGCACCTATGTGACGGGCTCGCCCATGGCCGAGGTGCTGCATCAGAACCTTGCGAAGATCGAGGCCAGCGACATTCACGCCCGGCTGGGGCTGGAAAAGGGCGGGTACATCCTGCTGTCCGCCCATCGCGAGGAGAACATCGACACGGAGAAGAACTTCAATTCGCTGTTCACGGCCATCAACAAAATGGCGGAAAAATACGACATGCCCATTCTGTATTCCTGCCATCCCCGCAGTCGGAAGCGTCTGGAGCAGAGCGGCTTCCAGCTGGACAAGCGCGTGATTCAGCATGAGCCTCTGGGCTTCCATGACTACAACTGTTTGCAGATGAATGCCTTCTGCGTGGTGTCCGACAGCGGCACGCTGCCGGAGGAGAGCAGCTTCTTCACCTCCGTGGGACATCCATTCCCGGCCGTGTGCATTCGCACGTCCACCGAGCGCCCCGAGGCGCTGGACAAGGGCTGCTTCATTCTGGCAGGCATCGATGAAAAGAGTCTGCTGCAGGCCGTTGATACCGCTGTGGAAATGAATCAGAACGGCGATTACGGCATCCCTGTGCCGGATTATGTGGATGAGAATGTGTCTGACAAGGTCGTGAAGATCATCCAGAGCTATACGGGCGTGGTCAATAAGATGGTGTGGCGAAAGGGCTGAACGTGACAAACGAATTCAAAGCGCTGATGCAGTTGGTTGGTGCGGCTGCACAGGGAAAAGCGGTTTCGGGTTTGCCAGATGATATGGATTGGCCGAAAATCGAGCGGCTGGCGGATGAACAGGCGGTGCAGACTCTGCTGGGGTATGCGCTGCGTCTGTCTTCTGCGCTGGATTGTCCGGCCGAGCTGCGGGAAAGTCTGGTTTCGCAGATGCGGCAGGAGGCTTTTTCCAATCATGCATGGAAGCATTCGACGCTGCAGCTACTGGCGGAGATGAATGCGGCGGGGATTCCTGCGCTACTCATCAAGGGCTATGCCGTGGCGGATTGCTATGCCGCACCGGACTGCCGCATGTCGGGCGATACGGATTTGCTGATCGAGCCCAAGAATGAAAAGCGCGCCTGCGCGTTTATGAAAGCGAACGGCTTCGCCGTGGAACGTCGCTGGACAAACGGACATCATGATGTGTGCCATCATCCGCGGCTGGGCTGCGTGGAGCTGCACGTCATGCTCTATGACGAGATCGTGGAGGACGTGTGGTTCGGAAGGATGGACGGCAGAGAATTTGTGTGCGAGCCGCCCATTGAGGCAGAAACGCCGGATGGCTGTTACCGCACGCTGGGCTATACGGATCATATGATCTTTCTGATGCTGCACCTGATCAAGCATTTCATCCTGACCGGCATGAGCCTGCGGATGATGCTGGACGTGGCGCTGTTTTTCAGCCGTCATGCGGAGAGGATCGACAGCGCGCGCTTCTGGAAGACCATGGAAAGCTTGAAATACGGCACGATTGCCCAGAGCATTCTGTGGGCGATAGTTCGGTATTGCGGGATAGATGCGACGTCCCTTCCGGGACTGTGCGAGGCTTGTCCGAAGCAGGTGGGTATGATCTTGGACGATCTGGAAAACGGCGGCTGGCTGGGCAAAATAGACGAGAAAGCTCGGGAGGAAGGCTGGTACGAATACAACCGACAGTTGCTCATGAAGAATCGAAGCAAGGCGCAGTACCTGCTTTTTATGCTTCGTTGGAAAATAGGTGCGTATCTAAAGGCACTGTTTCCATCCCGGAAAACACTGGCGATTCGGTACCCTTGTGTGCAAAAGAGCGCACTTCTCATCCCGCTCGTCTGGCTGCACCGGCTGATATTCAGGGGGAGTCGGGTAGTAAAAAAAGGCGCGCTGACGACTTATATCATAACGGATGAAAAGAAGATTGGTACTTCGGCGCAGGAGCGCGTGCAGATGTTCAAGAATTTAGGGATGATGGACTGACAAGTATGCATGGTGTTTTACAGAAAAACGTGGAAAGGGAAACGACCTTGACGGAAAAGAAAGAAACAAACGCCTTGCTTGCGCTATTGGCGCATGAAATATTTGATCAGGCGATGGACATCGACGCCTCCACGGTGGACTGGTCAGCAGTTCTTGCGGAGGCTCAGCGCCACAAGGTGACGGCGCTGATGTATCCGGCGATTCGGTCGATGGACGGCGTGCCCGAGGCGGTTTTCAACAAGGTGTGCGGTACGGCAATCACTGTTGCCACGGCTTCGGAAGCGATGCTGAAGGAGCAGCGCAGAATTCTCGATTTGCTGGAGGCACGGCGGATTCCCTGCGCTGTTCTCAAGGGCACCAGCGTTGCGTATCTCTATCCGCATCCCGAGCTTCGGACGATCGGAGACATCGATATCCTTGTAGATGAGGAAAATCTGGATGAAGCCTGCAGAGCTTTGCAGGCGGATGGCTTTGCTCCCTCATATACGGCGGAGAAGCATCTGTGCCTTCAAAAGGGAGCCGTGTGGGTGGAAATGCACCGGATGGTCTCCGTGTTTCCGGAAAGCGAGAAGGGACGCTTTACAAAGCAAACCATGGCGGATGCGCTGCACCATATCCAGACGGCAGAAATCGACAGCGTTCGTTTCCCGATGCTGAGCGGTGCATATCAGATCATTGCGCTGCTGGCGCACATGGAGCAGCATTTGGCCACTTCCGGCATTGGGCTGCGGCAGGTCTGCGATTGGGCGGTCACGGCGCATGCGCTGCGCAATTGCTTTGACGGCGAGACACTTGCGCTCCTGGAGCGCTGCGGGCTTTTGCGGTTTGCCAGGATCATGACGCGGCTGTGCGAAAGGTATCTGGGACTGCCACCATGTTCATGGATCACAGATGCATCCGATGCACTGGTGGACGCTATGCTGGCTGACGTACTTGACGGCGGAAATTTTCAATCGCAATACACAAAACGCCCCTTTGCTGCTGTCCTGACGGACGCCTATGACGTTTCAGGAAAGGGAAGAAACAGCCTGTTTCGCAATTACATTCGGTATCTCAAAAAGTATCTTCGGCAAAACGAGCCATGGGCAAAGAGTAGACTGTGGATCCCGGTTTTCGGCGTTTTCCTGCCTGCTCGCTGGGGTGTGCGGGTGCTATTGGGCAAACGGAAGAAGGTCAACCTGACGCACGCTGCCGGTATGGCACGGGAGCGGGAAAAACTGCTTCGGGAATTGGAACTATACAGGTGATTCAGATCATGACATAAGTGAAACTTATGATCAAATAATGAGAAAAACATATGATCTTATTACTCGTAGGCAGCAGCCTTACCATCCTCATGGTATTCATCACGCGGCAGCTGACGATCAGTCTGTCGCCGGAGCGGTTCCGGAGCGTTATACGGCTTTTACTGCCCGCGTATCTGCTGCTCAACCTGTACTTCACGCTCCTGATGCGCGAACCGAGCGAAGATCGGCTCGTCACGCTCGTGCCGCTGCGATCTTACTTTGCCGTTCTCGGCTGGGATATTCAATCGTTCTCCGCTGTAGGACAACTGCTGCAGGGCGCGTGGGAGGAGCCGATTGCTTTCGCATTTGAGCCGCTGATTGGCATTGTGCAGAACCTCATTCTGTTCATGCCTTTCGGCTTTCTGCTGTACGCCGTAACCGATAAGCCGCGAACATCACGTATTTTACTGCTTGGCTTTGCCTTGTCGCTGGCCATCGAGCTGTGCCAGATGTTGTTCCATCTCGGCTGGTTTGAGGTGGATGATATTCTGCACAACGTCCTGGGGACGTATCTCGGCATATGCCTGTACCGGCGCGCTGTAAAGCGCACTTCAACGTGAACATCCTTCCACTGCCTTTCAAGGGATGCACCGCAACCCTCTGAAATAACACTTCTACTGAAAGATTGAGAGGAACACTTTATGAACGCCCAGCTTTCCATGAACCCCGACGTTGCCCGCAAGCTGCTGCGGGTGGGCGAAGCCTTCCGTATCCCCGGTCCGTTTTTTTCCTATGAGGAGATCAAGAGGGGCGACGTAAATCGCACCTGCAAGATCAGTTACATCTGCAACGACGGCACGTGCATGACGAGGATCAAGGGGGCTAATCAATGTATCATCTATAACTATTTTAGAAACAACTATGGATGCTTTTCCTTTTGCCATACTATATCCGGTTTCCAGAAGGGTGAGATAATAAGTGACTATGGATATACAATATTTGCACGAATATATTGAAGCAGTCATGTTGGCACATGAAAAAAAGGATGGTGATGAGATTTTCTTCTATCGCGGACATTCGGACGTAGAGTACAAGCTTGTGCCGAGTGTGATGAGGTCAGAGGAACAGCAACGCAGAGAGGATTTCTACTTCCATCAGATCAGAGTTAGATGTCCAGAAGCATTTATAAACTGTAACCATATCGACCAACTTGTAAAAATGCAACATTATGATTGTCCAACCAGATTGTTGGATGTGACAAGTAATCCGTTGGTTGGCATGTATTTTGCGTGTAAAAAGTACTCTACAGAGAACAAATCACATGCTGGTAAAGTGTTCATGTTTTCGATAAAACAGGAAGAACTTCTCTATTACGACAGCGACAAGATTCGCATGCTTTCGTGCCTCGCCGAACTTAAGTATGAAGAGAAAGAGAAAATATGTAAGGCATGTGAACGAAAAATAGCGGATAACGCTGATAAAGCGTTATTTGATGCTTCTAACAACGGAAGAGAAGTGGAAAAGTTGTATCATGCAATCAGATCAGAAGTTCCTGCATTTGATAAAAAAATGAGAGCTATTGATTTGAAGTCCAGCTACTTTGTTCAGCCTCTTAAGGATAATCCGAGAATTCTCAAGCAGGATGGCGCATTTTTAATGTTTGGATTAAATATGAAAAAAGAAGAAACTGAGGAGTCCGCACGTAGCTTTATTCGTCACGAATTCCGCATCATAAATCAGGAAAATATATTGGGGGAATTGGATGCCCTAGGAATTAACGAAGCTTCGCTCTTCCCTGAAGTTGATAAAGTTGCAGGATATTTAAAGAGTGTGCAACGTTAAAAATTCATCATAAACGCAAATAGCAACCTATGTACGAGGATGGCTCCGTATTGACGGAAAGATTGGCCAGCAACCGATAGCTTACGATAGCAGAATAAATTGTGTCGGATTACGCCACGAGCAAATAAAACGTCGTATGCTGATATGCGAGCATAAATGCAAAATTCATACGAAACGCCCTTCGTGACAGGCTTGATCGGCTTGCTGCGGAGGGCGTTTTTGCTTTTGGAACGGGTCAGTTGCTAAAGGGCTGTCCGCATGGACTGTACAGTCTGTGTACTCAGGCGACATTTGCTGCCTGGACGGCGTGGCGAAGATAATCGGGGTCACAACTGTATGCCGTTCTCTTGCGCTTCCAAATAAAGCGCCTGCTCGTCCTGATCAGGAGTCATTTCCTCTGTAACCTTTCCCAGCACTCGCCCGATGATCTTTGCGCCGTCCTCATAGGGGAAGATGTCATCGTAAGCTGGGTTCAGGGAGTGCAGGCGGTCGTGGGCGACCTGTTTAATGACGCCGCCCATGCCGGGGACATAGAAAATGCCGATATCGCCGAAGCTGAGTTCTGCGCAGTACTGCACCAGCACGCGATCGCCATCATGAAACTGCGGCTCCATGCTGCGACTGCAAGAGAATATCTGATTCCGAACTTTGTTTCGGATTGCTGTAAACGATTAAAGGT
>ENA-OUQC01001198-OUQC01001198.1-human-gut-metagenome-genome-assembly--contig:-NODE-1198-length-14275-cov-4.513994_pt1 | contig 14275 bp, 13 predicted proteins | sample MGYA00237942_ERZ548815 | MGnify/ENA primary metagenome ERZ548815 (study PRJEB26490, sample SAMN05194722) | human gut metagenome | biome: terrestrial biome; feature: human-associated habitat; material... | reverse complement strand
CCCTTGAGAGAGCTGTCACCTCCTGTCTCGGCGCTGACTGCCGCATGGAGCCCATTTCCACAGGCCTCGAAGACGTCTTCATCTACATGATGGCGCATTCTCAGGACAATTTCGGGAGCGCAAAAAAATGACGCACCGCGTATTCTCCCTCAGGCGATGCCTCGCCATAGCCTACAAGGAAGCCCTTCAGCTGCGCCGCGACCGTTTCACGTTCGGCATGATCATCGGCATCCCCGTGGTCCAGCTCCTCCTCTTCGGCTACGCCATCAACAACGACCCCAAACACCTTCCCACAGCCTTCGTGCCGGGGGAGGAGACCATATTCACGCGCAGCGTGGAATCCGCCCTGCGCACTTCCGACTACTTCAGAATAACCGGGGTCATGAGCGAGAAAGACGCGGAGAACGCTCTCAAAAGCGGCGACGTCTCCTTCGTCATCAATATCCCCACTGACTTCACCCGCCGCCTTCTGCGCGGCGAAAAACGGCCTGCAGGCGGCGTTGATGGCGCCGACGGAAATTCTGGCCGAGCAGCACTATCACACGCTCGCGCCGCTGCTGGAAAAGCTTGGCGTGCGCTGCGCGCTGCTGACGGCCTCGACCAAGGCGAAAACGCGGCGGTCGATCTTAGAGCAGCTCGCGGCGGGGGAGATCGACCTTGCCATCGGCACGCACGCGCTGCTCTCGCCGGACATTTCGTATCAGAACCTCGGGCTGGTCGTGACCGACGAGCAGCACCGCTTCGGCGTGAACCAGCGCGCGGCGCTGGGCGCCAAGGGTGAGAACCCGCACCTGCTCGTCATGTCCGCAACGCCCATCCCGCGCACGTTGGCGCTGATGATCTACGGCGACCTCGACGTTTCGGTGATCGACGAGCTGCCGCCGGGGCGGCGGAGCATCGAGACCTACGCCGTGCCGTCGAGCTACCATGAGCGCATCTACGCCTTCCTCGAAAAGCAGCTCGCGGAGGGACGGCAGGCCTACATCGTCTGCCCGATGGTGGAGGAGAACGGCGAGCTGCCCGACGAGCGCAAGGCGGTGACCGCCTATGCGGAAAAATTGCAGAAAGAGGTGCTTCCGAACCGAACGGTGCGTTTTCTGCATGGAAAAATGAAAGCGAAGGAAAAGGAAACGGTCATGCGCGCGTTCGCCGCGGGCGAGATCGACGTGCTCGTTTCCACCACGGTGGTGGAGGTCGGCGTGGACGTGCCGAACGCCTCGGTCATGCTCATCGAGAACGCGGAGTGCTTCGGGCTCTCGCAGCTCCATCAGCTGCGCGGGCGCGTGGGGCGCGGGCCATGGCAGTCGTACTGTATCCTCGTTTCCGACAACCGCGGGGAGGAGAACAAAACGCGGCTCGACGCGATGCGCCGCACGCAGAGCGGCTTCGCGCTGGCGGAGGAGGATCTGAAGCTGCGCGGCCCGGGCGACTTCTTCGGCGCGCGGCAGCACGGTCTGCCGACGCTGCGCGTGGCGGACTTCGCCTGCGACATGGAGCTGCTTTATGAGGCACAGGGCGCAGCGGAGGCGTTGCTCGCCCTCGACCCGAGGCTGGAGGGACACCCGGCGCTGCACGCGCGGGTGCGCGAGCTCTTTGACCTCAACGCCGAGGCGCTGAACTGAAACCGAACAGGAAACGAAAACGACCGCGGGAGCGGTCGTTTTTTTCACGGGAAAAAGCTCCACGGACTTAAGATATGCGCTTTCTTTCAGGAGGTCAACGTAATATGGCAGAAATACAGGGGTATCTCACCCTCATTGGTGACGATTTTGACACCGCGCTTGTATCAAAGCTGATTGGGCGATTGCCAACCTATGTCAGAGAAAAGACGGAAGTCCTGGGGAATGGGCAGTTGTTTGGGCACTGCGAGTGGGGGGTTGAAACGGAATTGATTGAAACAGATGACCTTCCACCTGTATCCAATTTGCTCCAGGAGATAATAAACTGTCCAACACAGCTTCTTAGGAAAATTGCTCAGGACTGTAACGCGAGATGGAGTATCTTGTACTATGTGAAGGTTTATGACGAATTTCCCGTTCTGTGGTTCAATGCGGAATTTATTCAGTTTGTCGCAGAAATTGGCGGATCAATTGGCTTCGACGGCTACCTGCTGGGTGGGCCGGATATAGACGAAACAAGCATGTAAAGTTGGATTCAATACTTCTCCAACTGCTGCGCTGACGGTGCTAACAGTTGGAGAAGTATAAGCCTTGTCTTCGCAGTACTAATGTCACCTGCCCTGGTGCCCTGGATTCTTCCAGGGCACTTTTTCTGGTTGTAGTCATTGCAAATACCGCTTCCGTGCAGTATACTTGTGACAAGGGAAACCTGCCCTCTGTCCAGCGAACCAATAATGGAAAAACCCAGACCTACGGCTTCACCTACGACTGCTTTGGCAATATGCTCACCGCCAAGGTAGGCAGCAGGACTCTGGCCACAAACGTTTACACCAACGACTTTGGCCCATTGATCCGTCAGACCTACGGCAATGGAGATGTGGTCAGCTACACCTATGATAACCTGGGGCGGACGAAAACGGCTACCTACGATGATGGCCGGGTCCTGACCTATGTCTACAACGGTGAGGGGCGGCTCCACAGCCTGACAGAAACCAATGGCAGCAGCGTCACCACCTACCTGTACACCTACGATTCCATTGGCCGACTGATCTACAGTGAGCGACAGGAGAACGGCAATTCCGTTCTGCGGACCAGCCAGAGCTACAATGAGAATAACCAGCTGACGGGACAGAACTGGCAGCTGGGCAGTACGTCCTATTCCGAGGGGTATACTTACAATTCTGCCGACGGCAGTCTGAATACCATGACCACCGGTGCGGGCAATATCCTGACTGCGTCCGATGGCACTGCCACTCACAGTTACACCTACGGTGATACCGACTGGAAGGATCTGCTCACCGGCTTTGACGGGCAGGCGATTATCTACGACGCCATAGGCAATCCCACCAGCTACTGCAACGGCACCCGGTGGGCAATGACGTGGGAGAACGGCAGGAGCCTGGCGACGGCCTCCGACGGAACCAACAGCCTGAGCTTCGCCTATGATGCCAGCGGACTGAGAACCAGCAAGACCGTGAACGGCACTACCTACCGCTACTACTACGCCGGCGGCAAGCTGATGCGCATGAGCTGGGGAGCAAATATCATCGACTTCTTCTACGATGAGAGCGGCCTGCCCTATGCCATGAAATACAACGGCACGGTGTACTACTACATCACCAACCTCCAGGGTGACGTGATGCGGATTGTGGACGCCAGCCAGAACATTGTCACAAGCTACGACTACGACCCCTATGGCAAGGTCATTTCCGCAACGGGCACCTTAGCAAATATCAACCCGCTGCGCTACCGTGGATACGTCTACGACACCGAGACTGGCTTCTATTACCTCCAGAGCAGATACTATGATCCCGCCGTTGGTAGGTTCCTCAATGCGGATAGCCATGCAACTACTGGCCAGGGCATTATTGGCCATAATATGTTTGCATATTGCGGGAATAATCCCTTGAACCGAGTTGATTCGGAAGGGACGTTCTGGGGAGCCTTGGTCATTTCGGCTGTTGTGATTTCGGCTCTCTTGTCAGGGTATAGCAATGCACCGGAAGGATATATTAAGTGCAACGATATAAGCCAAAATTGCTATAGTTATGCATTCGGGTTGAGCGAGGCAACAAACCCAGGAGTGCTTTCTGCGCCATCAAGCGATCCGTTTGATTGTGTTGGTGGGCGTGTAGTTGAAGAACCTTATTCAGTGGATGAGGTTGCCGAATATGTTTTGCGGGATATGAAATTCTTGGGGATTTCGGCACGATTAATCGACAATCCTTCCCAAAAAATTGGAAGTGAATACGTTGTGGCAATGAAAACGGCAAGTGCTATTCTTCCGGGGTGGCCTTGCAATGACTTCCATTTTGCTGTACTGTTAAGCAATGGCATGTGGGCGGATAAACAAGGAAAAAGCCCCTCAAGGTGGGGCGTAATTGACGGATATGCCGCAACGTGGGACTCGTATCCAGGCGATGGAGCCTACAATTCAGAAACACGATTTTTTGCAGTGAGGAAATCATGATGAAAAAGGTATTTTATGTTGCAGCCATTATCATGCTCGCATTTGTATTTCTCTGCGCCTACCATCTTCGTTACAAGATGCCGGGGTATGATAATCTTACGAAGAAAGAGGATATGATAACCCGGCAGTATGCACCGGAGACGGTGGAGAGGCTGGCGCAGAAAATAGAGCAGCAGGAAAAGGTACGCTATTTTGAGGTGAAGAGAACCTTCCGACTGGAATGCGTCAGGAAAACCTATCAGGGGTATTATGCCGTTTTGCAGCTGACCGATGGGCGCAATGCGTTTATTTTCATGGATGACCAGCTGATCGTTTCCAATGTGGCGATTTACGACCGGTTCCGCACGAAAGAGGAATTCGAGCAGCTGATTGCCGAAAAGCAGGATACAACATGGGCGGATGTTCTCTCATTTGACCCCAACGAATATGGAATGCCATTTTCTGTTGTAGATGAGGCCGCACACATTGTTCAGGAGGGGGCGATCATGATAATATACCAACGGAAAGATGGGCATCCCGTTGACCAAATCCAGTTTTACAGCAATTCAGAAATTGCTGCCGGCAAACCGCGTGAGATTACCTATTTCATAAAAGGCGTAGTGCCGTATGTTTTAGAGATCGACCGGGTAAATTAGATTTTTGCCCAAAGTCATAATTGGCAATAACTTGGTTAGTGATGTTGCAATGAACAATTGTTAAGTGCGAACCATATCTCCCACTAAGTGCCCTGGATTTTCCAGGGCACTTTTTCTGGTTGTAGTCATTGCAAATACCGCTTCCTTGCAGTATGCTTATGGCAAGGGAAACCTATCCTCTGTCCAGCGAACCAATAATGGAAAAACCCAGACCTACGGCTTCACCTACGACTGCTTTGGCAATATGCTCACCGCCAAGGTAGGCAGCAGGACTCTGGCCACAAACGTTTACACCAACGACTTTGGCCCATTGATCCGTCAGACCTACGGCAATGGAGATGTGGTCAGCTACACCTATGATAACCTGGGGCGGACGAAAACGGCTACCTACGATGATGGCCGGGTCCTGACCTATGTCTACAACGGTGAGGGGCGGCTCCACAGCCTGACAGAAACCAATGGCAGCAGCGTCACCACCTACCTGTACACCTACGATTCCATTGGCCGACTGATCTACAGTGAGCGACAGGAGAACGGCAATTCCGTTCTGCGGACCAGCCAGAGCTACAATGAGAATAACCAGCTGACGGGACAGAACTGGCAGCTGGGCAGTACGTCCTATTCCGAGGGGTATACTTACAATTCTGCCGACGGCAGTCTGAATACCATGACCACCGGTGCGGGCAATATCCTGACTGCGTCCGATGGCACTGCCACTCACAGTTACACCTACGGTGATACCGACTGGAAGGATCTGCTCACCGGCTTTGACGGGCAGGCGATTATCTACGACGCCATAGGCAATCCCACCAGCTACTGCAACGGCACCCGGTGGGCAATGACGTGGGAGAACGGCAGGAGCCTGGCGACGGCCTCCGACGGAACCAACAGCCTGAGCTTCGCCTATGATGCCAGCGGACTGAGAACCAGCAAGACCGTGAACGGCACTACCTACCGCTACTACTACGCCGGCGGCAAGCTGATGCGCATGAGCTGGGGAGCAAATATCCTCGACTTCTTCTACGATGAGAGCGGCCTGCCCTATGCCATGAAGTACAACGGCACGGCGTACTACTACATCACCAACCTCCAGGGTGACGTGATGCGGATTGTGGATGGCAGCCAGAACACTGTCACAAGCTACGACTATGACCCCGGGGGGCGGGTACGTTCAACCGGGTACTTGCTAAAATCCTGGGTTGCGGGAGGCTAAGAGCCTCCCCTACGATGGACGGTGCAAAAAAGTCCCTCCCGGTTTCCATTGCCGGGAGGGGCTTGGGGGGATATTTTAGTAGGTGTAGTTCTCCACGTCCACCTTATCCGGGTTGGTATAGGGGGCGAGGGTGGAAATCATCTTCATGGGTGCGCCGGAATTATTGACCACATAGTGGATTTCGCCGGGCTCAATATGAATCATCTGACCGGGGCGCAGGTGGTTGACCACCCCGTCCACCACGATGTCCACTTCACCTTCCAGGATGTAGAAATTCTCCTCCATCACATTGTGGTAATGTGCCTTGAAGTCCTGACCGGCCTGGAACTGCACCAGTGCAAAATTCATGCGGGGTCCCTTCATGAGATACTTGGGGCCGCTGTCGCCAAAGCGATACTCCTTGTCTTCTTCGTTTACAATATACATATTATATTACTCCTTTTCTATATGGTAGCGCTGCATCATACGCCGGGCGCTGCCCACATATAGCGGGTGATGCGGTCGTCGGCAATTTGCAGCTGACGGGCATACAGCTTCCGCCAGTTTTCGTACAGCTCCATGTAAACCCGGTGATTTTCCATATTCGGCTCAAAGCGGCGCTGGATATGCACCAGCTTCTTTGCCGCGGCGGAGATGTCCGGGAACAGTCCCACGCCGTGGCCTGCCATAATGGCAGCGCCCAGAGCCGTGGCTTCCTTTACGCTGGGGACGCTGACGGGGATGCCCAGCACGTCGCACAGAATCTGGCACCACAGCTCGCTCTTGGAAGCGCCGCTGGCGAACACCACTTCCTGGGGGATGTTGCCGGTGGATTCCCGCACCAGCTGCATATGCCCGTAGGTGACCATGGCAGTATTTTCCATAATGGCACGGTAGAAGGTATAGCGGTTGAACTTCTCCGGGTCAAAATCGAAATTGGTAAAGGTGGGGCTGGCGTGCCGCCAGGAGATGTAGTTCATCACATCGGAGAAGGCGCACATCATGCCGTAGCAGCCGGCGGGGATGTCCTTGGCCTTTTCGTTCATCAGGTCGTAGGGATCCCGTCCGGTGGTCTTTGCCAGCTCCTTTTCGTACTGGCAGAAGCCGTCCCGGAACCAGCGCATCACCATGCCGGGCTTGAACGCCAGTGCCTCATACTGCCAGATGCCGGGGACGCTGTGGCAGTTGACCCGGACACGGCAATGCTCGTCGGTCTTTGCCTCGTCGGTGTTATATTCATACTGCCAGAAGCTGCCGCCGAAGATGGCTGCCTGATTGGCATCCACCACGCCCACGCCCACGCAGCCCAGCTGGGCATCGCCGCCGCCTGCAACCACAGGGGTTCCCTCTGCAAGGCCGGTTTGGGCTGCGCCCTTGGCATCCACATGGGCAACCACGGTGCCGCACTCGGAAATCTTGGGGAAGATGCCGGTCTTGAGGCCGATGCTGGCAGCAATCCGGTCATCCCAGTCCCGCTCTTTTAGATTGAAGATGCCGGTGGTGCAAGCGTTGGAGGGTTCGGAGGAGAATACGCCGGTCATCTTATAAATGAGCCAGTCGTTGAACATGGTGCACATGGCGGTCTTCTCATAGACCTGGGGCATCTTGTTCTTCACCCAGAACAGCCGGGGCAGCGCACCCAGGGCATAGGTCTGACCGGACTCTCTGTAAATCTCCTTTTCCAGCTCCGGGTTCATGTGAACCAGCTGGGCGACCTCGTCATCGCTGCGGGCATCCACGTTGGCGCAGGCCCAAATCTCCTGCCCCTGCTCATCATACAGCACGATGCCCTCCCGCATACAGGTGGTGGAGACGGCGGCAATCTCCCGGGGGTCTACCCCGGTCTGCTCAATCACGCCCCGAATGCAGCTGCGTGCCAAATCCCAGTTGTGACCCCAGTCAAAGTCCATGCTGCCGGGGTAGCGGGGATCCTCTTTGTGGGTCCATTCCTGCTGGACACAGCCAAGCTGCTCGCCCTCCAGGCTAAACAGCACGGCACGCACGCTGCCGGTGCCCGCATCCACAGCCATAAGCGTTTTTGCCATTTTGAATCATCCTTTCAAAAAACGGTTTTAGGGGAAGTCTTCGGGGGCGCTTCGCCGCCCCGGGACACAAACGAGTCTCCGGCGCAGGGGGAAAGCCCCCGCTGATTGCCGGAAAAGGCAATGAAAATCTATACACAAATGCAGTATAACACCGAACGAAGCCGATGTCAAACAGCTATTGCACAATATACATATTTTATTTCCGAGATAAAAGAAATTTAGAATAATTCAATAAATGCTATTGACAAACTGCACAGTTAAGAATACAATGTCACCAGTTAAGGTTGTATAAATGGTAAATCCATTCCGAATCGCAAAAACACAGGAGAATGAAAGTATGACCACTAATAATTCGGCAACCCCTCGCCTCCAGGTCAAGGGGATTCGCAAGACGTTCGGTCAGAACGCCGTGCTCAAAGGAATCGATTTAAGCGTTGATGCCGGCGAGGTTGTCGCTTTGATTGGCGGTAACGGTGCCGGCAAATCCACGCTTATGAAGATTATCATGGGCATCTATACCTGCGATGAGGGCGAAGTGCTCATCGACGGCAAGGCTGTCAAGCTGGGAAAGCCCTCGGCTTCTTTGGCGCAGGGCATTTATCTGGTGCCCCAGGAGCCGATGCTGTTCCCCAACATGACCGTTCTTGAGAACATTCTCATGGGCTTCAACGAAAAAGAGGGCGAGCTGAAAAAGCGACTCAACGACTGTATGCAGGAGCTGAACTTCAACCTGAACCTCCAGCGCAAGGCCAACACCCTCTCCATTGCCGAGCAGCAGCTGGTGGAGCTGCTGCGGGGCATGATGCGGAACGCCCGCATTCTGATTCTCGACGAGCCCACCAGTTCCCTGACCTTCAACGAGGTGCAGTCCCTGTTCAAAACCGTGGAGGATTTGAAGAAAAAGGGCATCGCCATCATCTACATCACCCACCGGCTTACCGAGGTGTTTGAGATTGCCACCCACGTTGCCATTATGCGGGACGGCGTGATTACCCTGGACGGTCCGGTGAAAAACTTCACCAAGGAAATGCTGATTCAGGGTCTGCTGCCCAACGACAGCCAGGGGGCACAGCAAGCCGCCAAGGCCTATGAGCCGGTGGATTACGCCCATCTCAAGCCGGTGATGCAGGTGCAGAATTTCAGCGGCTACGGCTTCAGCAACATCACCTTTGATTTGTACCCCGGCGAAATTCTGGGCATTGCAGGTGTGGTGGGTGCCGGTCGTACAGAGCTGATCAGCACCATCTTTGGGCGGGACAAGACCCTGGGCGGCAAGGTGATTCTGGACGGCAAGGACATCACGGGGCTTTCCACCCGGAAGGTGTTGCAGGCTGGCATCAACTTTGTGCCGGAGGATCGCCACTACCACGGCATCTTCAAAATCCGCTCCATCTGCTCCAATACCACCTCTGCGCTGCTGGGCAGCAAGGAGATTGGTGCGGTGAACATGAACCGCCGCCGTCAGCAGGAGATTTCCCAGAAATACGTCAACGATTTCCGCACCAAGATTGTCTCCCAAGAGGATGAGATTGGCAGCCTGTCCGGCGGCAACCAGCAGAAGGTAGTTATCGCCCGGGCGTTGTCCACTGGACCCAAGGTGGTCATCCTGGATGAGCCTACCCGTGGCATCGATGCGGCAGCCCGTGGCGACGTGTACAGCATCATCAAGCAGCTGAAAGAGGCAGGCGTGGCTGTGCTGATGGTTTCCTCCGACATGGAGGAGGTCGTTGAGCTGGCTGACCGTGCCATTACGGTATATCAGGGGCGTATCAACGGCGAATTCAGCCGGGAAGAAATCACCCAGGATGCTCTAACCAGCGCCGCCTTCGGCATTGTGCAAGAGAAAAGGACGGTGTGAGCAAGATGAAAAAACTGTTGAAAGCCCGGTGGATGACCAGCCTGATCTTCCTGGTATTGCTGTTCGCCATCACCGGCATTGCTGCGCCGGAGTTTCTGACCTACGATAACATTATCACCTGCTTCAACACGGCTACCATGTATACGCTGTTGGCAGTTGGCATTGCCTTCGTCATCATGACCGGCGAGATTGACGTTTCCATCGGTGCCGTGCTGGGTCTTACCGCCGGCATGACCGGCCTGATTGCCCAGCAGGGCGGCAGCATTCCCAAGATGCTGCTGTTGTGCCTGGTAACGGGTGCGGTGGTTGGCCTTGTGAACGGTGTGGGCGTGTCCTACTTCGGTGTCCCCTCCCTGATTTTCACCCTGGGTACCAACAGCGTGATTCGGGGTCTCATCTACATCATGTCCGACGGACGCACCATTGAAAACTTCGGCGGTCCCATTTCCAGCTATGGCAATAAGACCGTGTTTGCCGGCATCACCCTGTACTACGCCATTGCCGTGGTGCTGGTGGCAATTTCCCACATTGTTTTGACCCGCACCCGAAAGGGCAAGTATTTCATCGCCGTGGGCGACAACGCCGGCGGTGCCAACCTGGTGGGCATTTCCGTGGTGGGCACCAAGATTCTGGCCTATGTGCTGTGCGGTCTGTTTGCCGGTTTGGGCGGCTTCGTATTCGCCTCCAAATACGGTCAGGTGATGACCGTGGCAGGCAACGGCTATGAGATGACCTCCATTGCAGCCTGCGTGCTGGGCGGCATTTCCCTGTCCGGCGGCCTGGGCAACATGGTGGGCGCAGCCATTGGCGCTGTGATTATGTCCTCCATCGGTCGTCTGCTGGTCTTCATCGGCCTGCCGGCTACCTACAACAACACCATTACCGGCACGATGCTGATTGTCATTGTGGTCATTGATGCCCTGGCACAGCGCCGTTCCATCGAAACCACCCGCAGAAAGCGCCTTCTATCCAGAACGGCGGAGCAGGAAGGAGGCGTGCAGTCATGAAGGATTTGCTGAAAAAGGTTTTTAAGCGCTGGGAATTGTTCCTGGTGGTGTTCCTGGTACTGGAATTCGTGGTGTTCGGCTCTGCCAACCCCAAATTCCTGCGCCCCCAGTCCATCATGAACAGCATCGTCAACTACATCAGCGTTTGCATCATTTCGCTGTTTGTCACCATGGTGATGATTACCGGCGGCATTGATATTCAGGCCCCCTCCATCATCGGCTTGACCAGCATCATCATCGGCGTGCTGTGGAGCGACGCAGGGATGAATGTCTGGGTGGCGGCTCTGATTGCCGTGGCGGCAGCCGCCGTCTGCGGTGCCCTGTCCGGCTTCTTCATCGCCTACTGCGGCGTGCAGCCCATGGTGGTCACGCTGGGCGGCAGCTTCCTGTATTCCGGATTGGCGCTGCTGATTTCCGGAATGTCCGCCACCCCCGCCTACAAGGGCATCAGCGGCTTCCCTGGCAAAAATGCAGCCGGTCAGTTCGTGGATTTCCGGTTCTTGGGCAAGGGCAAGCTGTTTGGCATCCCCATGCAGATTGTGGTGTACATTGCGCTGATTCTGCTGTGCATCTGGATTCTCCACCGCAGCAAATACGGCGAGCGGCTGTTCCTGATTGGTGTCAATCCCCAGGCAGCGGAGTATTCCGGCATCAACACCCGTGCCACGGTGATGAGCACCTATGTGCTGTCCGCCGTGAGCGCCGCCATTGCCGGCATTCTGCTCACCGCCAACGTCAATTCCGCCAAGTATGACCTTGGCTCCGGCTACACCCTGGCAATCATCACCGCAGTTGTTCTGGGTGGCACCCTGAACACCGGCGGCAAGGGCAGCATCCTGGGTACGGTGCTGGCATCTCTGATTATCTGCATCCTGCGCTACGGCCTGCCGCTGTGCTTCGGTGTCAGTACCCAAAACCTGGATCTGCCCATTGGCATCATTCTGGTGCTGGTGGTGCTGGGCCGTGAAATCGCCGGGCAGCATATGCTGTCCAGCCTGTTCCGCAAGCGGAAACAGGGATAACTACCATGTATTTCGAGAGGACACGAATCCTCTTGGGATAAAAAATTTAGAGGAGGAACCCAAAACTATGAAAAAGATTCTGTCTATGCTTCTGGTGCTTTGCATGGCGCTGACGCTGTGCTCCGCCGCTTTTGCCGAGAGCAAGAGCCCGGTGGATGGCATGACCGTGGCCTTCATCCCGAAGGTTTCCGGCAACTCGTTCTTTGAGGCCGCCAACGATGGCGCTCAGAAGTACGCCGCTGATTGGGGTCTGACTGTTGACTACATCGGCGCTCCCACCGCAGACGTGACCACTCAGCTGGAGCTGATCCAGCAGGCTATCGACAAGGGCGTTGATGCAATCTGCATCTCCTCTGTTGATGCTACCGGCCTGGACGAGAAGCTCCAGGAAGCACAGGATGCCGGCATCTTCGTCAGCACCTGGGACTCCGACGTTTCCCCCGACGCTCGTGCACTGATGATTTCTCAGGGTACTGCCGATGTCCTCGGACCCATGCTGGTGGACATGGCTGTTGATTCTCTGACCGAACGCGGCGTTGATGTCAACGGCGAAGTGAAGTACGTTTGGCACTTCTCCAACCCCTCCGTTTCCGACCAGAACTCCTGGTACGTCGCTGGCGACGCCTACATCAAGGAAAAGTATCCTACTTGGGTTGCCGTTAACGATCCCTACTACTCCAACCAGGATCCCGCTCAGTCCGTCAGCGTTGGCGAATCCATTCTGGACGCTTACCCCGACATCGACGTGATCATCTGCAACGACTCCACCGCTCTGCCCGGCCAGTGCAAGGCTGCCGAGAACAAGGGCCTGACCGCCAAGGACATCACCATCACCGGCTTCTGCCCCCCCTCCGGCATGACCTCTTACCTGGAGAACGGCATCTGCACCCGTTGGGGTCTGTGGGACTGCGGCATCCAGGGCGCTCTGGGCTGCTACCTGGCTGCTTACATCTCTGCCGGCAACACCGTGAAGGTTGGCGACAAGATTGACGTTCCCAACATCGGCACTGTGGAAATCCTGGCAAACTCCGACCTGGTTGAGGGTCAGGAGACTGCTGAGGAGAACAACGGCGTGGTGCTGCTGCCCGAGCGCGTTGTGTTCACCGCTGAGAACGTGGCTGACTATCCCTTCTAATTTTCCAATCCCACAAGGAGGAACCCTTCGGGGCTCCTCCTTGGATGGCAAAAGCAGCGGCATGACGCTGCCCTTGCCCCCCTGTAAGAACATCGATTTTCACGAACCATTTTCAGAAAGGACGACTGATTCCAATGGCAGATAAAGACGGATTGAAGGTTGCAAAGGATTACCACACGGATGTTCCGTTTGGCAATCAGGGCAGCTTCCATGTAAAGGGTGCAAACAATACCGACTGGGGTATGAAGCGTCACCTGTCTAACATTTTTGACCCGGTCAGCGGCAACACCGTGATGTTCGCCTTTGACCACGGCTATTTCATGGGCTCCACCGCCGGTTTGGAGCGGCTGGACCTGGTGATTCCCAAGCTCCAGGAGCAGGTGGATGTGTTTATGGGCACCCGGGGTGCCATTCGCACCTGCGTGTCCCCCGCTTTCAAAAAGGGCATTGCCCTGCGGGTTACCAGCGGCTCCTCCATGCTTAACGATGACCTGAGCCACGAGTGCCTGGCGGTTGACATTGAAGATGCCATCCGCATGAACGCAGACTGCATGGCAGTGCAGACCTTCATCGGCGCAGACGGTCAGCTCTCCTCCATCGAGAACCTGAGCCGCTGCATCAACGCCGGTATGCGCTACAGCATCCCCACTCTGGGCGTTGTGGCTGTGGGCAAGGACATGGAGCGCACCGACCGCTTCTTCAAGCTCGCCACCCGCATTGTGGCAGAGATGGGCGTGCAGCTGGTGAAGACCTACTACTGCGACAACTTCGAGGAAGTCGTGGCTGCCTGCCCGGTGCCCATCGTGGTTGCCGGCGGCAAGAAGCTGCCGGAGGATGAGGCTCTGACCCTGGCCTACCGCTCCATCCAGGGCGGCGCCCGTGGTCTGGACATGGGCCGCAACATCTTCCAGAGCAATCATCCCGTGGAAATGGCAAAGGCCATCCGCATGATTGTTCACCACAATGCCACCGACAAGGAAGCCTTCCAGTTCTACACCGACGCCATCAACACCAAGTAATTTTCCTGTGCAAGAAGGGGCTGTTAAATAACCCCAAAAGGAAATCGCAGGGGCTGTTGCAAAATTCTTTTTTGCAGCAGCCCTATTGCTTCACCCTGAGCATTCTATTTCGAGGCCAAGGTTGCCGGTTACAGCCCAAATTTTTATTTTAGGGCACAGCAAAGCTGACCGAGGCATATTTCCCGGTCTTCCTGTGGATAACTTTTTATGTTCTACGACTACGAAGCTTTTTTCTCAGAATAATGGGTTTCCAGCCTGCTTTTTTGCTGCTTC
>ENA-OUQC01001197-OUQC01001197.1-human-gut-metagenome-genome-assembly--contig:-NODE-1197-length-14292-cov-4.132121_pt1 | contig 14292 bp, 10 predicted proteins | sample MGYA00237942_ERZ548815 | MGnify/ENA primary metagenome ERZ548815 (study PRJEB26490, sample SAMN05194722) | human gut metagenome | biome: terrestrial biome; feature: human-associated habitat; material... | reverse complement strand
ATCAGCATCGTGCTGCCCATGGTCAAACCGGGCATCGGTGCTCTGGCCATCTTCACCTTTATCAACAGCTGGAACGATTACTTCATGCAGTTGATCATGCTGTCCAGCACCAGCAACCTGACGATCTCGCTGGGCATCGCAAAGCTGCAGGCGGAGAACAGCACTGACTTCGGCCTTATCATGGCAGGCGCTGCTCTGGCCGCTGTGCCGATCATCATCATCTTCCTTATCTTCCAGAAGTACTTCACCAAGGGCATCGCAATGGGTGCTGTCAAAGGCTAAAATCCCGACCGCCGCCTGCGAGCAAAGACTTCCCCCGGCCGGGGGAAGATGTCACGAAGTGACAAAAAGGGGAGTACAGGGAGGGATTTTTGGCGCCGCGGTCAGCAGGATGCGAGGCCCGCCCAAGGGCCGAAGCGGACGCTGGGAACCGCAAGAGGGCGCTGCTGCCGTTTCCCGAACGGAGAGCGTGCAGGGCTTGAATCATCAGAAAGGACATGGACAAATGAAAGACATTACCAAGTATCAGGGCGTTATCCCGGCCTTCTATGCCTGCTACGACGCAGAGGGCAATATCTCCACCGAGGGCGTCAAGGCACTGACCCGCCATCTGATTGCAAAGGGCGTCAAGGGCGTGTATGTGGGCGGTTCCTCCGGCGAGTGCATCTACCAGCATGTGGATGAGCGCAAGGCTGTGCTGGAAGCCGTCATGAGCGAAGCCAAAGGCAAGCTGACCGTCATTGCACATGTTGGCTGCAACAACACCGCCGACAGCGTGGAGCTGGCCCGCCATGCCGAGAGCGTGGGCGTGGACGCAATTGCTTCCATCCCGCCCATCTACTTCCACCTGCCGGAGTACGCCATCGCCAAATACTGGAACGACATGTCTGCGGCGGCTCCCAACACCGAGTTCGTCATCTACAACATCCCCCAGCTGGCCGGCACCGGCCTGACCATGAGCCTGCTGCGCGAGATGCTCAAGAACCCCAACGTCGTTGCCGTCAAGAACAGCTCCATGCCCACCCAGGACATCCAGATGTTCAAGGATGCCGGCATTGCCGCCCGTGGCGAGGGCAATTTCGTGGTCTTCAACGGCCCGGATGAGCAGTTCGTCTCCGGCCGCGTCATCGGCGCGGACGGCGGCATCGGCGGCACCTATGCCGTTATGCCGGAGCTGTATCTTGCCATGAACGAGCACATCAACAAGGGCGAGATCGAAGCTGCCCGCGCCATCCAGTACGACGCCGACCGCATCATTTATAAGATGTGCGAAGCCCACGGCAACCTCTACGCGGTGCAGAAGGAGATCCTGCGCCGGATGTACGGCCTTGAGCTGGGCGGCGTCCGCGAGCCGATGCCCGGCCTCATCCCGGAAGATGAGCCCATCGTCGCCGAAGCACAGGCCATGATCGAAGCCGCCATCGCAAAACTCTGAAAAATCAAAAAGCGCCCCCTCTCCGTCTCTCAATGAGGGGGAGAGGGCAGGCGCTCTTTGTGCTTCTGTTAAAAAAACACTTGGTTAGGAGAAAATCAATATGATCTGCGACGCACTGGAGCACCTGAACCGTTATCGCGGGCTCCACCGGAATCTTGACACCGCCATCGACTATCTTACCGCCTACCATGTGGCCCGCGATTTGTACGATCTGCCGCTGGGCCGTACCGAGGTGGACGGCGAGAACGTCTTCATCAACGTGATGGAGGCCGATTTGAGCCCCGACAGTACCCGCCTCGAATACCACAAAAAGTACGCTGACCTTCAAATCGATTTGACCGGCGGCGAGGGCTGGGGTTATACGACTCTGCCCGGCGAAGAGGCAGGGGAGTTTACGGGAGATATTGGTTTCAGGACCAGTCCGGATGCCGTCAGCGGCACGCTGGGCGAGGGGCGGTTCGTCCTGTTTTTCCCCGGCGAGCTGCACAAGCCCGGCGTGGCACGCCCCGGCTGTGCTCATGTGCGCAAAGTGGTCATCAAAATCAGGATGGAGGATTGATGGATATGGAGAAAGAAAAACTGTTTGAGCAGATCAAAGGCGGCCTCATCGTCTCCTGTCAGGCACTTGAGACGGAGCCTCTTTACACCAAAGAGGGCGGCGTCATGCCCCTGATGGCGAAAGCCGCCGCCATGAGCGGAGCCGTGGGCATCCGCGCCAACACCGTCCGCGACATCACCCAGATCAAACAGGTGGTGGACCTGCCCGTCATCGGCATCATCAAAAAGGATTACCCCGGCACCCCCATGTACATCACCGTCACCATGAAAGAGGTAGACGAGCTGGTGGCCTGCGGCGTGGACATCCTTGCCGTGCAGGGTACGGGTGCGCTGCGCCCCGACGGCTCTACTTCGGCCCAGTTCATCCGCGCCATCAAGGCGAAATATCCCGACCAGCTGCTCATGGCCGACTGCGACAATTTCGAGAACGCCATGCTCTGCGCCGAGGCCGGTGCTGATTTTGTGGGCACCACCATGCGCGGTTACACCCCCGAAACGCAGGGCATCAACGATATTGATTTTGAGTTTGTCCACAAGCTGGCCGCGGAATGCCCGGCGAAGATCATCGCTGAGGGTCATATCCATTACCCTGAGCAGGCGGTCAAGGCGCTGGAAGCCGGAGCTTTCGCCCTCGTCGTCGGCGGTGCCATCACCCGCCCGGCGGAGATCACCGCCCGCTTCACCGGTGCCATCAACGCCATGCACAAATGATACGGAGATACGACGATGAAACAGTATCTTGCCATTGATATTGGCGGCACTGCCGTCAAGCTGGGCATCGTGGACGAAGAGGGCCGTGTGCTCTCCAGAACGGAGCAGAGCGTCTGCTTCGACAACTACGAGACGCCCATCCTCACCACGGTGCTGTCTGCTGCCGAACAGTTCCTCAAGGAGCAGGCTGTTGGACCGCAGGGCCTTGCGGGCATCGGCGTTTCCGCCGCAGGACAGATCGACACCCGAAAGGGCATCGTGGCCGGGACCTGCGGCAGCCTGCCCAACTACATCGGAAGCCCCATTAAATCAGAGCTGGAAGCGAAGTTCGGCCTGCCGACCACTGTCGCCAACGACGCCAACTGCATGACGCTGGGTGAAGTCTGGGTCGGCGGCGCGAAGGGTTACACGGACGTCATCGGCGTCACGCTGGGGACCGGCGTCGGCGGCGGCATCCTCACCGGAGGCCGCCTGCTGGAAGGTGCGCGGGGTCTCGGCGGTGAGCTGGGACACTTCCGCACCCACGCGCTGGATGGCGTGTTCTGCACCTGCGGCGCGTCGGGCTGCTGGGAGCGGTACGCCGCAACCACCGCTCTGGTGCGGGGCGCACAGCCCCGGAACCCGAAGTGGAAGGATGGCCGCGCTATCTTTGAATCGGCCCATGCAGGCGACCCCACCATCCTGGCGCTTCTGGACGACTGGACGGATGAGATCGCCCAGGGCCTTGCGGGCATGGTGCATATCTTCAACCCGCAGCTCATCCTCATCGGCGGCGGCGTCAGCGCACAGCAGGAGCTGCTGATAGACCCCGTCGCCAAGAAAGTGCGTGCCTCTGTGATGCCCGCTTTTGCGGAAGGACTGGAGATCCGCGCCGCCCAGCTCCACAACGACGCCGGCATGGTGGGCGCAGTCTACTATTTCCGCCAGTCGCGGGGCGAGATCTGAAAGGGGAAGAGACGATGAAAAAACATATCCTCTGTCTGGGCGACTCCAACACCCACGGCTACTGTGCCGACCCGGCGGACTGTGCCGACCACGGCATCCGCTTCAATGAGGACGAGCGCTGGACCTGCCGCCTGCAGACGGCGCTTGGCAGCGACTATCTCGTGACGGAAGAAGGCCTTTCGGGCCGGACGACCGTTTTCGCAGACCCCATCCATGAGTCGATGGACGCTCTGAGCGTGGCTTATTCGCTCCTCAAGAGCCATGAAGCCATCGACCAGCTCATCATCATGCTGGGTACCAACGACGTCAAAGAGCGGTTCAATGCCAATGCCGCCTGCATCGGCGCGGGGATGGAACGGCTGATCCTCAAGGCCAGGAGCGTGGACTGCTGGGGGACCAAGGCTCCCAACATCCTCGTCGTGGCCCCGCCCCGCATCGGCGATGGCTTCCATGATGCCGTCATGGGCGAGGGCTGCGTGGAAAAGTCGAAGGGCGTGGCTGAGCAGTTCCGCATCGTCGCGGAGCGTCAGAACGTCCATTTTCTCAGTGCTGCCGACTGCGAGTTCAATCAGGTGGACTTCATGCATCTGACCCGTAAGGGCCACGCACAGCTGGCGGATCTGCTGGCAAAGGAAGTGCCGACGCTTTTATAATAGCATAACGAGCCGCCCCGGCTTCCTGTTGCGGAAACCGGGGCGGTTTTGCTGTTTTTGCAGATGGGAAGGAAACGATTTCGAACTTCTCCGTTGCATTTCGCACCAAAGTATGTTTCAATAAAAAGCAGCAAATGGAATGGAACGGAGAAGGGAGAGACTGCGGGATGCTGAAAATTGCTGTCGTCGAAGACCAGCAGGAAGTGCGGGACGAGCTGTGCCGGTTCATCCGGCAGTACGCCGCCGAGAACAGCCTGCAGGTCGAGGTGCTGCCCGTCGAGGATGGAGCCGTCATTGCGGAGCACTACGAGCCGGGGTATGACATCATCTTTATGGATGTGGAGATGCCGGGACTGGACGGCTTCGGCGCGGCGGAGAAGATACGGGCCGTGGACGCAGACGCTGTGCTGGTGTTCGTGACCAACATGGCGCAGTACGCCATCAAGGGCTACGAGGTGGACGCACTGGACTATGTCCTCAAGCCGGTGAACTACTACCAGTTCTGCACCAAGCTGTCCCGGGCTGTCCAGCGGGTGCAGCGCCGCCGGGGCGGGCAGGTCGTTTTACAGCTGGCCGGAGGCGGGATGCAGGTGCTCTCCACCGGCGACATCTACTATCTCGAGACCCATGACCGGCTGCTCTGGTATCACACCACCAAGGGTGAGTTTTCCGTCCGTGCCAGCCTCGCCAGCGCCGAAAAGCAGCTGGCGCAGTACCATTTCTCCCGCTGCAACCAGTGCTATCTGGTCAACCTGAAATATGTAAAGGCTGTGGAGAACGACTTTGTCCATGTCAACACCGACCACCTGGAGATCAGCCGCCGCCAGCGTGCGGCTTTCCTGACGGCGGTGGCGTCCTACATCGGAGGTGTGCTGTGAATCTTCTTGCACGCCATGTCATCTTCCGGGCATTGCTGCGGTGGACTGCTGCGGCGGCGTTCTGCGTCCCGCTCAAGCACCGGCCTCACGCCCGCCTGCGGGCGCTGGGGATGCTGCTGCCGCTGCTGGGGCTGACCTATGTGCTCGACCCTGCGGCCCAGAGCACCAGCCTCCACGAGCTGCAATTCTCTCTGCTGACACTCTATGTCGCGTTTTTCGTTCTGCTGGGTATGATGATCTACGCCTGCGTTGAGATAGACAAAAAGAGTGCGCTCTACTGCGCCGTATGGAGCCTGCTGGCCTCCCAGACCGCTTACGAGTGCTGGCATCTGGTGGAAGTATTCTTCGAGTGGCGGGGAACGCCCCTCGACCTCAGAAGCCTGCCGGTCATGCTGGCACAGCTGGCCGCTGGTGCATTCTTTTATTTTGTTATCTGCACCACCCTCTCCCGGAAGATGTCCTATAAAGGAGTGTATAACATCGGCCCGCGCCAGCTGACCAGCGCCTTTTTCATCGGCATCCTCTTCATGTTCCAGGCTGCGCTGCTGAGCGGCGGGCAGGTGGTGGCGCTGGATCGCAGTCTCGTCATGACGATGTTTGTCGGGCAGTTTTACTTCCTGACCCTGCTCTACTTCCAGACCGAGGTGTTCAAGCTTTCGGCCATGCAGAAGGAGATGGACACCCTCAACCTTTTATATGAGCGCCAGCGGGAGCAGTACCAGGTGGCGCGGCAGAACGTCCAGATCATCAACAAGCGCTGCCACGAGCTGAAGCTTCAAATCGCCGCGCTCCGCCAGATGTCGGACACCCCGGCAGACCCGGAGCTGAAAGCCCACATCGACGAGGCCGAAAAGGCCGCTCGGCTCTACGACGCCAGCCGAAACACCGGCAATGAGGTGCTGGACGTGGTGCTCACGGAAAAGAGCCTGCTCTGCGAGTCCCGCCGCATCCAGCTCAACGCGGTGACGGACGGCAGCTGTCTGAGCTTTTTTGAGGCCAGCGACCTCTACGCCCTTTTTGCCAATATGCTGGACCACGCCATTGAAAGCGCAGTGAAGGTGCCGGAACCGGAGCGCCGCTGCATCGACCTGCTGGTCTGCACCCGGCAGAGCTTCGTGGTGGTGAACGTCATCAGCCCCGACCGCCCGGCGGAGTCTGCCGACACCCGTGCCGCCCACTACGCCGTCAAAGTGACCAACCGCATTGTTCAGAAGTATAAAGGTACCCTGACCACAGAGAGCCAGAACGGGTTCTTTGCGGTGAAGATCATTTTTCCGAGCGCCCTCTCAGTCAAAGCCTGATGGCTTTGCCAGCTCCCCCAGAGGGGGAGCCACTGGCGTACCGGTAAGGCCCACGCTGGACGAACAAAGCTTTTATTATCGTAAAATGTAGTGCCCTGCTATGGAGATTCACAGCAGCTTGACAAGGATGCTTGTTCCGAAGCCGCTGCCCTCTGCAGCAGGGCACTATCTTTTACGTCAGAGTAAACTTTCGGCGTCTGGCAGAAAGCTGTCCGATATGCCAATGGCTCTCCCTTTGGGAGAGCTGGCGCGTAAGCGCCTGAGAGGGCAAGGCCGCTGACAAGGAGCAGTCACCGCGGGTGACGGAGATGGTTGTATCCAACTGTTTGTGAGAGATGCACAAATATAACGGCTTCGATTTGTGAGAGCAAAACCGAATATCCACACCATTCGACCGATTATCGCAACGGTCTTGCGAAAGAAAAAGTCTTTGATAAAATAATAGCGAAAGACAGAAAAACGACCGCACAACAGAGAAAACGCTACAGATACACGGGAGGAAAACGAATGCGAAGCATCGCCAAGCTCATGCAGGACTGGCAGTTCACCGGGCCGGACGGCAAGACCACTCTGGTGGCGCTGCCCCACACTTGGAACGCAAAAGACGGCCAGGACGGCGGCAACGATTACTGGCGCGGCACCTGCACCTACAGCACCGCCTTTGCCGCTCCGGCGTTCGACGCAGCTTCGCAGGAAGTCTGGCTGCAGTTCGAGGGCGTCAATTCCAGCGCCAAAGTTCTGCTGAACGGCAGGAACATCTGCACCCACGACGGCGGCTACTCCACCTTCCGTGTCCATGTCTCCGACCTGCTGGCAAAAGACAACCAGCTCACCGTCGAGGTGGACAACAGCATCAACGACCGCATCTACCCCCAGAAGGCCGACTTTACATTCTACGGCGGCATCTACCGCGACATCAGCCTGATGGTGGTCAGCAGGAACCACATCGCGCTGGGCCACTTCGGCGACACCGGCGTCAAGATCACCCCCGTCCTCAAGGACGGTAAGGCTGACATCCGGGTCGAGACCATCGTGGAAGGCGAGGGCGCTGTCTCCGTCGAGCTGCAGGACGCAGCCGGCAGCATCGTGGCCAGGGCTGAGGGCGCAGACGCTCAGCTCCACCTGGACGCTCCCCACCTCTGGGACGGCGTGAAGGACCCCTATCTCTACACCTGTGTCGTCCGCCTGAGCAGCGACGGCACCGTGGTGGACGAAGTTTCCACCCGCGTGGGTCTGCGCACCTTCTCGGTGGACTCCAGGAACGGCTTCTTCCTCAATGGCCGTCCCTATCCGCTCCACGGCGTCTCCCGCCATCAGGACCGCAAGGGCGTGGGCAACGCCATCACCCGCGAGATGCACGACGAGGATATGGCCCTCATCCGGGAGCTGGGTGCCAACACCGTCCGGCTGGCCCACTACCAGCACGACCAGTACTTCTACGACCTCTGCGACCAGTACGGCATGGTGGTCTGGGCTGAGATCCCCTACATCTCCGAGCACCTGCCCAATGGCCGCGCCAACACCATCAGCCAGATGAAGGAGCTCATCTGCCAGAACTACAACCACCCCTGCATCGTCTGCTGGGGCGTCTCCAATGAGATCACCATCTCCACCAGGGACAAGGCCGATATGCTCGACAATCACCGCGAGCTGAACGACCTGTGCCACAAGATGGACTCCACCCGCCTGACCACGCTGGCCTGCTACGCCATGTGCGGCCCCTTCAACCCGGTGGCCCACATCACCGACCTCGTCAGCTGGAACCTCTACCTCGGCTGGTATGTGCCGGGCCTGTTCCTGAACGACCTGTGGATGGACTTCTTCCATCTGGTCTACCCGGGCCGTCCTCTGGGCTTCTCCGAGTACGGTGCCGAGGGTATGCCGAACCTCCACAGCTCGAAGCCCCGCCGCGGCGACCACACCGAAGAGTATCAGGCAAAGTATCACGAGTACATGCTCCGCTGCTTCGACCGGCATAAGTGGATGTGGGCGACCCACGTCTGGAATATGTTCGACTTTGCAGCCGACGCCCGCGATCAGGGCGGCGAGCCGGGCATGAACCATAAGGGCCTCGTCACCTTCGACCGGAAGACCCGGAAGGACAGCTTCTACCTCTACAAGGCGTGGTGGAGCGACGAGAACTTTGTCCACATCTGCTCCAAGCGGTTCACCGACCGCACGGAGAGGGAGATGGAAGTGAAGGTCTACTCCAACCAGAAGTCCGTCGCCCTCTACGTCAACGGCGAGAAGGCCGGCGAGCAGACCGGTGAGCACGTCTTCAGCTTCCGTGTGCCGCTGACCGGCGAAATCGAAGTCAGGGCTGTGGCCGGTGACTGCACCGACACCGCTTCCTTCCGTCATGTGGACACCCCGAACCCCAGCTACAAGCTGGTCAAGACCAAGTCCAAGAGTGCAAACTGGGTCTGATTTGTGAAACATTCCGCCGACCGGCGGTTGTTATAGAAAAAAGGAGGAGAATCCGTGAAAAACACCAAACCGAAAGTACGGCTGTGGTCTGTTCTCACCGGCCTGACGGCGATCCTGACCGTCGCTGCCATTGTGGGCAACATCATCGCAAACCAGTACGCTACCACCATCAACGTCGCTCTGAATGCATCTACCTATAAGATCATCCACGGCGAGAATACCGGCGATACCGAATACTTCAAGAAGGGCTTTGCTTCCGATGAGGAGCGCGAGGCTTACGAGGCCGAACTGTGCGCGACGGTCGAGGCCGAGGGCGCAGCTCTGCTGAAGAACGAGAACAATGCCCTGCCTCTGGCCAGCGGCGCTAAGGTCAGCCTGTTCGGCCACGGCTCTGTGGACCTGATGTACGGCGGCACCGGCTCCGGCTCTGTCGATACCAGCAAGGCTCCCAACCTCAAGCAGGCTCTGGAAGCTCAGGGCATCACCATCAATCAGACCCTGTGGGACCTGTACAGCTCTGACTCCATGATGAGCAAGTACAGCCGCCTGACCCCCGCTTCCATCTCCGATACTCTGGAGGCGAACACCCAGTACGCTGTCAACGAGGCTCCCTGGAGCGCTCTGTCCAGCGCTGAGTCCAGCTTTGCTGAGTACGGCGACGCTGCGATCGTGGTCCTCTCCCGCTCCGGCGGTGAGGGCGCAGACCTTCCCAGCGGCGAGAATGGCACCAGCGACAACTGGATCTCCGGTCAGGAGGGCGACGGCAACTACCTCGCTCTGTCCGCTGAAGAGATCGAGCTGCTGCAGAACCTGAAGGCTCTGAAGGACAACGGTACCTTCAAGAAGATCATCGTCCTCATCAACAGCTCCAACGCCATCGAGCTGGACTTCCTCAACCCCGAGATCTGCGGTGAGGACTACGGCATCGACGCTGCGATGTGGATCGGCGACGTGGGCCAGACCGGCATCAACGGTGTGGGCCAGCTGCTGTCCGGCGCTGTCACCCCCTCCGGCTCTCTGGTCGATACCTATCTGTACGACAACATGGCAAACCCCGCTATGTACAACTTCTACACCCAGGCTTACCCCAACGCAGCAGAGTACAACCTGCTGACCGAGGGTCCTGACGTGCAGGGTATGTACAGTGTCTACCAGGAAGGCATCTACCTGGGCTACCGTTACTTCGAGACCCGTTACGAGGATGTCGTCATGGGCACCGCCAAGGCTGGCGATTACAACTGGGCGACCACCGTTGCTTACCCCTTCGGTTACGGCGACAGCTACACCACCTTCGCATACTCCAACTTCAATGTGACCGAGTCTGACGATGCCTTCACCGTCACCCTGAAGGTCACCAACACCGGCAAGACCTTCTCTGGCAAGGAGACCGTCCAGATCTACTTCCAGTCTCCCTACACCGCTTACGACAAGGCAAACGGCATCGAGAAGGCTGCTGCTGAGCTGTGCGGCTTCGCAAAGACCGACGTGCTGGCTCCCGGCGCTTCTGAGGACGTGACCATCACTGTCCCGAAGAGCGAGCTGCGCACCTACGACGCGAACAACGCCAAGACCTACATCGTGGACGCCGGTGACTACTACTTCACCGCTGCCACCGATTCCCACAACGCAGTCAACAACATCCTGGCTGCCAAGGGCTACACCGTCGAGAACACCAATGGCCGCATGACCGAGAACGGCAGCACCGACCTCGTCTGGAAGTGGACCAACGACACCCTCGACACCACCACCTTCTCCACCGGCGCAAATGGCACCGCCATCACCAACCTGTTTGACGAGTCCGACCCCAACAAGAGCAGCGATGCTCCCGGCAGTGTGACCTGGATGAGCCGCTCCGACTGGACCGGCACCATCCCCACCGCTCCCGCACAGCTGACCGCCAACGAGACTCTGGCTGCAAGCCTCGCCTTCACCCAGTACGACGGCTCTGAGGCCAACAGCGTCGAGATGCCCACTCTGGGCGCCAAGAACGGCCTGACCCTCGCTTCCATGATCGGCAAGGACTTCGATGATCCCGAGTGGGATACCCTGCTGGACCAGCTGACCTACAGCGAGATGGTCCAGACCATCACCCTCGGCTTCCACAACACCGCAGCCGCTGCCTCCATCGGCAAGACTGCTACCAAGGACGAGAACGGCCCTCAGGGTCTGACCGCTGCCCTGACCGGTGGTGCATCCGCAATGTGCTACACCTCCGAGGACGTCATGGCTGCTACCTTCAATGTTGACCTCATCAACGAGGTCGGCCGGTGCATCGGCGAGGACTGCCTGGCCATGGGTTACTCCGGCCTGTACGGCCCCGGCATCAATATGCACCGCACCGCTTACTCCGGCCGTAACTTCGAGTACTACTCCGAGGACCCGTTCGTGGCTGGCACCATCTGCGCTGCTGAGGTGCAGGGCATCCAGTCCAAGGGCGTCTACGTCTACCTGAAGCACGTCGCCCTGAACGACTCCGAGACCAGCCGCCGCGGTGTCAACACCTGGCTGAACGAGCAGACCGCTCGTGAGATCTATCTGGAAGTCGCTGACAAGGCCATCACCGATGGCGGCGCCTGGAGCGTCATGACCGGCTTCAACCGCTGGGGTGCTACCTGGTGCGGCGCGAACGCCAACCTGCTGACCGGCTTCCTGCGCGGCGAGCTGGGTATGCGCGGCATGTGCATCACCGACTTCTCCGGTTCCAGCCAGTACATGGACCTGGTGGACGGCCTCATCGCCGGCTCCGACATCTGGGACAGCCCGATGCCCAAGATCCACACCACCAAGGCTGCAAACTATGAGAACGATGCTTACATCGTCACTCAGATGCGCAATGCGATGCACCACATCCTCTACACCGTGGTCAACTCCAACGCCATGAACGGCTGGGCTTCCACCGATACCCTGAAGACCATCACCCCGTGGTGGCAGACCGCCATCTATGCGCTCATCGCAGTGCTGGCCGTCCTGACCATCCTGTGCGCATGGCAGCTGAGCAAGGCCCTCAAGGCTAAGAAGAGCATGGTCGATACCGCTCCCGCAGCTGACCAGAAGTAATTCCGGCGCAGATTTCCGCAACTGTTAAGAACAAATGGCAGCCTGTCCCCCAGAACGGCGGGCAGGCTGCCGTTTTTTGTAAGAAAAAAGGAGACACCGCAAATGGGTGAACAAACCGCAAAGGCGCCGGGCCTGAACCGCGCCAAGACCTACCAGCTGGTGCTGTTCCCGCTGAACAACGGCGCAACGAACGTGTACTATGTGCTGGTGCTTTCCTACATCGCCACCTTCGGCAGCAAGGTGCTGGCCCTGTCCATGATCTTCGCTTCGGTCATGGTCACCGGTATGCGCCTGTTCGACGCCATCACCGACCCCATCATCGGCGCCCTGATGGACCGCACCAACGGCAAGTTCGGCAAGTTCCGGCCCTTCATGGTCATCGGCAACCTCATCATGGCAGCCAGCATCCTCGTGCTGTACTGCCTGACCCCGCTCATCCCCGCCAGCTCGATGGGCCTGCGCTATGCGGCTTTCGTGGCTCTGTACGCAGTCTGGGTCATCGGCTACACCTTCCAGACCAGCTGCACCCGTTCCGGCCAGACCGTTCTGACCAACGACCCCAAGCAGCGCCCCCTGTTCACCATCTTCAACACCGTCGGCTCTCTGCTGGGCATGGGCGCGATGCAGTTCTTCGCCCCCATCCTCGCCAAAAACTATGAGGGCGGCTACGCCTCTGCCGGCTTCTTCCGCACCCTGGCTCCTGTGGGCATCGTCATCTCCATCCTCCTCACCATTCTGGCCATCATCGGCATCTGGGAGAAGGACCAGCCCAAGTACTTCGGCATCGGCGGCGAGGTCAGCGAGAAGGTCAAGCTGCACGAGTACGTCCAGATCATCAAGAACAATAACCCCATGCAGCGTCTGATGGTGGCTGGTGCCGGCTGCAAGCTGGCTCTCTCCATCGCCACCAACACCACCGTCCTGTGTATGCTGTACGGCTGCATGATGGGCAACTATGACGGCCTGTACCTGCCCATGATGGTGCTGGGCTACGTCTTCAGCGTGCCCTTCTTCCTGCTCACCGTCCGCACCAGCCAGAAGGAGGGCCAGAAGGCCAGCCTGATGAAGTACGTCAGCGTGGCATTCATCTGCTACATCGGCGTGCTGGTGCTGCTGCTGTTCTGGGGCCGCAGCGACGCCTTCACCCTGTCCATCATGGGTGACAACGGCCTGTCCATCAACCTCTACACCATCCTCTTCATCGCATTCTTCGGCATCGGCTACGGCGCATACTACGCCACCGCCGATATGCCCATCCCCATGGTCGCCGACTGCTCCGACTACGAGACTTACCGCAGCGGCAACTACATCCCCGGCATCATGGGTACTCTATTCAGCCTGGTGGACAAGCTGGTGTCCAGCCTGTCCGCTACCGTCGTCGGCATCGCTGTGAGCTTCATCGGCCTCGAGAGCCTGCCCACCCAGTACGACTCCTACACCCCCGGTATGAACTGGGTGGTCATCGTGCTGTTCTGCATCATCCCGATGGTGGCCTGGGCCGCTACCCTTATCGCCATGAAGGGCTACACCCTGACCGGCGAGAAGATGAAGGAGATCCAGGCGGTCAACGCCTGCCGCCGCGACGCTGTGGCAAGCGGCATGAAGCTGGAAGAGGCCATGACCAAGTGGCAGAGCATGGACCAGCTGCCCGCCGAGTACCGCAGCTGAGCCGGTAAAGAGGAAGAACATGGAACAGAATGTACTGAACACGGACCTGACCGGCAAGGTGGCCGTCGTCACGGGCGCAAGCGGCACCCTGTGCTCCATTTTCGCCAGGGCTCTGGCCCGGGCAGGCGCAAAAGTCGCCCTGCTGGGCCGCAATATGGAGAAGCTCAAGGCTCTGGCCGATGAGATCGAGGTCGAAGGCGGCATCGCCAGGGGCTACACCTGCAACGTCATGAACAAGGCCAACTGCCTGCAGGTGGCTGAGGACGTGATGGCAGAGCTTGGCCCCTGCGATATTCTGGTGAACGGTGCCGGCGGCAACAACGCCCGCGCCAACACCGACAAAGAGTATTTTGAGATGGCCGACCTCGAGGACGATACCGTGACCTTCTTCGACCTCGACGAGAGTGGTGTAGAGATGGTGTTCAACCTGAACTTCATCGGCACCCTGCTGCCCACTCAGGCCTTCGCCCGCCAGATGGTGGGCCGCCCGGGCTGCAACATCCTCAACATCTCCAGCATGAACGCTTACCTGCCCCTGACCAAGATACCGGCCTACTCCGGCTCCAAGGCCGCTGTGACCAACTTCACCCAGTGGCTGGCCGTCCATTTCAGCAAGGTCGGCATCCGTGTGAACGCCATCGCCCCGGGCTTCTTCGCCA
>ENA-OUQC01001196-OUQC01001196.1-human-gut-metagenome-genome-assembly--contig:-NODE-1196-length-14322-cov-3.696432_pt1 | contig 14322 bp, 10 predicted proteins | sample MGYA00237942_ERZ548815 | MGnify/ENA primary metagenome ERZ548815 (study PRJEB26490, sample SAMN05194722) | human gut metagenome | biome: terrestrial biome; feature: human-associated habitat; material... | reverse complement strand
GCATTTCCAGCGACTTGATAAGAGGCAAGCCGGCATTCAGCATAGACGCGAGCTGTCGGCAAAACTGCAACACCAGCGCGGTGTCGAGTTTTGAAAGTTTGCTTGCGTCGCCCTTTCCCGTGGCATGGACGTAATAGCATTTCAGACCGCGCGACGAAATGACCTGATTGAAGTCGTCTTCGCTCGTGGCGGTGATCGTGCCGCTTACGCGTTTTCCTTCCGGCGAAAGTGCCTTGTAAGAATACTTGTACATATTACCTCGCAATTATTTTGTCAAAACAAAAAATATTCTTTTTCTAATTTATTATAACATACGACTTGTTAAAATTCAACATTAAAAAAAATTTCGACGCAAAATATTGCAAAAACATAAAAAATTCGGGCGGATTTACGGCGGTTTAAGGTATTTTTCAAATTTTTCGGAAAAATATTTTGATTTTTTCGGCGCGGGTTTTCAACACTTTCGTATGAAATTATACAGTCGTACAATAAAATTCCGCCGTGCGGTTGCTTACCGAATTTTTCAGAAAACCGTCGTTTTTTCGTAAAAATTCATCAAAAATACGCAATTTTTTACACGCAAAATAATATACTTTATCGTTCGTTTTTGCATTATAAAGTCGCTTTTGTGTCGGTCAAAAAAAATTCCGCCGTGCAAAATCATTATTTTTTCCGAAGCGACCGAAAAAAGCATTGACAATATTTTTTTCCTTTATTATAATTTATGATACGAAACGCAGTTTTTTGTTCAAAATTTTAAGGAGATATATTATGGCAACAAAAAAGAAAGTCAATGTTGACGACGCTTTGGAAACGGCCGAAAACGTGACGGAAACCGTTACCGATAACGTGGCGGAAAATGCGGAAAACGTTACCGAAAACGTGGCGGAAAGCACGACGGAAAATGCTGAAATCACCGCGGACGAAACGCCTTCCGTAAGTCCTGAAACCGTTGACGAAACCGAAAAAGCAAAGCAGCCTCTGAGTCTCGAAGACGCCCTTGCCGCGGCTGAATTTGCGGCAGGGCAGTATGAGTATTTCGCCGCCGAAGAAAAGGCGGGAAAAGAAAGCGACAGCCCGTCCGAACCGGAACCTGCGGCAGACGAATTGCCCGAAATCGGCGCGGCAACTTTCGATCCTTCGATGTTCGACGAAGGCGAAATCACGATGTCGGAAACCCCTGCGGAACCCACCGAGGAACCCACTGTCGAAGCAGCCGAAACTCCTGTCGAAACAGCCGAAATCCCCGCTGAAGAAAACGCGCCCGAAGCGGTCCCGGAAGTGACTGAAAACGTTGAATCCGAGGCAGTCCCCCTGCCCGATTTGTCGGAAGAACGCCCTGTTGCGAGCGGCGAAACGCCTGTTGAAAAGGTTGAAAAAACCGAAAAACAAGCCGCGAAAAAACCGTCGAAACCGCGCGAGAAAAAAGCCGCTATGGCAAAAAAAGCGGCGGAAAAATCCGCACCTGCAACCGAAGAAAAACAGGAAGAAACGCCCGCGGAAGAAACGCCCGCAGCCGTTACCGAAAATGAAGAACAACCGGTGACGGAAGACGAAAAAGTCGTCGCGAAAAAAGGCAAACCCGACAAAAAATCGAAGGATAAAGCCGCCGACGCGAAAGCAGAAAAACCCAAAAAGGAAGAACTTCCGCTCGCGCAGCGTTCCGAAAGGTTGAGAGCGAAACTTTCGCCTGAAAAGAACTTCCGTCTGCTGAAAATCCTCATCATCGTTTTGTCGGTAATTTGCGCCGCCATCTCCGCATACGTTTATATTTTCGTGATTTACGACAAGACAACGCCCTTCTCGATTGCGAAAATCGTGCCGTTAATCCCGTTCATCGCGCAACTTCTGTTGCTTCTCATCACGTTACTCACGGCAGGCACGTCAAAGAGAAGACCTATCGGCGCCGCGCTGAAAGAAAATATACAGATTAAGCAGGAAGTCAAAGAAAAGGAAAAGGACGAAAAGATTTCCAAGGAAATCAGCGATCACCTTCTTGAACCCGAAGTCGCGCTCAATACAACCAAAAGAACGGTGGAACTTTCCAGTTTCCAGATTGACAACTTCTATAAGAAGAATATCGAAGAAATCAACGGAAAATACTATATGCAGGTCGCGAAATTCGACGACAGCGTCAAAGTTTTCAACGCCTTGGGCGCAACCGATATGGAATTGTGCGCGGTGAATATGGTCGGCAGTGCGAAATTCGACGAGATTCTCAATCAGCCCCGTACGAAAACCCTGTCTTCGCAGGAACTTGCGACGTATTTTATGAGCAAACCCAACGTTTTCACCATCAAAAAACGCGGCGCGCTTGACTGGACGTTCAAATACAGCAGCAAATCTTTCGGTATTATCCGCGAAAACGACGACAGTTACAAGGTTTCCATCAAGTGCTATCCCGACGCCGCGCAACGCATCAACGACGTCTATAAAGCCCTTGAAGACAGCAACTTCCCCAGCGGTCCGTTGTGGTATTGCTTCAACGAATTGAGAAACCTGCCCCCGCGCGTATGCAAATGGCTTGTCGATACGTCCTGCCAGATTTCGCAATTCCAGCAAATCAAGACGGATAAGCTCAAAGACACCATCAAAACGGCGAAAGATTACGATATCGATATCGAGGATATCCGCACGAAGTTCCAGGCGGGCGAAAAAGTGCTGAAATTCCCGAAGTTCACGATGATTTTCTCAAAGGGTAACGACGCGGATATGACGACCTATCTCACGCGCGAATGCGAAGGCGTCGACGCTTCCGCCTATACGAAGGAATACTACTACAAGTTCGCGGACGGCGTAAATTCGGTCAGCATTCTCTGCCCGACGAAAGGTCTTTCCGAAGACGTCATCATCGCAATTTTCGACGAAATCGAAAAAATCGCGAAATAGTTTTTCACAACGAAAAGCGGGTTAAGTCCAACTTAACCCGCTTATTTTTTTGTCGTTTTTTTGTTTGTAATTGCCCGGGAAAGCCCTTTCGGGCGCAACGGCGTAAGAAGCCCTTAAACGTACTTATTATCGACGTTTATTATATAATAATAAGTTTTGTCGGACTTTATCTTTTCGTTCAATTCGCGCCTGATTTCGCGCGCGCCGAGCTTCACCCCGTACGGCACGACGACGTCAAACAAAACGTTTGTGTGAGTTTTACCTTTCACAAGCCTGAAATCGTGAATGGTGATATCTTCGTTCATCGAGCGGACGACGTCCTGCACTTCCTTTTTCAAAAGGTCGGTTTCGGGATCGCCCACCGCAATCGGGTCCATATGTATGACGAGATGCACGTTCATATCCCGCATAAAATCCCTTTCGATATTGTCGATCTGGTCGTGAGTTTCGATAAAGTTTTTGCTGCCGTCAACCTCGACGTGAACCGACGCATAAGTTATCGCCGGACCGTAACTGTGAATCATAAGGTCGTGGAAACCCAGAACCTCGTCGTACTGCCTGAGTTTTTCGGAGATTTTCGCGACAAGTTCCTTGTCGGGCACGGTGCCTAGAAGCGGATTTATCGTTTCTTTCAGAAGTTTTATGCTGAAAATAATAATGACCACCGACACGACAAGCCCCGCGTATCCGTCGATATTTATGCCCGTAACGTCGATTACAATCGTCGAAACCAAGACGGCAATCGTCGTAAACACGTCGTTTCTGCTGTCTGCGGCAGACGCCTTCAACGCCTCGGAATTGATTGTTCTGCCGAAGTTTCTGTAAATCAGCCCCTGCAAAACCTTCAAGACTATCGAAACGGCAAGCACGACGTAGGTGTACGCCGAAATATTGACGCTTTCGGGCGTGATGATTTTTTCAATGCTCTGCTTCAACAGCAGCACGCCGATAAGCACGACCGCAAACGCGATGATAAACGCCGCGATGTATTCGTACCTTGCGTGTCCAAACGGGTGTTCCCTGTCGGCAGGTCTGTTGGAAAGTTTGAACCCGAAAACGGTAACGACGGATGACGCCGCGTCGGACAGATTGTTGATTGCGTCGGCAACGATTGCGACGGAACCCGAAAATACGCCGACGAGAATTTTGAAAACGCATAATATAACGTTGGAAATAATCCCGAAAATTCCCGCGACGATCCCGTAACGAAAACGCACTTCCTGATCGGAAGTGTTTTCATAATCTTTGATAAAAAGTTTTTTGAATAATTTCATTTTCAGATGCTGAAATCGCCGCTGTCGTCGGACTTCTCCGCGGCGGACGAAAGGTTATCGTCGTCCTTGATTTCAGCTTGTTCCGTAGTTTTTACGGACACGGATATATCTTCTTCTGTTTCTGTTTTTTCGTCGGAAACTTCAATGATTTCTTCCTTGACGATTTCGCCGTCCGTCTCAGGCGGAACAGGCGGAACAAAATCTGTGTTTTCAACAGAAATGGCGTTTACACTGTCGTTTTCGTCTTGTAAAGTGCGTTCTTTGATGGATTCCGTAATGCTGTCGATAAACTCGTGGTCGCGCGATTTCCTGTCGTAAACGCCCAGAAGATTGTCCTTTTCCTTTAAGGAATTGAACTCCTTCACTGCAAGGTACGCGACGTAAATCAGCACCAGCAGCATAAGCACGACGTACAATATCCAGCTTTTTGAAAAGTAGGTCAGAAACGCGATTATCGCCGCAATGCCGAGTGCCAGCCCGAACACGAGCCACACCTGAACTTTGGGTTGCGCGCCGGGCATCATTTTATCCATATTCGTATAAAAAACGTATCCGAGGCTCACGCCCGTGAACATCGCCGAAACGATGACGCCGACGATACGCCACGCTTTCGTACCGGCGTTTGCACAATACCCGCCGAACACAAGCGCAACGATGAACAAGAAAGCGATTATTATGTATTTCCTGACGAATTTATCGCGGGATTTTCTGCTTTCTTCCACCATGCAGTCGCGGCATTTGTTTTCAAAAACAACCCTTTCAAGGCTCGACAAAGTCTTGCCGCAGCGTTTGCAACGGGTGTTGAGCGCAATGTTTGCCTGCGCTTTTTTGAAGTCGTACGATACGTTTGCGCGCTTTAATATTTCAGCGACTTTTTCTTCTTTCGTAAGTTCTCTCGGTTGTTCTTTCTTGTGTGCCATAACCCACCTTTTATTATATTTTATCATATAGATTGTAAAAATACAATAAGTTTTTTAATAGCCTTGAAAATATAGTTTGAATATGGTATAATTCCGACAGAAAACATACGAGGTGTATTATGTCAAAAATTCAGATTCAGCTTTCGGACGGCAGAAACATAAACCTTGATCTTTACGAAGACGTCGCGCCGATTACGGTCAAAAACTTCAAAAAACTCATCAAAGAAAACTTCTTCGACGGGCTTTGTTTCCACCGCACGATAAAAGATTTTATGATTCAAGGCGGCGGTTTCGTCGCGGACGGTCGCGCGATTAAGGAAAAAGGCGGCGCGGACACGATAAAAGGCGAATTCTTGTCAAACGGCGTGAAAAACGACCTGCACCACGGCGAAGGCGTGATTTCGATGGCGCGCACCAACGTCAAAGACAGCGCGTCCAGCCAGTTTTTCATCTGCTCTGCCGACTGCGCGTTTCTGGACGGTCAATATGCGGCTTTTGGGAAAACTTCGGACGAGGAAAGCCTTGCGGTCGTGAAAAGCATTTCAAAAGTCCCGACTCACAGTTTCTCGTGGTTTGACGATATTCCGAACGAGCCTGTTGTCATAAAAACTGTTATTTTGACACAAGAATGATTTTTCCGACAATTTGTGCAAACAAAAAACCCGACGCGGCGCGTCGGGTTTTAATTTGTATTTTTTATTCTTTACGCATTTTTTGCACCGCGGCGTCAACCGCGCCCTGCATCATACGTCCGATTCGTTTTATGAAACTGTCGATTTCTTCGGTCATGCCGTGCTGCAACCATTGCACCATCAGCGCGACGTAAGTAATCGTGAAGTAGTTTGCGATAAATTCAATATCCTCGTTGTCGATGATGACGTACACGGATTTCTGGATAACCTGATCGTGAACGGCGTCGTAAATCGACTCGTAAATAAACTTTTCGATATATTCGCGCCCAAGACTGTTGAAAGCCGAAAGCGTCATCGCGCGATTGTCGTAAAGATAACGCATGATAACGTCGATTGCGTTGGACGTCGAAAGTTTTCTTATGTCGCCGACGACTTGTTGCGTTTCAAACTTATACAGCCACTCGAACAGTTCCTTGATATCCTTGAAGTGATAATAAAAGGTCTGACGGTTATAGCCGCAGTTTGTGACGATTTTGTCGATTGTGATTTTTGAGAAAGGCATTTCCTGAATAAGTTCTTTCAGGGAGTTTGCCATCATTTTTTTCGTGTTCAACGAGTTGCCCATAATTAAGTATTTCTCCTGTTTTTCGACGCTTCGCAGCCGCAGTAATCCTGTCTGTAAAGCCCGAATTCTTTTGATATATTCACGGATTCCTGAAATCCGTTTTCTTTTTTGAAGTCGTTGACGAGATATTTCACGCCGTACGTTTTCGCAAGTTCCTCGCCGATGTCGTTTATGACGACGGCGTTTTTCATCGGACTTACGGAAAGCGTGGACGCAAAGTATTCAAAGCCGTGTTCTTTTGCGTATTCGGCGGTTTTCGTCAACCTTGTTCTTATGCAGACGGCGCAGCGCGGGCCGCCTTCCGTCGTGTCGGAAAAGCCCGAGACCGCCGCAAGGTAATCTTCGTCGCGATAACCGATTTCAACGATATTAAGCCCGAGTTCCGCCTTATCGACGTACTCTTTCAGCGTTTCAAAGCGTTTTTGATATTCGCTTTCCGGAAACGTGTTGGGGTTGTAATAAAACAAAGTAACGTCAAAATCTTTCAGACGATTTATGACGGCGGTCGCGCACGGCGCGCAACAGCACTGCAACAGCATCGACGGTTTCCGACAGCCTATCGACGAAATCTCGTCCTGCATTTCTTTGTTGTAATTACGTTTATTCATAATTCAACAACAATTTTAATAAGTTAAAAAAAATTTGTCAAACGTATAAACGGTTTTTTACAATAAAAATTCAATGTAATAAAATATCGTTACAAAATTGCTTTTTTGTATAATTTAATCGTTAATTTTACTAAACAAATGTAAAAAACGATAAAAAACAAAAAGTTTCCTCGGAAAAACCGCGGAAACCTTGAAAATTCGTTACTATTTTTCTTTTTTCTTTTTGTTGCAAGCCTCGCAATCGCCGTTGCAGTAAATTTTTGAGCCGCACGACGTCTTTCCTTTTTTACGGTTTACGACGACGTACGCAATCGAAAACACAACCCACAACGAAAGCGCGACTATTAAAATTATATCAATCGCTTTCATGTCAGCAAGCCACCGCAATCTGATAAACTATGCACGAGCAAACCCACGCAAGCGCGCACTGATAAACGACGACGAGCGCGGTTTTCCATACGGAACCCAACTCTTTTCGCATCGTTGCGACGGTCGCGACGCACGGCGTATACAAAAGCACGAACGTCAAAAACGACAAAAACGCCGGGATCGAAGTGAACAACGCCGTCATTCCACCGCTTCCCGCAAGCATCTCGATCGTGCTTACAACCGCTTCTTTTGCCGTAAATCCCGCAATGAGCGCGGAAACGATTTTACCGTCGTTCATACCAAGCGGCTTAAACACCGGCGCAAGGAAATTGCCGATATGTTTCAATAAACTCACGTTGTCTTCAACGCCGTCGGTGATGAAAATAATGCGGCTGTTATACGCCTGCAAAAACCATACGACAAGCGTGGCAAGGAAGATGACCGTAAACGCGCGTGTCAGAAAGTCTTTCGATTTCTCCCACATAAGAAGAAACACGCTTTTTGCGGACGGCAGACGATAATTCGGAAGTTCCATAACGAACGGTACGGGCTTGCCCTTGAAAATAACTTTCCCGGACACAAACGCCGTCAGAATCCCCAAAACGATGCCGAGAACGTACAGCCCGACGATAATCAGCGACTGCTGCCACCACTTGAACACGCCGCAATTTACGACCGCGTAATACACGACCGCCTTTGCCGAACAACTGATGAACGGAATAAGTCCGATCGTCATTTTTCTGTCGCGCTCGGATGCAAGGGTACGGGTGCTCATAATCGCGGGGACGGAACAGCCGAATCCGACGATGATAGGCACGAAACTGCGCCCCGATAAGCCCAGTTTTCTGAGCGGTTTATCCATAATAAACGCAACGCGCGCCATATATCCGCTGTCTTCAAGGAGCGACAGGAACATAAACATAACGACTATGTACGGCAAAAGCGACACGACCGCGCCAAGCCCGCCGAACAAACCTTTGTCCAGAAAGTCGATAATTGCAGGATTCGTGCCGAATTTCGTGAGCCCTTTTACGACCACTTTGTCCAGCGCGTCGATGCCCATCTCGATGCCGAGCCCGATATATTTGCCGATAACCTGAAACGTGAGCAGGTAAATCGCCGCCATAATAAGGATAAACAGCGGTATCGCGCCGTATTTATTCGTCAGTACTTTGTCGATTTTTTCGCTTTTCAGGCGTTCCTTCGACTCGTGCGGTTTCACGACGCATTCACGCGAGACCTTTTCGATGAAGTCGTACGTCATCGACGCCATCGCCGCGTCGCGGTCAAGCCCGGTGTCGTTTTCCATCTCGACGACGCTGTGTTCCAGAAGTTCCTTTTCGTTTTCGTCAAGGTTCAGACGTTTGTCGAAGTCGCCGCCCGTCGTGATAAGGTTCATCGCGGCAAATCTTCCAGAAATGCCCGCGCTTTTCGCGTGGTCTTCGATAAGGTGGATTGCGGAGTGCAGGCATCTGTGCACGGGACTGTCGCTTTCGCAAATATCTTTTACTTTGGGTTTAATCTGTTCTTTTGCGGTTTTGATAACGACGTCGATAAGTTCGTCAACGCCCTCGTTTTTCGCGGCGGATATCGGCACGACGGGACAGCCCATCATATCCGACATTTTCTGAATATCGACGGTGCCGCCGTTTCCGCGCACTTCGTCCATCATATTCAACGCAATGACCATAGGAATATCCATTGTCATAAGTTGCGTCGTGAGATAAAGATTTCGCTCGATCGTGGTGGCGTCGACAATGTTTATTATGCCGTCGGGTTTTTCGTTCAGAATAAAGTCGCGCGTGACGATTTCTTCCGTCGTGTACGGGCGCAACGAATAAATGCCCGGAAGATCGACGATAACGCAGTCGTCGTGCTTTTTCACAACGCCCGACTTTGAATCGACCGTAACCCCCGGGAAATTGCCGACGTGCTGATTCGACCCCGTCAGTTGATTGAACAACGTGGTTTTTCCGCAATTCTGATTGCCGACAAGCGCGAATTTCATAAGGCGTTTACCTCAATCATTTTCGCGTCGTCTTTGCGGATTGTCAGTTCGTATCCGCGCAGGCGAATCTCGATAGGATCGCCCATCGGCGCATATTTTATCACCGTAACGGCGGTTTTCGGGATAAGCCCCATATCAAGAAGACGACCGCGCAAAACGCCTTCGCCCCCGACTTTCGTTATTACCGCGCTTTGATTAACGTGTACTTCGTCAAGCGTCATTGTACAAATATCTCCCTGGAATATGAAAATAATATCACTTTCGCCTTTACGTGTCAATTTTATTTATTTCACTTCGTGTATTATTATATAACAAAAACCGACCTTAACTTTGGCGACAGCCAAAATATAACTTTGACGAAGTCAAAATATAACTTGCGAAGCAAATATAACTCCTAAAACGCCCAATTCCCTTTTTCAAAGATTTTTACGATTTTTCCGTCGCGGGTGACCGCCTCGATTTCCAGATCTTCGCTGCCGATCATAAAGTCGACGTGAATGAGTGAGTCGTTTATGCCCTTTTCCTTGCATTCGTCAAACGAAAGATTTGCGTATCCTTCCAGACATTCGTTGAAACCTCTGCCGAGTGCGAGATGGCAGCATGCGTTTTCGTCGAACAGCGTGTTGTAAAAAGTGATGCCCGAGTTTCTGATGGGAGAGTCGTAAGGCACGAGCGCGCATTCGCCGAGATATGCCGCGCCTTCGTCCATCGAAATCATGGAGCGCAACAAATCTTCGTTCTTTTCCGCACTGACGTCTACGACTTTTCCGTCCTTGAAAGTCACGCTGAAATTCTCGATAAGCTCCCCGCGATAAGACAGCGGTCTTGTTGCGACGACTTTTCCGTCGGCGTTGCCGCGCATGGGCGACGTGAAAACTTCCTCGCTTGGGATATTCGGGTTGTATTCGATTCCTTCAAGCGTGTCTTCTTTGCCGCCAAGGAAGTTACAGCCGTCGATAAGCCCCACTCTGAAATCGGTGCCGTTTGACGATTTATATTTCAGTTCTTTTATTTTCAGGGAGTTTAAGTAGTCGCAGCGTTCCTTAATGTCCTTGTTGTGCTCGTTCCACGCTTCCACGGGGTTTTCGCCGTCGGCGCGGGACGTGAACAAAATCGCCTGCCACAACTTTTCGACAGCCTTGTTTTTCGTGTCACCGGGGAACACCTTTTTTGCCCATTCGACGCCCGGCACCGCCGCTATGCACCACTGATAATGGTTGTCAAGTTGGTCGCGGTACGGTTTGAACGCCATTGCCCTTGCCTGCTGCGCTTTCGCGACTTTTTCCTGATTTACGCCTTTCAACGCGTCGGGATCGTCGGACTCTATAAATATCCGTGCGGGACGGGTTTCGACAAAGTGTTTATACCTCTCTTCTTCCCACTTTTCGGTGCGGGAAAGCGCGTCGAGTTTGCAGTATTTATAGGTCGCTTTCGTCACGGGATTGTATTCCCATTCGACGGTAATCTTGCCCGCGCCCGCCTTATAACATTCTTCCACGACCATTCTCACAAAGTCGAGTTGGTCTGGACACGCTCTCACGCGGACGTCTTGTCCTTTTTGCACGTTGACGCCCTTTCTTGCGATAAGTTTCGCATATTTTTGCAGTTGACTTTTTTTCATAAATCACCTCAGCTGTTTCTTTGTATGTAATTTTACCAAATTATCTTCTAAATGTAAATTTTTATTCGCGTACTTATTTGGCAAATTATACTTTAAAATTAAAAGGCAATTCATATTTATCGCTTTTAATTCAACCAAACAAGACAGACAGAATAGGAAAATATACATTGCGTGGCATAAAGTGACAAACAAAAACAGCAACAAACTATTGCGATAGTTTTTCCAAAAAGGACAAAACCTCTTTGATGTTTAACATTCCCTATCCTTTTCGGCAACCACACCCTGTTCCTGAAATAAAACAAAAAACGAACCCGACAGTGATCGGGTTCGTTTTTTTTCAGCTGTGGTGGAGATGAGGGGGTGCGTAGCAAACAACGTTTGCGTAATAGCGAAGTGAGCGAGTTTACTCGCATAAACGCAGCGCCAGCCCGCAGGGGTTCACGCCGCAGGCGGCACGGCATCGCCGTGCAGAGCCCCCGAAAAGAAAAAGAACCCGATAAAATCGGGTTCGTATAATTATCGTTTGGTGGAGATGAGGGGGGTCGAACCCCTTACCTCTTGAATGCCATTCAAGCGCTCTACCAGTTGAGCTACACCCCCAAGGCGGATAACAAACGTAAATATACTATTTTTACGTCGTTTTGTCAACTGCATTTGAACAAGTGAATGAAAATGTTTTGTGCAGACGGCGCAGTGCCGAGAAAACTCAAAAAACTTATCACTTCGAATCACAAGATGTCTATGTCAACGAACAGCGTAAATTATTGCGTTTACAACAAAAGAGCCTATATCAAACAAGCAATAATTTTGCCGTTGATATAGGCTTTTCTCTGTGCTGAATCGCCACGTCGAAAGACAAAAAAACTCGGAGTGCAAGCACAATTAAATGATTATCCAACTTGTGTCACGGGCTTCTGACCAACGAAAAAGACCGATGAACACCTGGTTACAGGCTCATCGAACTTCTTCTTTTGTCACCCAAAATCACCCTTTGACACAAATATTATTTGTTTCGGAACGACTTTGGATATTATTCTGTTTTTGGCTGTCGATTACGCGGCAAGGACAATCCCTTTCTTTTTGCGGACGGCACGAGCGATTGCCTTAACCAACTCTACCATCGGAATAATGGAAAATGCGAGCGCGATAGCAATGGCGTATTCCGTCCCGTCGAGTTTTGCAAGGTCGAAGGCGTCCGCAAGCGGTCTGACCTCAACGACGAGAGTTGTGAGCAGCAACGAGAGTATGCCCGCTCCCCAGAGCCACCAGTTGCGCTTTTTGATTTTGAAAATCGAGCCGTGCAAAGAGCGCATATTAAACGCATGGAAGATTTCCGCCATTGAAAGCGTCAGAAACGCCATTGACGAGCCGAGCATTTCCGCGCTGTACGCGCCGTTTGCGATTGCTTCCGCGTGGTGCATTTTCGCAAGGGCCTCCGCGCCGATGAAATAGGACGCGATTGTAATCAGGGTGATAAGTATGCCCTGATATCCGATTGCAAAGCCCATACCGTTTGCGAAGACGCCGTCTTTGCTGTTTCTGGGCGGACGGCTCATAACGTCGCTTTCTGCGGATTCCATACCGAGCGAAAGAGCCGGGAAGCAATCCGTAATGAGATTTATCCAAAGCAGATGCGCGGGCTTAAATATGGTGAACCCGGCAAGCGTCGCGATGAAAATGGACAGCACTTCCGAAAGATTGGACGCCAGCAAGAACTGAATGGATTTGCGGATATTGTCATAAATACGTCTTCCCTCGCCCACTGCCGAAACGATTGTCGCGAAGTTGTCGTCGGTGAGTATCATATCCGCGACGTTCTTTGTGACGTCAGTGCCCGTGATACCCATACCCACACCGATGTCGGCGTTTTTGATTGACGGAGCGTCGTTGACGCCGTCGCCGGTCATTGCGGTTATGTATCCTTTTGCGCGCCAGGCGTTGACGATTCTTGTTTTGTGTTCGGGTTGCACGCGGGCATAAACCGAATATTTTTCCACGTCGTTTGCGAAATCTTCGTCGCTGATTTTGTCAAGGTCCGCGCCCGTGATTGCCTGCGACGGATCGGTGATAATCCCAAGTTGCATTGCGATGGCAACCGCGGTATCCTTATGGTCGCCCGTGATCATAACGGGACGAATACCCGCTTTTTTACACTCGTCGATTGCAGGCTTGACCTCGGGACGAACGGGATCTATCATACCCACAAGTCCCACGAAACACATATCTTTTTCGTCGTTTTCGGTGGTATATTCGCTTTTTTCAAAATCAAGACGTTTTTGAGCGACTGCAAGCACGCGAAGTGCCCTGTCCGCCATCTCTTTGTTTGCGGCAAGAATTTCATTGCGTTTCCCTTCGTCCATTTTAACCGCTTTTCCGTCTTTGAGATAAAACGAACAACGTTTGACAATTTCGTCGGGTGCGCCTTTCGTGAATTGCAGAATATTGCCGTTCTCGTCCTTGTGGACGGTGGTCATCATCTTACGCATGGAATCGAACGGTATTTCGCCTATGCGGGGATAAATCTCTTTTTGATTGTTTTTATCGAGTCCGAGCGTCGCCGCGTAATTGACAAGCGCGCACTCGGTAGGTTCTCCGACTGCCTCTCCTTTGTCCTTGTCGAACTCGGCGTCAGAGCAAAGCGACATTGCGTTTGCAAGCAGATTTTCGTCGCTGCCGTAATGGTCGACAACCGTCATTTTATTTTGAGTAAGCGTGCCCGTTTTGTCCGTGCAGATGATTTGCGTGCATCCGAGCGTTTCGACGGCGGTGAGTTTTCTTATTATCGCGTTGCGCTTTGACATATTCGTTACGCCGATTGAAAGCACGATCGTTACAACCGTCGCAAGACCTTCCGGAATTGCCGCAACGGCAAGCGATACCGCAACCATAAACGTGTCGAGTATCGTCGCGGCAGTGTTCGCTTTAAGCGTTCCTGTGGCGGCGGCGCGAATCATACTAACCGCAAAAATCACCGCGCAAATGCCGATTACGAGATACGTAAGCACCTTGCTGAGTTGCGAAAGCTTTTGTTGAAGGGGCGTTTTGCTTTCCTTCGCCTGAGTGAGCGCGGTCGCGATTTTGCCCATTTCGGTGTCCATACCCGTTGCGACGACAACCGCTTTGCCTCTGCCGTAAACGACGGTGCTGCCCATAAATACCATATTTTTCCTGTCGCCGAGAGGTACTTCCCCGCTTTGTGCGCTTATGGCGTCCGACGTTTTAAGCACGGGAACGGACTCGCCGGTAAGCGCGGCCTCTTCGGCTTTCATACTCGCGCACTCGATAATTCGCGCGTCCGCCGGAACCGCGTCGCCCGCTTCAAGGACGATAACGTCGCCCACGACCAGATCTTCGCTTTTTACGACGACGAGTTTTC
>ENA-OUQC01001194-OUQC01001194.1-human-gut-metagenome-genome-assembly--contig:-NODE-1194-length-14337-cov-18.393712_pt1 | contig 14337 bp, 16 predicted proteins | sample MGYA00237942_ERZ548815 | MGnify/ENA primary metagenome ERZ548815 (study PRJEB26490, sample SAMN05194722) | human gut metagenome | biome: terrestrial biome; feature: human-associated habitat... | reverse complement strand
TGTAAGGCTGGCGCCCAGGGGCAGGGGTTGTAAGGCTGGCGCCCAGGGGCAGGGGTTGTAAGGCTGGCGCCCAGGGGCAGGGGTTGTAAGGCTGGCGCCCAGGGGCAGGGGTTGTAAGGCTGGCGCCCAGGGGCAGGGGTTGTAAGGCTGGCGCCCAGGGGCAGGGGTTGTAAGGCTGGCGCCCAGGGGCAGGGGCTGTAAGGCTGGCGCCCAGGGGCAGAGGCTTGTATATATTCAACAAACGCCCCGGGCGACCAGCGCCGGGAGCGTTTAGGCACTCTGCCCAGCTCTCGACATGCTATTTTTTTTTCTCAAAAAATACTTGACAATTTTCCGAATCTGTGCTATAATATAAGCGCTGAGGGGGAAGGATCCCCCAAGCGGAAGGAGTAGTAACATGAATCATTCTTACACGGTGAAGGATATGAGCTGCGGGAGGGGGTTCAGAATGCGGTACGAGTTCGAAGATAAGAACGCAAAGGGGGAGGAAATAACGGTGGATCTTGTAAGCTGCACACGTGATCCGGGCGCTCGCTCCCTTCCGAAGCTTTGGAAAGCTGCCGGCCTAATTGATAGGGTGTTGGATACGTGGGTAGGCGTTAATGTCTACGTAACTTCAGAGGATGGGACGTGCCGCATGGCGTTTGAGGAGGTGGCGACTTATGATTATTGAGCTGAACGAGGAGAAGGCGCGCATAGCGCGCCAGGGGCTTATAGGTGGCATGTATGAAGCGCTGCGGGATAGAGACGGCAGGCTCCATAACCGGGCGGCGCATGTACGGAACTGCCGCATGATTCAGGATTGGGTGGATGATGGGCTTATTGACGAGGACGAGGCGGACAGCTTGCGCTGGCGGAATGATTCTGAATTCAATTTCTGGCAGCGCGTCACAATTCTGTGATTTTTTTCCCGAAAATTTCGCACCCGTCCGGAAATAGGCGGGAAGAAAGGAAAATCGAAAGTGAAAATGATTTATCTTGCTCCGTATCAACAGTCGCAACTTGAGGAAACGCTTTTGCGCGGAATTAAAGAATGCAATAATGGAATAAAAAGATGCAATGCTGAGGGAAACATCCGAGGCGCTGAATATATAAGGGAGGTGAAGCGGCGCCCTCTAAAAAAAAATTACAAGATGTTCGCAAGGGGATAATTTGGGAATAATAGGAACAGTCTACTTATAGGATTAGATGAAAGGTGGAATCATTGACCATGATTGAATATCTGGTACAGTACAAGGGTGAAGTAAAGGCGATTTTCGCACCGGATCCCAAGACGGCTGCCATGCTGGCCGGATCAAGCGCTCATCCTAAATATAATCCAACATCGTGTTTACTGAGCCGGACGCGCATATCCAACATAGTACGGTTCCGTGCCGATATCGGAGGTATAATATTCGTACTTAAAAGAAATGATATACCTTGTGTCATAGACCGTCCGTTTAATAAGCTATAAAAGAAGCCGGCGAGATCTCGCCGGCTCTTTTCAAACTGTTATTTTTATACTTTCTTTAACGGAATAATACGGGCTATTTGATCCGTACAAGATGAATACAGTATTTTCACCTTCTTTCAATGTCACGGCGTCTTCCCCTGCAGCAGTATTTGAAAGGGAAATATACACATTGTTTGCGTCAATGACACTTGCCCCGATTGCTGCATTGTGAGCCGACCAATAGTCATAGATGCTCCCATCATTCCATACCGTCTTTATCTCGAAATTCTGAGGGGTTATTGAAGCTCCAGCCGAGAAGGTGCCTTGTGCCTTGATTTGAAGGCTTACGCACTTTTGAAAATCATCCAGAAAATCGGTTGTCTCATTTTCTCCGATTCGGAGATCTTCCGGAATGGTGCTCTTGTCAATCCCCATCACTTCCGCGATGTAATTTGCAAAAAGCGGCGCTATATAGTCGTGGTGGTATGCGTTATTCGGATGCCCTGGAGCTTCTTCCATGTCGTAAACTCCCGCGAACGCATCCCCAACCGTTTTTGCGTAGTTCAGCCCTTCTGCCTTGCACCTCGTGTTGAACGTATAATTGAACAGGAATACATACTTTCCATAGTCTGGATTTGAAGGCTTACACACTGCCCGTGATGCGAACATATCATAGAATGGAATTCCGTACTTGTCCGCTTTGGCTTTGTTCATCACGGTTGCCTGTCTCCATGTCGGGCTGTTTACACTTGACGTGAAATAAGGGGACCCGATAATTATAATATGCGCATTCGGTGCCTGTTCTCTTGCAACCTTAATTGCCTTGTCAACATATCCAGCATATGTCCCGGATTCGAGCGTGTCATCAACCGTCCCGATGGTTATACCTCCGTTTTTCCAGTACCAATCATTCACGCTTCCGAAAATCGTTATCAGATTTGTATCAGATGGTATGTTTCCCTCCATTCTTTGGTAAAAGCACTGGTTTCTATCAGATCTCCTCCAATACCCGGTTCCACCTTTTCCAAGAACGGTAAGCCTTCCGAGGCTTATATCATGGGCTATCACTGCGTGGTATTTGTAGGTGGCATTTATTGATGGATCTGTCAGGCTGTCCCCAACGCATACCCACTTAACATCAGACCATGATATGCCGGTGCTGTCCGGAAATACCTTTTCGCCGTTCTTATTATAAGCAGACGGCGCTATTCCGCCCATAATGTCGTAAATGGATGTGAGCTGGTTTCCGGATTTTCCAAAAATCACGACGACACCTCCATTGTGTACGTGTAGCCGTCGGCTGTATAGGCGTTAACCGCGATTTCTCCAGATTGGAATTTTGGTAAAGAAACGGCGGTTACAATACCGTCGGAAATTGTGACGGTAGCGTATGGAGCAGCGGTTGCACCGTAGTACGGTACAGTCTTTTGCGCGAACCGGTAGTATTCCATTGCCCAGTTATCGCCTTCTTTGGTAAGAATGACCTTGTAGCATTTGTTTGCGCCCCCACTTGGCTGTGTTTCATTTTGGCTTGTGAACGTAATTGATGCGGGGTTTGTGACGGCGTTGTCCTGTACGATATTGGAGAAGGTTTTGGTTCCCGTGCCTTGTGCCGTACCGCTGGAAGAGGTGGCGCCGCTTGGAACTCCCACCACAACCGCCTCCGTTCTGAGGGTAGCCGACTCAAGGAATAGGGAAAGCCCGAAGGTATTGTTTCCTTCTTGAAGTGCAATACCGGAAGGGACGCATTGAAGGCTTCCTGTTACGTCCATGTTCTGCTCGTACTGGTCTTTAACCGTGTACGACCAATTATCAGCTGTCACCACTGTTCCGACGCTTGTAGATCCTGTATAAGTCACTGAAAGCGTAGTAGGTGCGGGCCTCGCCTTGGCTCCCGTTATAATGTACACGTCGGACAGGGATCCATAGCTTACTGTCGTTTCCGTTGATTCTCCGGTAAAGTTAGTTGGGGAAACCGTGATTGGCTCCCATGCCGTCATAGTCTGGCTGTTTCCGCGCGCAAATGTGATGACGTAAGTATAGTAGCCGGATGTGGCGATGGTGTCTCCAATGTACAGAGTCTTGGTCGGCGTGTAGCTAACCACTTCGATACTGGTTGGCACGTTCTCCTCGGCAGTCATCGGGACGGACGCCGTGAATGCCTTATAAGTCACTGTGGCATTGAAGGACGTTGCCGTGATGACCTCCGGGGACACCGTATAGCCGGCCGTCACAAGCTGCCGCGTCCCGTCACTGTACAAGGCATACACATTGAAATCCGCTGCAGTAAGGCTATCTCCGACGTAGCGCGTTTTTGACACTGCCGTGGCTGTTATACCGGTAACCTTCGCTCCGGCTCTCAGCGAGGCTATAAGCTCGTCGGCGGCGGTCTGTCCCGCGCTCTCGCTCGTATAGGCGATAGTCTGGAATACGGTCTCAAGGAGACTTATTTCCTCTTGCGTCCACTTGTCAGCCGCTGCCGCTTTTGAGGATATGACAAGCTCCTTGTTGTCAGAACTGGCGTCAATTATGATATTTTCTCCCGCTCTGATAGGGATTGTCAGAACCTGCTCATATGTGTCTGCCCCGTTTATCCTCCCGTGTCCGTAGATCTTCAAGCCGTCCTCGATGCTGTACGTTATGCTGTCGATGGTGTAAGGCGTTTCCATCTTTTCGATGGTGTCAATGCCTTCTCCGGGTTCTCCTCGAGCGCCCTGCAGATCGGCATATATCAGAGCCGTTGCATAGGGAGGCGTCAGAGCTGTGACTATGGAAAGCCACCTGCCGGAAAGCAGCACAAGGTCATTCACGGCGGGATCTCCATTGAAACTTGAAAGCGGGACATGGTAGGATTGCCCAATGGAAGCCGGGGAAGGGGAGAACGAAGAGACAAACACGGATCTTCCATTCTCGCCCGGAGATCCCGGAGATCCCGCAAGAGGGAAAACTCCGATATTTACCCACATTCCATCGACTGCCACGTAATAGGTATATGGCGGCTCCTGCCCAACGGCAAACGTTGATCCATTCGCATAGAGAGAAGCGGCAGGCAATCCGCCCGCCGCGTCCACTCTCCCGACAATGGATTTTACGACGTCCGTTGCCTGACCAGCAATCCAAGTCAGGTACATGACCTGCTGCTGCAGGTTTCGCCCGTAAAATCTGTCGAAAATCATTTCTGTTCCCCCTCCTTCTTTTCTGCGTGTATGCGCACTTCCCCCAGCTTGATTTTATACTGGCACTGAGGGCAGTTGATGAAATACTCATTGTCGGACGTGTCCAGATACTCCTGAATCGTCTTGATTTCGTGGGAAAGCTCCTCAGTCCTGATTTTGGAGACCAGGTAGGAGCATACAGCGGAGAGAATAGCTACCAGGTAGGGCAGCATCTGCTGAAAGAATTCCATGTTTTATCCTCCATATCCCGGAACATCCGGATAAATAAGCGGTTCTTCGGGGTAGGTAATTTTTATGAAGCAGTCCGCAAATTTTGAGATGAACGGCTCCGTCACATCCGTTCTCAGAATTTCCAGCTGTGCTTCATAGGCTGCCGCATCGTCTCTTTTGGACTTAGCGGTTCTCTGGGTGTTTATGTATGTCAGCTCGTCTATAGTGTCAGTTGTTGGCTCTGTTGATGGATTGGCCGCCTCGTTGTAGATCATGGAAGTGCCGCGCTTCAGATCTTCCAAGGAAAGCGCCCGGATCTTGTCCTGGATCTCTACCCTCTTCGCCCAGGCGCCGCCATATTGATACGCTACCGAGAAGATCCGGTATTTACCCTGGAGTTCATCGGACGCTGCCAAGTGGCTGTTGGCGTATCTTCCGAATAGCAACCAGTACAAGGCGACCACCATTGAATCTTTGCTGTCCCCTATCTGGGAAGCCAAGGGAAGCTCGCAAGCGTCCCAGTCCTGCGCCCATTCCTTATAGGATGGCCAAATCTCGGAAAATGTTCGGGTCCGGAAGCTTCCGTATAGATCAGAGCACCAAAGCGTCAAATCACAATTCATTTTCCGGTTCCTCGCTTTCCTCTTCTGATTTGTCCGGATCCGGCATCGCATCATCATTTATCCGGACGGACACGTTCCATCCGAAGATGTGATTTGCCAGATCCCAAGAAGTCTTTCTTTGAATCAGGCCATCCTCCAGGACAAGTCCGGTTGCCCCGCCCGACATTTCCTGCTCCCCTTCCAGCATATGTGCCTTCTTAACGAACGCACCCTCATTTCTGATGCCGTGCAGGGAAAGTCTGTAATTGTCCAGCGAGGTATACATCTGCATGAAGTCAATCACGCTGCCGGCGTTTCCGGATGCGAGATCCTGAAAGTCCATAGCGCCAACAATTGGGACATATCGGTCTCCATTGATGGCAGCGCGTCTTGTTGTGGAGTTTGCAGCAATGACATTACTGCTTTCCCCTTCATTGTTCACGCGCATGCCCTGTATGCCGGTTGAGTTCTGCAAGGCAGTTCTGGCAAACGGTATGATGTCCGACATGCAATCAAGAAGCGGGGACATAAGCAGGTATCGCGGAGTTATGAGCTCTGAGCCGGGCTCTATATAGTCCCGAATAATGACGCAGAGGCTTTCCGGGTCTGCGTTCGGGGGAATCTCTTCCCCCGCATATACCGGTATCAGCTTGAGCCCGGAGATCCACGGCGTGATTCTCTCTTTCGATCCCTTCTTCCCGCTGGACGATACGCCACCACGGAACGGCAGAGGAGTTACCCCTCGGAATCGCCCGTACACATCAATATTCCCATCCAGAGCATACGGAAGTATGTATGCTGTTCCATACCTCCGGAATAGGATCGCTTGCCCCGTGTAGTATAGAACGCGTTCTACAAGCTCATTGTTTAGCCCTTCCGGCAGTCCATCGCTCAGGTAGCGCCTTGTGGCGTCCTGTTCGTCCATGAATCCAAGCTGACGCCTTATTCCGCTTTTAAGAGCCGATTGGGAATTGGCGGAAAATGCGATAGGCAATCCTGTTTTCGGATTTATCCCGGCCGCAATGATCGGCTCTATGTTCGGCAAGTATGGAACACCCATTTACTCCTCCCCTCCTTCGTTGTAGAAATAGCATCCGCCGGATAGCTCGGCATTGATGACCTGCGCCATGTGCGTGTCAACCTCTGCGTTCAATCTGAGAACCTGCGCTCTGATGTACCTGTATTTGTACGGATTTTCCCGCAGGTATTCGTTCAGACGTCCAATGACTCCTACGGTCATACCCGCATACTTCCGCAAGGCTATGTATGCATCCACTTCGTTCTGAGGCGCCGTGTAGATCTCCGCGACCGGCCATCCCTTATTCTGTTTGTTGATACTTGACACCTTTGTCAGCGTGTCAGGTCTGGCTCGTATATTCCCCAGATTGTAGGACTGCATATCCATCATGCTGTCCCGTGCATTCTGCCGGAGCTGCTCTGCCTCTTGCATAGACAGTGCAGAGCTGATCAGACCGCCTGCAGATTTAGCTGCAGATATCACCGCCCCCTTTGCTCCGCCTGATGCATAGGATCCGGCAGTTGCAAATCCGGCATTGACAAGACCTGATACCATATCTCGAACATCTCGATTCCGTTCGATAGACTGCTGCAGATCCAGGGTCTGCACGTTTCGGTCAAAAATAAGCTGATAATTTTTGTTGGCGATTTCGTACGACGTCCACGCGCTGGACACTATATCGACGGAATAGTTCCCGCCGAGTATAAGTCCCTTTGGGTCGTATTGATACATTGGCGAGTATAGACCGCCCCATATTGGCGCCACATGTATGTATGGCTGATACGGCCTTACCGTCATTGTAATTGCCCAACCAGTCACCCCTCCGTTCTTTGCAACAGAGAAATCATACAAACTCGCGTAGTTTGGCGATGCCAAACGGACAAAACGTGTCTCGTTGTCCAGCTTTATGTCATCCCATGCATGAATTCCGCCTGTTATAGAGCCTTTGTCGCAAGATATCGAGGGAAGCCAGCAAATTATGGTGTGCTTATCTCCGACTCTTACGTCGGTGTAATAGTCCGTATTCGGAAGGAATAATCCGCCGGTTTCAAGCTCCAGATCGTGACCGCCCGGAAAATATGGCAATGCCTGCACATCGTATATCTTTTCCCCAAGTTGCCGTATCATGGAATACACGAGGTCGTCAGCTAGCGAAGTATCTACCAGAGTTCCGGTTGTGTCCGGGTATTGCACATTCAGAACATCGCGCGGTATTGCGAATACATAGTACGGGGCATCTCCAGCTTTAACCACTTGGTTTGATATGGAAATTGTTCCGGGCTTTGAGATCAGCTTCCATACTGCCTTAACCATTCTGGCATTGTACGTAAACGAATACGTAAATGTGGAAGCGGCTCCATATTGATTTTTGCGAACATATGGTACCCCATCCAATACGCCGTTAATGTACTTGTACCCTTCTCCTTCTTTCGTCATGTCCGATTCCTTGCTTGTTTCGGAAACCTCGTAGACGTTAAGCTGGTAAAATTCGTATGGATCAGATCCGACTCGTATTACCTTTCCGCCGGATTTCACAGTTGTTGAATACTGCTCCGATGTCGTTCCAGTCTCTCTGAGCATATCTTGCAAAAGAGATTTTTTTACATCATCTGCATGAAATGCAGAGGAAAGCGTTCCGTTCAGTATTTCAAACGCATTACTTTCTATAACGGAAGGTATTATTTGATAAGCCGGTCTTGCACCATTTCCGACTTCAGATGTAGAATAGTATGCCCCTACATTTACGGAATATGTGCGTCTGCTTGTGAGAACTGGAGGATCTATTGTCGGAATAACATCATACAGCGGCACCTTTAACTGCCGTATATCATATTCTTGCAACATGTTTGAAGATCCAGTTGCATCTATAGCGCTTCCAGGATAGTTGGATATAGCCTCCGCTATACTTGTATAACTCTCGTCGTATTCCCGCTTTGTGGAATCATCGATTGTTATAGATATATTTCCGCCCTCAAATGCATTTCCGGCAAGATATCCGACATACCATCTGGACTGCGTGTAGTCCTTTATGGGGATCTCCCCTGTCTTGATCTGGGAAAAGCTGTTTCCTTCCGGATTGAAAATCAGAGTTGACGCATCGGGACACCATCCGCGCTCAATCTTCAAATAGGATCTTCCGATTTCCGGGTAGAAGTCCGCTAGGACGTCACGCCGAAGTCGGAGGCTATACTGTCCGGAAAGGTTGCGGCTGCTTTCCATCACATACCAGCGCTGCTGGACATAATACGCCGCATCCGTGATCAACAGATAGTCCGGCTCGAATCCTTCACCGAGGTTCAGGACTTGCGATGTTTCGACACCATCTGCAGGATTGAAATTGATTCCCTCAAACCGTTTGAAGCTGGCTGCCCTCTGAGTGTATGTGCTTTCGGTTAGCGAGGAAAGGACGATACGGTTTTGATAGTTCAGGCAGCCAGCAAGAACGGTCAGATATGCCATTATGCCTTCCTGACAGTTATCATCGGGTAGTTGGCGAGGTAGTCAAGGGTATTGTGACCCCAGGTCAGATACTGGTTTGTGAGAAGAGCCTGCGGGTTGTAGAACGAGGTTCCAACCTCGAATGCCGACATGTACGGAACGGAGCGCCGGTGCATGACCTTGAACAGGATTGTATCATCCTCCGTGTAGGAAGTCTTGGCAGGGGCAGTGTCTGTCGTTTTGATACTATCCCCGGCGAAGTAGTGGTTTGATCCGATCTCCTGCTCAATCAAGGATCTTACCTTCTCGTCTTCGGTTCCCTTCGTTGCATCGTTGTTTACCCTCCCGAAGAACCGGGACGGCAGCACAAACTCGCCCAGTCTTTCCACGATGTCCTTGTGGTAGATCGTCGGCAGGTCTCGGTGTTCGATCCTCGATACGGCTTTAGCCGACCAGATGAACACAAGGTCGCTTGCGCTCAGGCTCCTCATGAACCCGTAGTCATTGAACGAGTACGTGGTGTCCTGAAGGTCAACCAGCAGGTTTGCGATCATCTCACCGATTACGGCGCCTTCGATTCTGGCGGCGTCCTCTCCGGTCGCTGCTCCGACTGCCGAGGTCACATCGACCGTCTGCGTCTGCTTGCCAAAGGCGCTTTCAATCGTACCGATGAAGGCATTGTATGTGGTCGCATCGTAGATCTTCTTTGTCTCCCCGATCCACCCCATCATCACCGAAGCAAAGCTGCTGAATGCCCCCTCAGTGCTCCAGGCTCTCTTGGTCATATACTCGTCAGTTGTCAGGGCGATCTGACGGAAGACGTCAAGCTTGATCACCTGACATTTCGGAGAAGGCGGTCTGTGCGTTTCCAGAAGGTTTCCAGCCATGGCGTCATTAGTCCATGCATACGACTTCAGGACGTCGGTTGCATAGTAAAGCTTCCGGTCTCCGTATAGTCCGCCGTCCACCCTGGACATATCCACAAGAGTGGATCCGGTTCCGCTGATATTATCCGCGAAAACCTCCTGAGAAATGATCATGTTGTAAATCGCCGCGAAAATCTCATTCGCGCCGAGCTGGCCATTGAAATTTACAGGCATTTTTATACCCCCTTATCTTCTGATCTGCGGATCATACGTCCGCGCCATGAGTTGCGCTGTGAATACTCCGTCGTTCCCGTCTGCCGCATCCACGCATTCCTGCATCACTGCTGCCACCCTCTCGGCAGCTTCTCTGTCCGCAGCAGTTGCGCGTGCGTGTGTACCGTTCGGCAGGAACGGATCATCCCCTCCGGATTCCATGATCCTCTCCCTGAGTTCGAGCGCCGTAGTGACGTACTCAAGATTCGTCATGTCTTCCGGATTTGAAAGTTTCTTGCGGTGCTCCTCCAGCGTTGCGCCTGCACTCGCGCCTTCTGCTTTCCCTCTCTCTCCGCTTGCAAGGGATTGAATGAGTCTTTTGTTGTCTTCGAGCAGCTTCTGATATTGCTCTTTTGAAACCGTGGATTCTTTCAGTTTCTGGATCTCTGCGATGTAGTCTTGGGCATTGTCCTTAATGACCTCTTCATCCGGCATCTTTCCTACCTCCTGTATAGAATTTTATATAGGCGCTCAGGGGCACCCCGACTTGACGAACTGGCGCGTGCATCACGCCTCAGCGCTCGGCACCTCTTCGGTGCGACTCCGAGATTCGCTGATTGTCCGAGATATAAGCCGGCGCCACCGCGCCGTTAAAACTCTTAACGAGTTCTAACCATTTTTAACGCGTCCGTGAAATATGCTTGTGTTATCAAGCTGTCAAATTTCAGAGCGCGTGCATCATATAGATCTATTATTGCCTGCCTTCTTTCCAGGCTATAATATGTATCTATGTAAGGACGCATGCAGAAGTCCGCCTCTTTTGGCAAGGATTCATTTTTATAGCGTTTCAGAACTGCCCCGTCCCATAGTGTGTACCAATCTTGCTTGCTGGTCGAAAACTTGACAATTCCGGTCGGCTTAACGGTTCGCCCTTTGAAAAGCAATTGCCGGTCTTTAGTAAGCTCGTTTGTGTAGTTCGACATCTCCCCGCCGCCCAGAATATCTGCAATGGATCCTTTCCGGTCGGCAAGGTATTCTTCCGTCGGCTCCAGGTTGTCAATTACGCAACGCTTGCTTCTCAAATAGAATCGACCGAATTTTTCCGGCAAGAAATTGAACGCCTTTAATATTGTGCTTGCCTCTTCAAGCGTGTTACCCAGAAGCCAAACTTCCACGCCGTGCTTCCTTGTCCGACAGAAGTTTTCGCACATACCGATGAAGTTATACAGGATATCAAAAGACGTCCTCTTCTCTCCGATTTCAAGCTGGAATTCGTCAAGAATCAGTATATATTTCCCTTTGAAGTCCTTGTCGAAGTGCGCCACGCCCTTGTCCTTTCCAAATGAGGCAAGCGGATATACTCCGCAGAACTTCTCGCCATCATTATATACCATATTTCCCTTTGTTGTCAAGTGTAATTTATATTTTCTCTGCAAATCTGGATCTATCAATTCCTCGGCATCCCTGGCGAGAAGCGCTTTACATGATGTGGGGGAAATCCGCATCCAGTATATCTTGACATTTTCCCCGCGCTTTTCCTTTTCGGAACAGATCATCTGTGCCACGGAATAGCTCTTTCCGGTCATTCGACCGCCGCATATCACGTGGAATATTGCCCATGTATTCCCTCGTTGGCTCCGGAGGCAGACGAACCGCGCGAGCGCCCGTTTTTTCTGTGCTCTTCGGTTCCTGGTTTCCTCCTCTGCCTTCCTTCTGCGCTCAGCCGCCCTTCCTGACGCTTTCATAGTACAATGCCCTCGCTCCTTTGAACATCTCGCTTCCGTCATATCCTAATCCGCTAAGAGTATTTATAATTATATCCCACCGTTTCTTGCGGTCAAGGCTTACGATAAAATAGACGTTCAGAGTCTGAGTAAACGCACCAATAAGGATTCCGAATTCTGACCGTTGTTCTTCGTACTCTTTACGCTTACTCAAATATTTATCGCTTCCTTTACCATATCTCTTTTCAATCTCTTTAAGTTCCTTGTTTTGTTCCCTCTCTCTTGTCATCTGCTCACGTTTGGCTTTTTTTACAAAAGTCGTCCCGCGATTCTTGAGTTCTCGCGCCTCCGCGTAAGTAGTTTGAATATGCGCGCGTATTCTCTGTTTGGCTATATCTTTTGAATTTCCCATAGATATATAATTCAAATACTGGTTAGTATAAGACGCTGGGCTGTCCTTAACATAGAGCGCGCGCCCTTTGCTTTTTTCCTGATCGTACAGTCTGGAGAAATAATTGTATGACTGCTCAACGCGCTTTGCAAATTGCTTCTTGCTCATTGGAGATTCAGGACGTATACTTTTATAGTCACTGTAGAAGTCGTCGAGCTCTGATACTGAAAGCCGGAATTCTTGGCTTGTAACCTTGCGTCTGGCCATTATACCCTCCATCTCTCGCGGACTTCCGCCCGCTGTTTCTTCCTGATTTCGTCTAAATTTTTGGCGAATTCTTCCTCAGTGCAAACAAGCGCTCCATGCTTAACCATGGCCATGGATCCGTCCTTGTTCCAGAATACATATTGATTTATAGCGTTTGTCTGGTCGTATTTAAGCCCTGATATCTCTGTGAATAGTCCGCCCAGAGTTTTGTAACGGCTTCCATACCCCCGGACAGTTCCGGGGGTATAGATGAAGCTGTCAACGACCATCTGGTATACGATAGCCCCATCTTCAGTCATTCGCTTGTACATGTCCAAGTGCTGCTGGACTGCCCGGGAAAGGATAGTTGCCGCAACGTGGTACTGCGCCGGGAATTTTGCACGATCGGGATGCAGCGTCCCAATGGTTGACACCATCGCTATTTTAGCGTCAGGATCTCCCTCCTTCTTCCTCCGGTACAGAGTCTGCCAGATCTGTGTCATGGTATAAGGGGATGCCTTGCATAATATTGTTTTGGCTGGTTTTCCTGGTATCATACGAGCCACAACATTGTCAGCAGCTGCTCCATACTCTGACCACTTCCTGCTATCCACGCGCCCATATTCTGCGTATTGGTTCGTTCCCAGGTAGTAGGCATATGGGTATTCCTCCGATGGATCCACTTCTCCGTCAACCTCTATATGCCCTTCCCATGTTGGAAGGTTCCCACATCCCATAGCGGGGTAATTGCTGGAATAGTCTTCTAGCCAGACATTCCGTTGCGTTACATCGCTATACCTTGTGTCGATGAAATATACCGGCTTAGGAACGAAGTCCTTCATAGCACGCGGGCATGTCCCGTACGCTTGCTTGATATCGACTCCGTATTGCTCAATCATCAGGGAATCAACCAGTTTTCGGCTATCCTGCCCAACGTGTCTATACAGTCCGTTGTTCTTTTCGTCGTCAAACTGATTGCAGGTGTATATGTGGAACTTCCCGCCCTCATTGATGGCGAGGCTGTCATAGTCCCCCTCTCTGATGAGTAACCATGTACCGGGGCGTCTCCATTCGGAGCGCAAGGTCTTATGCTTCGCCATCTTGGAAGGATCCAGGCATTCGGTCATTTTCCCGAATTCCTCTTGTTTAACTCCGTAGTGGTATTTCGCCTCTTTACGGAAGTTCACGTATGTGATAGCCCTATCATTTTCTATTTTGGACATGGCCATCACCTCCACATTAATTTCCGCAGAATTCAAAGTACCCACGTGCCAGATCTTCCACAATGCGGTTTTTAGCCTCATCAAGGCATTCTGTGATCAAGGATATACATATGCGCACTATCTCCCCGTCTGACGTCTCAGCGGGAAGCCACGCGTGCCTGCGACAGGGGCTGACATGGCACCATATATCAACAGTGTCACTCGCCCTTCCCGTCTCCCGGTCAACAACCCTGCTTCTCCGGATGCTCACATATTGATTTATGACGATGTGAGATCCCGGATTGCTTTTGAGATAATGCAAGGCCTCCGTTAAATTTCGCGGACTGGTTGAAGACTTGTTTTTTAAGGCTATCAGCTCCGAAAGTTCCATACCTTATTCCTCCATCAGCGTAAATACAGCTTCTCTTGCCTTACCCAAGCCAATGGAAAAGCAAACTACGACTTCAAAGGATGGATTGAAGCAAAGGCCGATTTCCCGCAATCTGTCATTTATAATATCCCCGTCAAGATTCGGCTTTCCTCCACATTCTCCACGTACCACATAAGTACCCGCTCTCTTCTCTTCGATCCATACGCGCCTGAGCCCAGTATCGGGACGTGCCGGGTATTTTACGCCTGGCTTTATCATGGTTGCCTTCATTTTGATTTCCAAGTTTATCGCCTCACTTTCATCGTGCATTATAACACATTGGTTTGGTTTTGTCAAGTAATATTTTCAATTTTTTTTTGCAGTTTTTTGCGTAAGGCGCGCCAGCCCGGCGCGCCCCAGGTAAGGCAGCGCAGGGCGACCCCGAGAG
>ENA-OUQC01001190-OUQC01001190.1-human-gut-metagenome-genome-assembly--contig:-NODE-1190-length-14412-cov-5.160479_pt1 | contig 14412 bp, 15 predicted proteins | sample MGYA00237942_ERZ548815 | MGnify/ENA primary metagenome ERZ548815 (study PRJEB26490, sample SAMN05194722) | human gut metagenome | biome: terrestrial biome; feature: human-associated habitat; material... | reverse complement strand
CCTTCCATATCAGACCTCCGTGAGAACAAAGTGGCCGGGACTCGATTCAATCAGCTTGCCGGAGTATTCCGGATCCACATCAGGAAACGCAGGAATACAGCCGCCGAGAATCGGAACCGAGCCGAGCAGGGCCTTTGTATACGGATGAAGCGGCGACGATACAAGCTCCTGCGCCGGGGCAAGCTCAACTATCATACCGCGGTGCATGACAGCAATGCGGTCTGCAACATATGAAGCAAGCGCAAAATCATGCGTCACGATCATCTGCGCTATGCCGCAGTCGGTGCGCATTGCTATCAGCTCGTCGGCAACGGTTCGACGCGTAACTGCGTCAAGGGCGCTCGTCGGCTCATCTGCAAGCAGAAGCTTCTGCTGCATGAGCATCACAAGAGCAAGCGCGATACGCTGGTTCATGCCGCCGCTCATTTCATACGGGCAGGAGGCGAGTATACGCTCGCAGTCGGGAAGATCCAGCTTTGAAAAAACATCGCGCACGGATGGCAAAAATGCTTCTTTTTCGTATTTGCCCTGACTTTTCAGGGTTTCGATAAACTGCTTTTTGTAGCTCCGTATTGGGTTGAACGCAGCGCCCGGCGTCTGGAATATAAAGCCCATGCCGGAGGTTGTGAGCGCACAGCGGCGCTTTTGCGAAAGCTCGTACAGGCGCTGCCCGTCAAACACAATGTCGCCGCCCGTTATAACGGGCTTGTCTAACACCCCGATCACGGACTTTAAAAGCGTGCTCTTTCCGCAGCCGGATTGCCCGACAACGCACAGCGCCTCTCCGGCTGTAAGAGAAAGATTTATGTTAGATATGGTATTGCTGCCGCCATATCCTGCGCTTAGTCCTTCGAGGGACAAAATAACGTTATCATTCATTTTGCCGCCTCCACATCGAGATAATCGCGCAAAAAATCGCCGAGGCAGTTGAATATCATGACCGTCACGACCGTAGCGCCTGCCGGAGCGAGCGTTGCCCACGGCGCAAGCTGCATATAGGCGCGCGACTGATTTATCATGCTGCCCCACTCGGCGTGCGGCTCGGTAACGCCGATGCCGAGGAAGGAGAGCCCCGCAATGCCGATCATCATAACTCCGAGCTGAGTCGCGGCGTTGACAATAAGGCTGCCGAGCATGCACGGCAGAAGATAGTGCAGCATTATTTTTATATTCGAACAGCCGGAAAGGCGCGCTGCGCTTATAAACGGTTCGTTTTTCATGGCAATGACCTGAGCGCGTGCAAGCCGTGCATAAAGCGTCCATCCCGACAGTCCCATAGCAAGCATGGCATTTATCATGCCGCCGCCGAGAATTCCGGCAACGGCTATGGCAAGAACCATCTGCGGAAACGCAAGCATGATATCGACAATGCGCATGATTATGCTGTCAACCGCGCCGCCGTACCATCCGGCGATCATGCCGAGCACGGTGCCGATAACAAATGTTACCGCAACAAGAACAACGGCCGAGAATATCGAGGTTCGCGCGCCCATGAGGACACGGGAGAAAACGCATCTGCCGTATCGGTCGGTTCCAAAGAGATATTTCGCACTCGGAGAGGCGTTCATGTTCGCGGCGTTCGTCGCGTTTGGGTCGTTCGGAACGATAAGCGGAGCGAGCAGCCCGATGAGCATCAGAACTCCGGCGAGAGTGAGAAAAACGCAGAGTCTGCGTTTTTGCTTTTTGCGTGCAGTCATAGTAAGATCCATGCGCTCACCTCACATTTGCCCGACCCTAGGGTCGAGACGGCGATAGCAGAGATCGGCTGCAAGATTTATGAGAACATATATGCAGCTTGTGAATATCACAAAGCCCTGAATTACGGGGTAGTCGCGCGCGGTGATCGAGTCCATGACGAGTTTGCCTATCCCCGGCCAGCGGAATATCGTTTCAACAACGACGCTGCCGCCCAAAAGCGAGCCGATCGAAAGTGCGACTATGGTCAGAATGGGGATCGCAGCGTTGTGCAGCACGTTTTTGAAAAGAATGATTGAGCTTTTCACACCGCGCGCCTTTGCGCCGAGAACGTAGTCGCGCCCGAGCTGTTCGAGCACCTCAGCGCGAAACTGCCTCAAAAAGCGCGAGCACATCGGTATTGCCAAAGCAAGGCAGGGGAGGATAAGCCCCTTTACGCTTTCGTCTGCAAGGACCGGCAGAAGATCGGTCTTGACGCAGAAAAAGTACATAAGCAGCACCGAAATGAGAAAATTGGGCAGCGAATTTCCGATGAAGCTCAGAAGCTTTACGATGTTATCGAGAATGCCGTCCTTCTTAACGGCACTTATAACGGCCAGAGGAAGCGATACTATGAGCGAAACCGCAAGGCTTGCCACGCTTAAAATAAGCGTATAGCGCAGAGCATGAGTGAGCTTTCCGGCAACGGGCATGCCGTCCTTATATGATGTGCCGAGGTCACCGGTCAGCGCATTTCCGAGCCACTGCGCATAGCGAGCAAGAAAAGGCTCGTTTAAGCCCATCTCTTCGCGAGCAGCTTCCAAAGTCTCCTCGGAAACGGTTATACCCTGCGCGTTGAGTTTTTTCAGCGCAGGGTCACCGGGCGATATGTACATCAGAAGATAGGTCAGAAAGCTCAAACCTATTATTATCACTGCAAGATGCAGCAGACGTTTTAAAATTTGCTTTTTAATATTATCCACCTCTGACTGAACATCAGGAGCCTCCGGGGGGGGAGAAGGCTCCTGATGCAGGGGTTATTACATGTCCGTGTCAGCGTCTATGCGATAAAAATCGAAGGGGCAGTTTTCGTATATGCCGCTGACATTCTTCGCGGAAACGGTTATGTTGTTGAAAAGGCCTACGCAGCCGATGGCGTTATCGTCGATGGCGAGCTGGACGATCTCGTTTGCAAGGCGTGCGCGCTCGGCCGAGTCGGTCCCGACCTGAAGCTTAGCGATAAGCTCGTTTGCCTCATCGCTCTCAAAGCCTGCCGAGGCCCAGTAGCCGCCGGGACGAAGCACGGTATCGATGAAATAGTACGGGTCGCCGTTCTTGTCGGCTATCATGCAGTAGAGAGCAATGTCATAGTCGCCGGAGAGAATGTAGGTCGCGTCTGCGTCCTCCTGAGAGGTGAGGTAGGAGCCGACGCCGATGGCCTTGAGCTGCTCCTGAATGAGAAGCGCCAGCGAGTCGAGCGAGCGGGCCGGATAGTAGCATATGTTGAGATTGAGATCCTGTCCGTCCTTCTCATAGATGCCGTCAGAGCCGAGAGTGTATCCGGCTTCTTCAATCGCGGCCTTTGCCGCGGCCGTGTCAACGGCGGGCTTTGTGACCTTGCCGTAAGCCGTTGAGGTTCCGAAGGGGCCGACTGCTGCGGTGACTGTGCCGTTTAAGTAGGAAGCGATAGCGTCACAGTCAACGGTGAGGTTTATTGCCTTCCTGAGCTCGTCACTCAGGCGGTTCTGGTTGAGCATGTAAAACTGCAATCTTGTTGCCGGAATGTCCGTCACCGTGTACTTGTCGGGAGATGCGTCGAATATCTCCTTTGCGGCGGCTGTGACCGAGGTGTAGCAGTCAATTTCGCCGTTCTGCATTGCCATGAGCTTGGACTCATCATCCTGCATGTAGTAGAACACCGCGCCGTCAAGCTTAACGTCTCCGCCCCAGTATTTGTCGTTGCGGCTGACTTCCACAGTGCCTTCGGGCTGGAAAGACTTCACAACAAATGGGCCGGTCGCAACAGGGGCATTGTCGATATCATTAGATGCATCAAGATCCATTATCGCCATCTCGGGAGAGGCAAGGTCATTTACGAGCGTGGGGTAAATTTCATCGGTGGTTATCGTAAATTCCTTGTCGCTGACAGCTTTGTATTCGTAGTCGGCAAACTGCGCAAAGCGCACGTTGACTTCGCCGCAGCGCTTGAGATTTGCGATGACATTCTCTGCGGTCACGGCATTGCCGTTTGAGAAGCTTATGCCGTCCCTGAGCGTAACGGTCCAGGTCAGGTTATCGTCGGAGACCTCTGCCTTTTCCGCAAGACAGGGCTGAACCGAGCTGTCATCACCCATCTTGAATAGTGCCTCTGTGATGCCGTAGATGGAGGTGTACCATCCGTAGTACTCCTTGTGCGCGTCAAGGCTGGGGTAGGCGAAGCTTTCCGCGACGCGGAGTATCTTTTCGCCGTCATCGGCAGCGCCGTTATCATTGCTGCTGCATGCGGCAAGGCTCAGCACCATGATAAGTGCGAGCATAAGTGCGATTATTCTTTTTTTCATTGTTCCTCTCCATTTCAGAGTTATTTTACGGCTCTTATCAGAAAGCACGGAGTGGATGCGTAGTTGAGCATCTCCTCGCGGCTCCAGAGCCTGCGGCTGACGGAAGTGTCCGCGCTTACGTTTTTGAAGCCGAGGTTGAGCAGCGTCACCGCATCCCAGTGAGGGCGCGGAAGCTTACCCATCGGCAGCGTGCGCGAAATGTTTTCCATAAGCCAGCTTTCGTCGTAGCTTTCGTAGTCTTCGACTCCGGCCTGCACCGTGCAGTCTCGCTCGGCCTGCTTTTCGTTCTTTTTCTCCTCGTCGAAAAGATAGGCATACCAGTTAGAGTCGATGTTGAGCATCACGCCGCCGTCGCGCAGAACGCGCCGCCACTCACCGTAGGCCTTCACGGGATCGGGCAGGTTCCATGTGAGGTTTCTTGTGACGATAACATCAAACTCGTTGTCGGGAAATTCGAGCGTCTGAGCGTCCATCTTGAGAAAGCGAATCTTTTCGGCAAGCTCGCCTGCGTTGGCTTTTGCCTGCTCGAGCATTCCCTCGGACAGATCGACAGCGGTCACGTCATAGCCACGCGAGGCGAGGATTATGGCGTAAAATCCCGGACCTGTGCCGATATCCAGCACTTTGAGAGACCTTCCTTCCGTCTTGGGGAAGTTCTTGATGAGCTCGTCAGCCCATTTGCTGTCCCAGCCGTCGGCGAGGTTTTTCTTGACCACCTCGGTGTACGAGCTTGCGCGGCGCGTCCAATACTGCTCAATTGTGCCTGTAAGAGTGCTCATGATTCTTGTCTCCTTGCGTTAGTGCAAACTTCTCATGTTTGAAGTTTAACATGCAAAATCACCCTCCACAAGCCGGGTGGGGGGATATAAATTTCAAAAATGAAGAGTTTTTTGCTTTACACAAATTGAGCTTTGTCATATAATTCAGTGCATAAAACAGCGAGGTGCTTGCAATGGACGAAAAGCGGAGAAAAATACGGAATAAATACGCGCAGCTGCTGCTTAAAAGCAAAAAAATATCCGAAGGCTATGAAAGCTCGTGGAGCACCCATTGCCGAATGTTCGGCGACTTGCTGGAGCCTGCATTTGCCGACGATGAGGCGTCGCGCCTTGAGCTTGTCGGTGCGCTCAACCTGATAAGCAGAGGGAAATACACTGCCGCGGCCAAAAAGCTCGACAGGCTTTTGGACGCATGCCGCAGCGACGCGGATTTTGCGGCGGTAAATTTCTTCACGGGTGTGTGCTGGGATAAAACCGGGATAATAGATATGGCTATTGTTTATTACGGAGAGGCCGCAAAGCGTGAACCGGAGTTTTACATGGTCTATCTCATGCTGGCAAAGTGCCTGCACGCAAAGCGCCATTACGAGGCGGCATCCGGCGCGTATGTCAAGGCGCTTGACGAGATCCTCTCACGTCCTAAAAAAGACGAGGTGCCGGCCGTCAGAGAGGAGCCGCTTCTCGGCTCCGTGCATGGGAACCTTGCAAGCTGCCTTATAATGATGCGCCGCTATGACGATGCGGAGTTTGAGCTTTACGAGGCACAGAGGTATAACTATTCTCCGCCGCAGATGCTCGTCACATGGGCGACGCTCTATGCAGCAACGGGGCGCAAGGTCCAAGCCGCGGAAAAAATGAGTGAGCTGAAAAAATGTGCACCTGAGCTTGAAGGGGCCTCGGCGCTCGGAGTTATGGAGATAATCGAGCAGAAAAACTCGCACTTTGCGCCGCGCGCCATCGACAGCGAAAAGCTCAAAAAATTCTGGGACTGGTTTTGTGCAAATGCCGAAAGGCTGAAAGCGCTCACTTTCGGCGCGCCGTCGCCGGACATGATGAATGAGGTTTACGAGCAGGTGAGCGGAATATTTGACGCTATTGTCGAAAAGCCGGGCTTTGAGTTCGGACGCGATGGGGCAAAGGCACGCATGAGCTTTTTCGATAATTATAATCTGACGTTTGAGCTTTGGCTTTCAAAGCTTGTGGACACGGCTCCGCGCTCGCTGCGCACAGACTGGAGCTTTTACCTTGTGCACTGAGGAGAAAACCATGATAAAGTATGTGCTTTTGGACATTGACGATACGCTGCTCGACTTCGGCAAGGCCGAGGCTGCGGCAATAAAGAAAACCTTCGACCGCATCGGCGTTCCCTCATCGCCGGAGGTCATAGCGCTCTACAGCCGGATAAACGACGAGCATTGGGCGATGCTCGAACGCGGCGAGCTGACGCGCGAGCAGGTGCTTGTAAAGCGATTTGACGCGCTGTTTGCCGAGCTTGGCATAAAAAATGTGCCGAGCGAGATGGCGCAGGCAAGCTACGAGTATCTTCTCGGCATAGGGCATTATTTCGTTGACGGCGCGCCCGAGCTTTTGCAGGCGCTTAAAGATAAATACGAGCTTTACATCGTCTCAAACGGCACGGCTTCCGTGCAGGACAGCCGCCTTGAGAGCGCCGGCATAGCGCCGTATTTCAAGGATATTTTCATATCCGAGCGGCTCGGCGCGGATAAGCCGACAAAGAAGTTTTTCGATATCGTGTTTTCACGCATCGAGGGCTTTGAGCGCGATAAGGCCGTCATCGTCGGCGACAGGCTGTCATCGGATATCCTCGGCGGCATAAACGCCGGCATAAAAACCTGCTGGTTTAACCCAAAGCGCCTGCCCGGCAGAGCGGATATCCCGGCAGATTACGAGATACATGCCCTGTCCGAGCTTCCGGAACTGTTAGAAAAAATCTGAGGTCAAGCTGACCTCAGATTTTTTCATTAATAACGATAACTTCGCCGATATCCTGCGTTTTAGCGCAGCAGCCGATGAGATATTCGCCGTAGGAAGCGCTCGAAAACGAGCAGCCCTCCGCGCCGCTTACTACCGAGAAGCTCCGCACGTCGCCAAGACGCAGGTCGGCATATTTTATATAGCTTTCCTTGAGCGTCCATAGGCGGCAGAACTCGCGATCCGGGTCATCCGCAGCGTAAACGAGCGCAGCCTCGTCGTGCCGGAAAAACCGCTTTGCAAGGCTTGAGCCGCCGGCTCTCGGCAGCTCAATATCAACTCCGACGGGCACATCGGAGACAGCGCATACGGCATAGCCTCCGCAGTGGGCAAGCGAGAAGAAGACCTCGTTGTCGGGGAAATAGGGCTTTTCATTTTTGCTGAGAACATAGTCATCACGCCCCGCGGCTTTGATCAGAAGCATCTCGGCTCCGAGACTGCGGCGCTTATCAGCGTCCTTCGAAAGGCGCAGCGTCTTTTCGCGCCGCGCAGGCGACACTTTGCCGAGGAAAGCTTCAATGTCTATGCAGCTGACGTCGGCAATGAAAATCCTTGTCATGCGCGCATTGCGTCGAGCGTTTTCTGTATAAGCGTATCAAGATCCCAGCCACACATTTCGGCTCCGCGCAGGATAACGTCGCGCGAGCAGCCGGCGGCGAACTTCTTGTCCTTGAACTTTTTCTTGACCGATTTTACTTCCATATCGGATATGCCGGTCGGACGCATGAGCGCGACGGCACCGATAAGGCCGGTAAGCTCGTCGGTTGCAAACAGGACCTTCTCCATGAAAAGCTCAGGCTCAACGTCGATGCATATGCCGTAGCCGTGACTTATGACGGCGTGGATCACCGATTCGTCTATGTCCTTGTCGCGCAGCATCTCCTGCGCCTTGACGCAGTGTTGCTCGGGGTAAAGCTCAAAATCAATATCGTGAAGCATGCCGACGGCGGCCCAGTAATCGACTCGCTCGGGGTCAAATTCCTTTGCAAGCTCGCCCATGACCTTGGAAACGGTTTCGGCATGCTGGAGGTGAAACGGTTCCTTGTTGAACTCGGCGACAAGCTCTTTTGCCTGATCGACTGTGGGAATGTAGCTCATTTGTGTTGCCTCCTGAAAAATGTGATGAATCATTTTACTGCAATATGCGCCATAAATCAACGGGAAATTCTTAATTGACACCGCACTGGCGAGAGGTTAAAATTTATATACCATATTACTTAGGAGAACGCGATGGAAAACCCAGTTTTGTATATTGTCATCCCCTGCTATAACGAGCAGGAGGTGCTGCCGATAACGGCGCCGATGTTTTTAAATAAGCTGCATGAGCTTGCCGAAAAAAAGCTCGTTTCCGAAAACAGCCGCATAATGTTTGTAAACGACGGCAGCAGCGACGGAACATGGGACATTATCCGCGCCCTTGCCGCGAGCGACGAGCATTACATCGGCATAAGCCAAAGCCGCAACCGCGGCCATCAGAACGCCGTGCTAGCCGGACTTATGGAGGCAAAGGATAGCTGCGATATAAGCATATCCATCGACTGCGACGGGCAGGACGATATAAACGCGATGGACGATATGGTTCGAGCCTATCTCGACGGCTGCGATATCGTCTACGGCGTAAGAAATGACCGCGAAACCGACAGCTTTTTTAAGCGCACGACCGCGCAGGGTTTTTACAGATTTCTCTCCGCCATGGGAGCTGAGATCGTGTATAACCACGCAGACTACCGGCTGATAAGCGCACGCGCGCTGCACGAGCTTGCAAAGTTTAAAGAGGTAAACCTCTTTCTGCGCGGAATGGTGCCGCTTGTCGGCTTTAAAAGCACAAGCGTCGAGTATAAAAGGGCAGAGCGCATCGCCGGAAAGAGCAAGTACCCTCTGCGCAAGATGCTCGCGCTTGCCGGCGACGGGATAACCAGCCTTTCGATAAAGCCGCTCAGGCTCATAATGAGCTTTGGCGTGATCGTTGCGCTTTTGAGCTTCGTGGGCGTTATATGGGCGATAGTTGCGGCGCTTGCCGGGCGCGCGGTGGCCGGCTGGGCGAGCATGACGTGCATCATATGCTTTGTCAGCGGCGTGCAGCTTATCTGCATGGGCATAATCGGCGAATACATCGGCAAGATATATATGGAAACAAAGCAGCGCCCGAGGTATATCATATCCGAGCGCACATGGAAGGAATAAAGGTCTTGTTTAGTCGGAAAAGATTTGCTATAATGAGCCCATCTGATATTTAGGATAAGGAGAAATTACAATGAACTATTGGAGCACAGCGCGCAGAGGCGTTCTCGGCCTGAGCGCGGCAACCATCGCCTATTCCATCTGGAAGAAGAACCCCGTTCTGCCTCTGGCACTTTACGGAATGCACCTTGCGGAGTATTTCATCGTTGCCAAAAAGGCAGGCAAGAAGGTGTGGTATGACGATACTCGCTGCTTTATCAACACCATGCTTTACGGCTTCACCTTCTGGCTTCCGATGAAGCTTGAGATCGAGTAATTCAAAATTCCGGCCTTTTGGCCGGAATTTTTACATGAAAGGAAAACCATGCTCAACACAACCTTGTGCTACATAAGTCGCGGCAGCGAATATCTCATGCTGCACCGCGTGAAAAAGAAAAACGACATAAATCACGATAAATGGATCGGCATCGGCGGAAAATTCGAGGCCGACGAAAGCCCCGACGAGTGCCTGCTGCGCGAGGCAAGGGAGGAAACCGGGCTTACGCTTACCTCGTGGCGCTGCCGCGGAATAGTCACCTTTGTAAACACCAAGTGCGAGTCGGAGTACATGCACCTGTTCACAGCCGACGGCTTTGAGGGCGAGATCAGGACCTGTGACGAGGGCGAGCTTGAATGGATAGACAGAAAAAAGCTCTGCGACCTCACGCTGTGGGAGGGGGATAAGATATTTCTCCGCCTTCTCGAAAACGACGATGAGCCGTTTTTCCTGCTGAAGCTCGGCTACGACGGCGATGAGCTTGTAAGCGCCGTTTTAAACGGAACGAAAATCGTATAAAAAAGCAAGCCGGACCCGTTCGATCCGGCTTGCTTTTTGCTGTCGTGAATATTAGTATGCTACGCCCCAGTAGATCATGTGCTTTGCTTTTTTACCGCAAATCGGGCAGGTATCGCCGAGGTTTTCCTGCTTGAAGGGAATGCAGCGCGAGGACATGCCAGCCTGCTCCTTCATTTTCAGCTCGCAGTCAAGCTCGCCGCACCACATGGTCTTGATGAAGCCGCCCTTTTCCTCCTGAAGCTGCTTTGCTTCCTCGAGGGAATGCGCTTCGAAAATGTGCTCGTCGAGGTTCTTCTTGGCCTTGTCGAAAAGACCCCGCTGCACGGCGTCGAGCAGCTCGGGGACCTTTGAAGTCAGCTCGGAAAGCGCGACGGAGGTTTTTTCGCCGTTATCACGCCTTACCGCCATGCATACGCCGTTTTCTATATCGCGCGGGCCGATCTCGATGCGGAGAGGAACGCCCTTCATCTCGTACTGCGCGCATTTCCAGCCGAGGCTGTTGTCGCTGAGGTCGATCTTTGCGCGGATGCCTGCCGCCTTGAGCGCATCGTAAAGCTCGGCGGCCTTTTCGGTGACACCCTCCTTGTGCTGGGCAACGGGAACGACTATGACCTGTACGGGAGCGATGCGCGGAGGAAGAACGAGACCGTTGTTGTCGCCGTGGGTCATGATTATGCCGCCGATTATGCGCGTTGACATGCCCCAGGAGGTCTGGTGCGGATAACGCTGCTTATTTTCGCGGTCGGTGAAGGTAATGTTGAACTGCTCTGCAAAGCCGGTGCCGAAGTAGTGGCTCGTGCCGGACTGCAGCGCCTTATGGTCATGCATCATGCACTCGATGGTGTAGGTGTTCACTGCGCCCGCGAACTTTTCCTTCTCGGTCTTGTTGCCGCGGATGACGGGCATTGCAAGGTAGTTTTCGCACATGTCGGCATAGACCTCGAGCTGGTGCAGTGTTTCCTCGCGCGCCTCGGCCTCGGTCTCGTGCAGAGTGTGCCCCTCCTGCCAGAGGAACTCTCTTCCGCGCAGGAACGGACGAGTTGTCTTTTCCCAGCGCAGCACAGAGCACCACTGGTTGTATTTCATCGGCAGATCGCGCCATGAGTGGACGATATGACTCCAGTGATCGCAGAAAAGCGTTTCGGAGGTCGGGCGGATGCACAGCCTCTCGGGCAGCTCCTCCGAGCCGCCGACGGTGACCCATGCGCACTCGGGCGCAAAGCCCTCGACGTGATCTTTTTCTTTCTGAAGCAGGCTTTCGGGGATGAGCATGGGCATGGAAACATTCTCATGTCCGCCCTCTTTGAACATCCTGTCAAGCTCCTTCTGTATATTCTCCCAAATGGCATAGCCGTATGGGCGCAGGATGAAAAGTCCCTTAATGCCGGAGTAATCGACAAGCTCCGCCTTGGTGCAAACATCGGTGAACCACTGGGCGAAATCCTGCTCCATATCAGTTATCTGTTCAACTTTTTTATCCTTTGCCATTATGATTTCTCCTTTATCTTAATAACTGAACTATTTTATCGAATGCGCCGAGCCTTGTCAATAGATATAAAAAATCTTGACCGATGTATTCATTTTGTCTATAATAGTATGGATTTAATAGATACAATTGACGAAACCATTCGGAGGTGACGCATATTAACAGGCAAAAATATATGGCGGAGCTTTCAAAACTTCTGGCATTTATGTTTAAAGAGGACAAGGAAGATATCCTTGCGCAGTACAATAAAATGCTTGATGAGTCCGATGATGAGCAGGCTCTGCTCGAAAGCTTCGGCTCGCCGACAAAGTTGGCCGTTACCATTTCCCGTACCTATAAGCGCTCCGAGCGCAAGCTCGCGGTGGAGGCGGACTCGAAAGAGGATAAGCCTGCCGAAACTGAGCATATATTTGTGACTCCGGTGAAAAAGGAAAAAACGGCGGAGGTAAACACAGGACTTTCGTATGCGGATATAATCGAGGAGATCCGCCGTGAAAAGGCCGAGGAGGAGGGCGTGGAGTACAAGCCCATGTTCTTCGATGAGCCGGAGCAGCCTGCTGCCGAAGAAACCGTCCAGCCGGAACCCGAGACAGAGGAAGACGGCACTCAGATAGCTTCCGACGAAGAAAGCACGGTCGTCGAGCCTGAAACAGAGGCGCCGGTGTCGGAAGAGACCGAGAACGAAGAAAAAAGCGATGAGACGGCGCCGGAAGAGGAAACTCAGCCGGAGGAAGCTGACGAGGCCGATGAAAAGCCTGCCGAAGAAGCTGCTTCGGATGAAGCTCCGGTCATCGAGACGACCGAGGCCGATCGGCAGACGGAGGAGACGGAGACTGCCGAAACCGGGGAAGAACCGGCCGATGTTGCGCCTGTCGAGGAAAACGATGCGCCCGAACTCGTGTTTGAAGAGCTTGAGAGCATAGAGCTGCCCGAGGAGACAACGCGGTATAAGACAAACGTCGCGCTGCTGATACTGTACCTTATCTTTGCGATCCCCATCAGCGCCGTCCTGATCGTGCTCGCACTTGCGGTGGCGGTCGTACTGGTCGCTCTCGGCGTATCGCTCATTACGATCGGCGTTGAGGCTATAGGCTTTGCATTTGCAAAGCTTGTGATATTTGCGGATATAATGCTGTGTGCAGGTGCTGTGCTGATAGCGTTTGCAGTGGCGCTTATCCTGCTGTGGATCGGCGTTCTTGTGCTGGTGCGCGGTATAAGCGGAATAGTCCGCGGCGCAAAAGCGCTGGGAAGAAGCTTCTGCGTCAAGGAGGTGCCGGATAATGAGTAAGGTATGGAAGGTGGTTTCGACCGTCGCGATCGTGGCGCTCATTCTGGGTGCGCTGTGCATCCTCGCAGGCTTTGTCACAGGCGGTGATGTTCAAAGAGTTAAAGACGTGTTTTTTGCGTCATATGACATTGAAAACAAGATAAATGCGTTAAGATCGGCCATGGGGATCATGGCTCTTAACTGATGAGTGCAGGGGCGGCAGAGGCTGCCCTTGCATTTTTACACATAAATGTGGTCAATACGGTTACAAAATTCTATGTTCAGCCCTCTTTTCAAATTATCATGTATTTGGTATAATCCAAGAGATAAAGATAATGGGTTAAACCCCGAATAAATACAGAGAGGACGATTACAAATGATTTCCCACGGCAAAGAGATCAAGGTATTTACCGGCAACTCCAATCCCAAGCTTGCAAACCAGATATGCAACCAGCTTTTCAAGAACCTCGGTGACTGCACCTGTGCTCACTTCGCTGACGGCGAGTGCTCGATATCCGTTCATGAGCCTGTTCGCGGCGCCGACGTTTTTATCGTTCAGTCGACCTGCAAGCCCGTCAATGACAACCTCATGGAGCTGCTCGTTATGATCGACGCGATGCACCGCGCCAGCGCGGGTCGTATCACCGCTGTCATTCCCTACTTCGGCTACGCCCGTCAGGACCGCAAGGCCAAGAGCCGCGACCCCATCTCCGCCAAGCTCGTCGCCAATATGCTCGTCGCCGCCGGCGTTGACCGCGTGCTGACCATGGACCTGCACGCCAACCAGATCCAGGGCTTCTTCGATATTCCGGTGGATAACCTGTTCGGCAACCCCATCTTCGTTGATTACTACGCCAAGAAGTTCGGCGCGCATTGCGAGGATATGGTCGTCGTCAGCCCCGACGTCGGCTCCGTTGCCCGCGCCCGCACCTTTGCCCAGAAGCTGCACATGAACCTCGCCATCGTCGATAAGCGCCGCCAGAAGGCCAACCAGTGCGAGGTCATGAACGTCATCGGCGACGTTGAGGGCAAGGAGTGCATCCTCTTCGACGATATGGTCGATACCGCCGGCTCCCTCTGCAACGCGGCCAAGGCCATCGTTGAGGTCGGCGGCGCGAAGAAGGTCTACGCCTGCGCGTCTCACGGCGTTCTCTCCGGCCCCGCGCTCGAGCGCCTGGCCGCGAGCAGCATCGAAGAGCTCGCCCTGCTCGACACCATCCCCGCCCCTGCCGGCGAAGAGGAGCTCGCCAAGTCCCGCATCAAGTACCTGACCGTCGCGCCGATGTTCGCCGAAGCGATCGAGCGCACATATCAGGAAATTTCTATCGCGAAACTTTTTAACTAATTCGTTAAAACGATTTTGTCCCCCACCTTAAGTGGGGACGCGGTTAAGGGGGATATTCTCTTTCCTCGGAAAGAGAATATCCCCCTTTGACCCCCAAGAGAAAGGGCCCACATTGCAAGCGAGCAGCTCGAAGAACTGCAATGCTTGCCGATTGCACTGCCCATAGCGCGGCGCTGCCGCGTTTGAAGCTGCTATACGATTTGCCTCTGCTCCTACTACCCGCTGTTGCGCAGCCGTTGGCGGCTCTGCTGCCTTACGGATGCGGCACACCCCTTGCGGGTGCCGCTCTGCC
>ENA-OUQC01001185-OUQC01001185.1-human-gut-metagenome-genome-assembly--contig:-NODE-1185-length-14451-cov-20.398027_pt1 | contig 14451 bp, 14 predicted proteins | sample MGYA00237942_ERZ548815 | MGnify/ENA primary metagenome ERZ548815 (study PRJEB26490, sample SAMN05194722) | human gut metagenome | biome: terrestrial biome; feature: human-associated habitat... | reverse complement strand
TCTTTTCTTCAAGAAAAGAAATCGTTCCCCTTCTTTTCTTTTTAGAAGAAAAGAAATCGTTCCCCTGTAGAAGAAAAGAAAACGTTCTCCTGTAGAACATAAGAGATCGTTCCCCTTCAAAAAAAACGTACCTCCGCACATCCGTGCCGGGTTTTGTACCGGTTGTGCCGGTTTTCCGAGGCAAAATGCAGGATGGGGGCAGAGGGACTGCAAAGCGGTTTCTGTGGATAACTTCCGGAATCTCTGTGGAGAAAGGTGGAAAACTATGCGAAAATGGCAAAAAGCGGGCGTTCGTGCTGTGGATAACCATGTGGATGATGTGGACATTCACAAAACGGTCATATTTTTGTACGCATACCGCGTTTGCAGGCGGCATACCATCCGTCAGAGGTGATGGTATGGCACGCGCGCTCGTGCGCTGGCTGTTCGGGCTGCTCGTCACGGCCTGCTGCGCCGTCGTCCTGCTCGGCGTGATTGAACGGGCGAACGGGCGCGGCGATGCGGCGGAGACTGCGGCGGAGCGGCTGACTGTGGCGGTGGACGCGGGACACGGCGGCTTTGACGGCGGTGCGGTCGGCGTGACGGGCGTTGTTGAAGCAGGGCTGAATCTTGCCGTGGCGCAGGAGGTCGAGCGGCTGTTCTGCGAACGCGGGTTCTCCGTGCGCATGACGCGGACGGACGACGAAGCGCTCGGCGCCACAAAGCGCGAGGACATGGCCGCCCGCCGCGCGATCCTCTCCGATGCCGGCGTGGATCTTGTTGTTTCCATTCATATGAACAAGTTTTCCGATCCGGCCGTGCGCGGCGCGATGGCGTATTATATGCAGGGCTCTGCCGAGGGCGAGGCGCTTGCGCAGCATGTCATCGACGCGGTAACGGAGGCCACAGGGCAGAAGAAGCGCGGCGCGAATCCCGGCGATTACTTTGTCGTGCGGGAGTGCAGCGCGCCTGCGGTGCTCGTCGAATGCGGGTTTCTCAGCAACGCGGAGGAGGAGGCGCTGCTTGCCGACCCTGCATATCAGAAGCGTCTTGCTGCGGCGATCGTGCAGGGCGTGTCGGACTATCTCGCCGCGCGGTGAGCATCGTTTCAAAAAAAACCGCTTCATGAAATTCCCATGCAAGCTCCGGCGCTTTTCGGTGAAAATAGGACTAAGCAAGGCGATCGGCCAACGCCCTGCGACTTCCGAGGGAAAGAGAAAGGAGCAGAACTGATGTCCTACAACAGCAACGAGACCCAACAGGATCAGCAGAAGCAGAAGCAGCAGAATCAAAAGAGCAAGCAGCAGAAGCAACAGCAGAACCAGCAATACCAGTTCTGACGGGTGAAACGGCATAAGATCGAGCACCCGGCCCGTATTCCGTCCGTGACCGCCGCGATGCGCGAGCAGAACCGGGGGGCGATCCCCTCCGATGTGCTCGGAAGCTATACGGGGCAAGCCCGGTACGGCGACCGTCCGGTACAGGACGCGGATGATCTCTGAACACGGCGCTGCATTCTGCGGGGTCCGCCCACCGTGGGCGGCGGGCTCCCGGCAGCGCGCGGAACGCACTCGCTTTTCTCCGCTTTTTCGGAGAGAACGCAACAACGACCGAAACGCACGGTTTGCATGTGGCCGTGCGTTTTGCTCTGTTTGTTGGCATAAACAGAAAAGGAAGCGGGGATGTTTTCTTTTCTTCTAAAAAGAAAAGAAGGGGGGGACGATTTCTTTTCTTGAAGAAAAGAAACAAAAGACACTGCGGGGAGAGGGTTTTTGCGGAGAAAAGGATGTTTCCCGCACATCCGACCCAATTGTACAGAAAAACGGACGGTTTCCATATGAACCGTCCGTTTTGTGTAACACATTGGCGAAAGCAACAGGAACGCAGAAAGAAAGCTGCTCCGCAATTGACTTTCTTTTGCTTCCTTTTCTTTCTAGAAAGAAAAGGAAGACCCCCTATTTCAGCAGCAGTTCAATGGCGCGGTTCAAGGCCTCGATCGCCTCCGTATCCCCGCTCTCCACCGCGTCCACGATGCAATGGTCCATATGATCCTTCAGAATGACCTTGCACACGCCGTTCAGCGCGGACCGCACAGCCGCAATCTGTACCAGCACCTCCGCGCAGTCGCGTCCCTCCTCGACCATGGCGCGCACGGCAGTCAAATGCCCGATGGCGCGCGACAGCCGGTTGATGACCGCCCGCGTGTTTGTGTGCGTGTGCGTATGCCCGTGCGTGTGCGTATGCCCCGCAGCACAGACCGTGCCGTGCGCCTCCTCTGTCTCCCGGAGCGGCACATGTGCGTGCCCGTGCTCGTCATGATGCCTGCGCACGGCTGCGGCAGGCACGGAAAACCGATACTGTATGCTTCTCATGCGGCTATTGTACCACATGCGCGCGGCATTTTGTATCCCCCCGACGGGCTTGTAGCGCTACTTTTCTACTGATATACTTTATGCGTTGAACGCGCCCGGCTACGCTGCGCGCGCATCCGTTGAAAGGACATTGTCTCTATGGTCAAGAAATTCGGTCTGAAAAACTACGTCATCGCCGCGCTGTGCGTCGCGCTCTGTGTCGTCCTGCCCATGGCGTTCCATGCGATCCCGAATGCGGGCAGCATCCTTCTGCCCATGCACATTCCCGTGCTGCTCTGCGGCCTTCTCTGCGGCTGGCCGCTCGGCCTTGTCTGCGGACTCGTCGGCCCCCTGCTTTCGAGCGTTCTCACGGGAATGCCGCCGGCAGCCTATCTGCCCTCCATGATGGTCGAGCTGGCTGTCTACGGCCTTGTCTCCGGCCTGCTCATGCGGTTCGTCCGCACGGGCAAGCTCTATGCGGATCTCTACATCTCGCTCGTGGGCGCCATGCTCGTGGGGCGCGTCGTTGCGGGCCTTGCGCGCGCGCTCATCTTCTCCGCCGGCGGATATTCCATGGCGGTCTGGGCTACGTCGTATTTTGTGACCGGCCTGCCCGGCATCGCGATCCAGCTCCTCATCATCCCGCCGATCGTGCTCGCGCTCGAAAAGGCGCGCATCGTTCCGAAGCGTTACCCGGCAAACATCTAAGGAAAAGGAGACCTTCGTCATGCAGCAGGAAGAGATCCGCGCCTTCTTTGATCGCCTCGCGCCCACCTGGGACGAGGATCTTGTACGCGACGACCGCATCATCGGCACGATCCTGGATGCGGGGGGCGTCAAAGAGGGCTGCTCCGTGCTCGACGTCGGCTGCGGCACGGGCGTCTTGATTCCGGATTACCTCGCAAGGGACGTTTCCGCCGTGACAGCCGTGGATCTTTCGCCCGCCATGATCGCGGCGGCAAAGAAGAAATGCAGCGATCCGCGCGTGACCTTTGTGGCGGGGGATGTGCTGACCGCTGCGCTCCCTGCGGGGTTCGACTGCGCCATGGTATACAACGCGTTTCCGCATTTTCCGGACCCTGCGGCGCTCATCGCCTGTCTCTGTTCCCATCTCCGAAACGGGGGGCGGCTGACGGTGGCGCACGGCATGAGCCGCGCCGCGATCGATCGGCACCATTCCGGATCCGCGCACAGCGTCTCCATGGGTCTGATGTCGGAGCAGGCGCTTGCCGCGCTGTTCGAGCCGTATTTCCGCGTGGACGTGACGGTATCGGACGACGAAAAATACATTGTTTCCGGAGAAAAGCGCTGAGGCGCTTTTTTTCTTGTTTCGCCCGTGCGCCGGCGCTTTGCGCCGCTTGCCGCGCTTGCTGCGGCCGTGGTATGATAGGGACATCCTCGAAACACGGAGCGAACGGATATGGAACGACTGCGGCAATGGAGAGCGGCGCTGTCCCGGCGGTGGAACGCGTGCGTCTGCCGGTTTCTTCGGCGCGAGGGCGCGCGTCTGCTTGCGGGGCGGCCTTCGCTTGACGCGCGGTTTTCGCTGTTTGTTCTGCGTCTGCTTGCGAAAACGCCGAGACCCGGCGCGGAACGGGCGATCGACGCCGCGTCCCTGGAGGCGCTTACGGCCTGCGCTGCATGCGGCGCATCGCATCCGGCCATGGCGGAAAACGGGCTGATCGGCGATCAGCGGCCGCTTGCGCGGGTACGCTTCGGTACGCGGGGCAATACGGCGGAGCACGGCTGCGGCTGGATCGCGGCGTACAATGCGCGGCGGCTGCTCGGCGAGGATGTTCGGCCGGAGGCGGTGCTGTCCGATCTGCGGCGCGGCGCCAGAAGCGGCGGGCGCATGGGTGCGGATCCGTTTTTTCTGCTGAAGTATTTTCGCGCGCTCGGCTATTCCGTTCGGCTCTGCACTGCGGCGGAGGAGATGGAACGCGAGAGCCGCGCATGCGATGCGTTCATTCTCTGCTATCTCTACGCAGCGGGGGACGGCAGTCCGGGCGGGCATTTTGCTGCCGGCGCTTTTGATACGGCGGAAAACGGGTTCCGCGTTTACAACGGCGAGCGTGGCAAGGCAGAGTTATGCACCGCGTTTCTTTCCATTGCGCCGCGCAATACGCTGCTGCGTTTACTGCTCGCGATCCGCCGCTCTTCCTTTTCTTTCTAGAAAGAAAAGGAAGGGGGGACGATTTCTTTTCTTGAAGAAAAGAAACAAAAGACACTGCGGGGGAGAGGGGTCTTTCGGAGAAAAAGCGCTTTCCCGTACGTCCTGCCCGGAACAAAAAAAACGGACGGTTCACATACGAACCGTCCGTTTTGTGTAGCATGTTCGCGAAAAAGACAACAGCAGCGAAGAGCAACTGTTCCGCAGATGACTTTCTTTTGCTTCCTTTTCTTTCTAGAAAGAAAAGGAAGGGGGGAACGATTTCTTTTCTTCAAGAAAAGAAATCGTCCTCCCTTAGAAGAAAAGAAATCGTTCCCCTTAGAAATCGTACCCCTATCCGACCACGATGTTCACAATGTTCTTGACCACAATGACCTTGCGGATCGTCTTGCCTTCGAGGAACGGCTGAACATCCGGCGCAGCCTTTGCGGCAGCCTCGACCGCAGCCTTGTCGGCGTCCGCGGGCAGCGTGATGCGGCAGCGCACCTTGCCGTTGATCTGCACGCCGTACTCCACGGCGGCTGCGACCAGCGCGCTCTCGTCGCAGACGGGCCACTTGCTGTGGTGCAGCTCTTCGGTATAGCCGAGCGCCTCGTTCATCTCCTCGGCAATGTGCGGCGCAAAGGGGCAGAGGAGCTGGAGCAGCGTGTGCAGCTCGTCCTTTGTGATGCTGCCCTTTGCGTAAACGTCGTTCACAAAGCTCATCATCGCGGCGATCGCCGTGTTGAACTTCATGCGCTCGATGTCCTCCGATACCTTTTTGATGCAGGTGTGGAGGCTCGTGCGCAGCGCGGCGTCCGTGTCGCCCTCGCCCTTGACCATGTCCGCAAGCCGCCACACGCGATCCAGGAACTTCCTGCAGCCCTTCGTTCCCTCGGGATTCCACGGAATCGGCTGGTCGAACGCGCCCATGAACATGATGTACAGGCGGAACGCGTCCGCGCCGTAGACCGGGATGTAATCGTCCGGATTGACCACGTTGCCGCGCGATTTCGACATTTTCTCGCCGTTCGCGCCGAGCACCATGCCGTGGCTCGTCCGCTTCATGTACGGTTCGGGCGTCGGGACAAGGCCGCAGTCATACAGGAACTTGTGCCAGAAGCGCGAGTAGAGCAGGTGCAGCGTCGTGTGCTCCATGCCGCCGTTGTACCAGTCTACGGGCAGCCAGTATTTCAGTTCGTCATAGTCCGCAAACGCCTTGTCGTTGTGCGCGTCGCAATAGCGCAGGAAATACCAGCTTGACCCCGCCCAGTTCGGCATGGTGTCCGCTTCGCGCACGGCGGGCGCGCCGCACTTGGGGCAGGTCGTGTGCAGCCAGTCCTTCGCGCGTGCGAGGCAGCTCGAACCGTCGTCCGTCGGCGTGAAATCGTCCAGCATCGGCAATTCCAGCGGCAGCTGATCCTCCGGCACCGGCACCCAGCCGCAGTGCTCGCAATGCACGAGCGGGATCGGCTCGCCCCAGTAGCGCTGGCGCGAGAACACCCAGTCGCGGAGCTTGAAATTGACCTTTTTCCTGCCGATGTCCTTCTCCTCAAGGTAGGCGATCATGGCCGGAATGGCCTCGCTCACCTCCAAGCCGTTCAGGAAACCGGAATTGACCATCCTGCCGTGGCCGCAGTCCGTGTAGGCCTCTTTTTCGACGTCGCCGCCCTCGACGACCTCGACGATCGGCAGGCCGAATTTCTTTGCAAAGTCGTAGTCGCGCTCGTCGTGCGCGGGAACGGCCATAATCGCGCCCGTGCCGTAGCCCATGAGCACATAGTCGGACGTCCAGACCGGGATCTCCTTGCCGGTCACAGGGTTGACCGCGGTCACGCCTTTGAGCGGCACGCCCGTTTTTTCCTTTGCAAGCTCGCCACGCTCAAAATCGCTCTTGAGCGACGCCGCCTTCTGGTAGGCTCGCACCTCGTCGAGGTTCTCGATGCGGCCCTTCAGCGTCTCGATGATGGGATGCTCCGGCGATACGACCATGTAGGTCGCGCCAAACAGCGTGTCGCAGCGGGTCGTATAGATGAGCAGGCGCTCGTCGGAATCCGCGATGCGGAACCAGACCTCCGCGCCCTCGCTCCGGCCGATCCAGTTCTTTTGCTGCGCCTTGATCTTATCGAGATAGTCCACAAGATCGAGATCGTCGATGAGCCGTTCCGCATACTCGGTGATCTTCAGCATCCACTGCGAACGCACCATGCGCACGACCTCGCCGCCGCAGCGCTCGCAGCGCCCGTCCACGACCTCCTCGTTCGCAAGGCCGACCTTGCAGCTCGTGCAGAAATTGATCGGGATCTCCGCCTTGTAGGCAAGCCCCTTCTCAAAGAATTTCAGGAAGATCCACTGCGTCCACTTGTAGTAATCGGGATCGGTCGTGTTCACCTCGCGGGAATAATCAAAGGAATAGCCGAGCCGCTGCAGCTGCTTGCGGAAACGCGCCACATTGTCATGCGTGACCTTTGCGGGGTGGATCCCCGTCTTAATGGCATAGTTCTCCGTCGGCAGGCCGAACGCGTCGTAGCCGATGGGGAAGAGCACGTTATAGCCCTCCATGCGGCGCTTTCTCGAAATGACGTCCATTGCGGTGAACGGGCGCGGATGGCCGACGTGCAGTCCCTGTCCGGATGGATAGGGAAACTCGATCAGGCCGTAGAATTTCGGCTTGTCATGCGCGCTCTCCGCTTCAAAGCAGCGCTCGTCCGCCCAGCGCTTTTGCCATTTCAGCTCAATGTGTTCCGGGTCATAGCGTTCCGGCATACCTTGTGTATCCTCCCAAATTCCGCCCGGAACCGCGCTCCGGGTCAGTTGATCCATATTATAATAATGTATAACGCGGCGGCGGTTTTGTCAATCAAGGGACGCCTGAAACCGGCTGCAAATCCTTGCAAAATAATTTTCAAAAAATATCAGCACGGTTCTTGACGAAACGGGATTACAGGTATATACTGACAGTGTCCCCAGCAGACGTTGTCTCGCGTCTGCTCGGCTGTACGGCTTCGGCTGTGCAGCCGCCAGTTTGTGACGCAGGTGCTTCCCTTTGCCTGCGTCCTTTTTTTGTCTCCTTTTTACGGGCAGGCGCCGCGTGCCGTTTCCGCTGCCGTGCGTGCGCCCTGCATTTCTCTGTTCCGTCTTGTCCCGCGACCGATGCGGGGATCGTCTATTCAGCAAGCTGAGCCGTCATTCCGACGCCTCCCGCGACCGATGCGGGCGAGCGCAGCGCTCCTTCCCGCGCCGCCGTATTTTCATTTCCGCAAGAAAATAGGGGAACGCGTTGTTTTCGCGTCCCCCGGTATGCGCTTTGCTTTTCTGCCCGTGCAAGCAACCGCAGGTAACTACACATTTGTGCCGATTTCCCGCACGAATATGCCGCTGCCTGCAGCGATTCATGCCTCGCGCGTGATCCACCGCGGACAGGCGACCTCCATCCCGATCGCACCGAGCGGCGCGGTCACAAGGATCGAGAGCACAGCCACGGAGAGGATCAGACCGCCGCAGGGCAGCCCCATCGCAAGCGACACGCCGCCGATGGCCGCCTGCACGGTCGCCTTCGGCAGATATGCGATCACCGGAAACAACCGTTCGCGCAGGTCAAGCGCCGTCCCGAGCAGGGAGAGATATGTCCCGACGGAACGAAAGATCAGGCCGATCAGCAGCAGCAGCGCCGGAAGCCCCGCGTCGGCCAGATAGCGCTGATCGACGGCCGCGCCGACGAGCACAAAGAGCGCCACCTCCGTCGCAAGTCAGACTTTCCCGAATTTTTCAGACAGCCGCGCGTCTACCTCGGGCGGCATCCGAAGCTGGACCGCGCATGCCACACTCATCACTGCGAGCAGCCCGGACAGCGTAACCTTGCCAGAGAGCGCGTCCTCGAGCCCAAGCAGAGCGGGCGCAAACAACACGCACGCCGCGATCTCAAACGTCGCCGGAAGAAACGACAGCAGCACTGCCGGGCGGCCGACGCGCCGAAGCGTCGAGAGGTCGAGCGACAGCCCCGCCTTGATGAGAATGATGACGAGCGCAAGCTTCCGAAGCTCCGAGGAAATGCCGAGAATGGACGGATCGAGCAGATCGAGCGCATACGGCCCCAGAACGATCCCCGTGATCAGCAGTCCGATTATGCGCGGCAGACGGATGCGGCGGCAGACGGACGCCGTGGAAAGTCCGACAAGATACATGAGTCCGGGTGAGGTGCGCATGGAAAGATTTCCCTCCTGAAAATGGAAATCTGCCGCCGCGCCGGAAAAAGAAAAAACTCCCCCGGCGCTCTTGCGGCGCACGAGAAGTCATCAGTCGGAAGTGCCGGCGGTTCCGGCAAGGCGCAAGCTGCGTCCTGCCGCAGGAGAACCTCATTCCCATCTTTTTTTGCAGTATACCGAAATCGATCGTTTCTGCCAAGCGCGCGGCGGTGCATTGTTTCACGTGAAACAGCGGATCCGGATGTACGCGGCCGACACCATTGTTTCACGTGAAACATTTCCGTCTCGCGCCGCCGCCGCAATTGACAATGTTTCACGTGGAACATATAATAATCACGGAATACAGCGCAGCAAAACTGCAAAAGCAGGAATTTATGGAGGAAGCTATGGCAAAGATCATCGCGATCGCAAATCAAAAGGGCGGCGTGGGCAAGACCACGACCTCCGTGAATCTGTCCGCCTGTCTTGCGGAGGAGGGCAAGCGCGTGCTGCTTGTCGACTCCGACCCGCAGGGCAACTCAACGAGCGGTCTCGGCGTGGATAAAAGCACGGTGGAAAACACGATCTACGACGTGTTCATCAACGACGTGCCGGCAAAGGACGCGGCGATCCCCACGATGATCGACACGCTGCATCTCATTCCCTCTGACATTGCGCTTGCGGGCGCGGAGATCGAGCTGGTCGGCCGCATGGCGCGGGAGCAGGTGCTCAAGCGCGCCCTGTACGGCGTGCGAAACGCCTACGACTATATCTTTATCGACTGCCCGCCGTCGCTCGGGCTGCTCACGCTGAACGCTTTGAACGCCGCGGATACGCTGCTCGTGCCGATTCAATGCGAGTTCTATGCGCTCGAGGGCCTGTCGCAGCTGATGAACACGGTGAAGCTCGTGAGAAAGAATCTGAACCCCGCGCTGGACGTCGAGGGCGTAGTGCTCACGATGTATGATTCCCGGACGAATCTATCCGTGCAAGTCGTTGAGGAAGTGAAAAAGTTCTTCAAAAACAAGGTCTATGAAACGATCATCCCGCGCAGCGTGCGCCTCGGGGAAGCGCCGTCCTTCGGTCTGCCGATCACGCGCTATGCAAGCAACAGCACAGGCGCGCACGCATATCGGGCGCTCGCCGCGGAGCTCATGGAAAAGGAGGGCAAGTAACATGGCTGCAAGAAAGGGACTGGGCCGCGGCCTTGACGCACTGCTCGACCCGTACATGGAGGAAACCACGGAAAAAAAACCCGGCGTGCAGGAGGTCGACGTCCGGCTGATCGACACGAACGCGCAGCAGCCCCGCAAGCAATTTGAGGAGGAGGCGCTCAAAGAGCTGGCCGCCTCAATCCGGCAGCACGGCATCGTACAGCCGCTGATCGTGAAGGAGCAGAACGGGCGCTATCTCATCGTTGCGGGCGAGCGGAGATTCCGCGCCGCGCGGATGGCGAAGCTGGAAACGGTCCCCGTGCTCACGGTCGATTACGACGAGGCGAAGATCCACGAGGTCGCGCTCATCGAAAACATCCAGCGCGAGGATCTGAACCCGATCGAGGAAGCGACGGCGATCCGTTTTCTGATGCAGCAGCACGACATGACGCAGGAGGAGGTCGCGGAGCGTATCGGAAAGAGCCGCCCTGCGGTCGCGAATGCGCTGCGGCTGCTCCAGCTTCCGCAGCCCGTGCTTGCACTCGTGCGTGAGGGAACGATCTCTGCGGGGCACGGCAGGGCGATCGCGGGCATTGCGGACGCGGCGACGCAGCAGAAGATCGCGGACGAATGCGTGCGGCTGGGATATTCGGTGCGCGCGCTGGAGAGCCGGATCAAGAATCTGGATGCGGACAAGCCGAAGAAGGCGAAGAAGGCGCAGCCGGCGCTCACGCCGGTCCTGTCCGATCTGGAGGAGGGCTTCCGCGAGCGGCTCGGCACAAAGGTGAAGATCGCGGGCAGCGAAAAACGCGGCAAGATCACGATCGAGTATTTCTCCGAGGACGATCTGCAGCGGATCTACGAGGTGCTGAACGGCTAAGGGGGGAAGGCTTTCTTCTCTTGAAGGGGGACGGTTTCTTTTCTTCTAAAAGGGGGGAACGTTTTCTTTTCTTGAAGAAAAGAAACAAAAGACATTGCGGGACAGTTGGTTTAGCTGAGAAAAGATGCTCTCCCGCGCGTCCTGCATGGAATGAAAAAACGGACGGTTCACATGCGAACCGTCCGTTTTGTGTAGCATGTTGGTGAAAGCGGCAGGAGCGCAGAAAGGGAACTCAGCCGCAGATGATTTTCTTTTGCGTGGTCGGTTTGCACGGGAAAGCTGGCGCGCAGGCGCGGCGGACACGGGCAGAGACAAGGCGGAGGAGGGAGGCATACCCGCTGCGGTATTCCGACCGACGACAACGCAGGATGTGCCTGCGTCCGTCCGTCTGAGGGGTTGCGCTTCCCGCGCATACCGACCGGTTTTTCTTCTAAAAAGAAAAGAAGGGGGACGTTTTCTTTTCTTGAAGAAAAGAAACAAAAGACATTGCGGGATAGTTGTTTTATCTGAGAAAAGACGTTTTCCCGCACGTCCTGCATAAGACACGAAAAAACGGACGGTTCACATACGAACCGTCCGTTTTGTGTAACACGTTGGCGAAAGCAGCGGGAGCAAAGAAAGAAAGCTGCTCCGCAATTGACTTTCTTTTGCTTTCTTTTCTTTCTAGAAAGAAAAGAAAGCCTCTTGTTGCATCAAACGCCGCTTTCCTTTATACTATCTTTATATCGACCAACCATGGAGACGCCCATGCATGCCAATGCCGCTGCGCCGGATCGCGCGCATCGCCTGACATATGTTTTATACGATAATCTTGCAACGCCCTTCAACTGCGTGATGCTTGCGCTCGCGCTGCTCCTGCTTGCGCTCGACGCGCACGCGGATCTCTGGTTCTTTTTCCCGGTCCTGCTGAACGCTGGGCTTCGCATCGGCTACGACCTCTCCGCGCAGCACGCCATTCGCAGCGTTTGCAGCCGCGGCGGACAGCGAACGGAACCGCTTTCCATGCGCAGACGGCCTACCGAACTGAAAGCCGGACTGTCGCATATGCTCGTTGTGCTGATGTTCGTGGCCGTCCCGCTTGCCGCATGGAAGGGCTTCGCGCTCGTCCGGCACGGCTCTGCGCCCCGCGAAGCCGTTATCTATGCCGCCGGTATGATCGCGTCTCTCGTTCCCGCCGCCATGGTTCTGCTGATCTCCGCGTCGCTGCTGATCTGCGCGCGCGAGCTTCGCAAACGCCGCGTTGTCGCCGCATCGCTGTATTCCGTGGAACTGCTTGCGCACTGCGACGCCGTCTGCTTTTCCTCCGATGCGCTCGACGCCTTCGCCGAAAGCAAAACGCTTTCCCGTCTGCGCGAGCAGGGACTGGCACTGTATTTCTTCCATTCCACCGAGGCCGACGTCACCGATCCTTTCATCTGCGACGCCCGAACGCTCCGCACGCCCGACGAGTATTCCGCCGCCGTGCAGGCGTTTTCCGTGTTTTCCCATTCGGGCGGTGCGGAACGCGCAGCGCTCGTGCAGGAACTCCAGGCCGCGGGGCATACCGTCGCAATGGTCGGCAGTCTTGACATTGATGCCGCAGCGCTGCATCGCGCCGACTGCGCCGTCTGTCCTTACACCGGTGCGAGAAGCGCGGTTCTGCAAGCGCATCTCGTGCTGCTCTCGGATACTGTAAATGCGCTGCCCGCAGCTGTGCTCGAGGGCAGGCGCGCTATCAACAACGCCACGCGCACGGGCGAGCTGTTCGTAAAGAAAAGCCTCTGTTCCTTCGTGCTGTATCTGCTGGCGCTGATCGTCAGGCTGCCCTATCCCATGACGCAGCTGCACTGGTCCTTTACGGGCGCGTTCACGGTCATCATTCCGGCCATCGTGCTCGCCTTTGAACGGCAGTATCAGCCGATCCACGGCCGTTTTGTTTCAAATGTATTCTACGAGGCTGCGCCCGGCGCGCTGCTGCATGTGGCATATCTGCTGCTGGCGGTGCTTCTGTCGCGCGTTCTGGGGCTGACGAGCGAAATGCGGCTCACCTTCTGCGTGCTTGCTGCCTCCGCTGCGGGGCTTGCGGTGCTGTGGCACGTCTGCCGTCCGCTCGATCGTCTGCGCACCGGCTTATGCGCACTCATGACGCTGCTGCTGTCCGCGGCGCTGGTGCTTTTCAGGGGGCGCTTGGGGCTTGTGGATCTGCCGCCGGCCGGCGTCTACGCCGTTTCGCTGCTCGGCATGCTTGCCTATCCGTTACAGCATGTTTCCGTTCGAATCGTCGAGCGCGTCGGCCGCGCCGTGCGTTGCCGCGGAAAAAAACGCCGGCTCGCCGTTCCCGGCCTGCTGGAGCGCGACGAGGGCTGTTGAGCTCTTGTTTTTAGGCGGACGATTTCTTAGAGAGACGTTTTCTTAAAAGGGGGACGTTTTCTTTTCTTGAAGAAAAGAAACAAAAGACACTGCGGGATAGATGATTTATCTGAGAAAAGATGCTTTCCCGCACATTCTGATTGGAGTATAAAAACGGACGGTTCTCATACGAACCGTCCGTTTTGTGTAGCACGTTGGCGAAAGCAGCAGGAGCGGCGAAAGAAAGCTTTCCCGCACTCGACTTTCTTTTGCTTCCTTTTCTTTCTAGAAAGAAAAGGAAGGGCGTCAGTTCCCTGCCGCAGTCTCGGTCTGATATGCCTTCCACTGTTTGGCAAAAGCGAACGTGCCGATAATCGCCAACACGCCTGCGACCAAAACAAGCCAACCGCCGATCATGCCGGTCGTGATGAGCATGAAGATCACGTTATACAGTCCGTAGCAGGTGAGCACGATCGCGCAAACGCGGCTGCGTGCGAGATGAACGGCAAGCCCGAGCCCGAGCAGGACCGCGACATCGATCAGCGCCCATGCGCCGGCGCCGGAGATGAAGGACGAGCCGAACGTGACCACCGCACTGACGTAACACAGAACAGCGGCGCCGATGACCGTCCCCTTCTGGGAAAAGCACTGCTTGAAAAAGTCCTTTTTCGTCAGCCCGGCGGGTCGTGTGGGCGCGGATTGTACCGGGGCGGCCGGCGCAGCCGGCGCGGCGGGTGCGGCTTTCGCCTCGAGCGGTTCATTGCAGTAAGGGCATTGCGTCGCGGTATCTGCGACCTGTTTGCCGCAATTTGTACAGAACATTTCAGGTTCCCTCCCACAGCATGTTTTTTTCAGGATAACAGGTTTCGGCCCTGCGGTCAACCGCCGCTTCTTGCAGATCCGCCGCCGCCGCGATACAATGGAGCCGTCGGGAGCGCCGTTTCCCGATACAGTTTTTCATCTTCAAAGGAGGACGTCCGAATGCAGCAGCCGTCCGATATGGCAGATCGCGCCGCACCGGCCGCGCCGGTACAGTCCGCGCCTTGGTTTGTCTATATTCTGCGCTGTGCGGACGACACGCTCTATACGGGCATTACAACGGATGTGGAACGCCGCCTTGCCGCGCACAACGCGGGACGCGGCGCAAAGTACACAAGAAGCCGCCGCCCCGTTGCGGCGATCTACACGGAGCAGTGCGCCGGACACGCCGAAGCGCTGCGCCGCGAACGCTTTATCAAGCGCCTATCCCGCAGGGAAAAGGAATGGTTGGCACGGCTTTGACTGCGGCGCATTCGTCCTTTCTTTTCTTTTTCTTCGTCCTCCCTTTTCTTTCTAGAAAGAAAAAACGGTCAGCTTGCGCGGGAAGCGCAGCCCCTCAGACGGACGTCTTCTTTTCTTTTTAGAAGAAAAGAAGCAAAAGAAAATC
>ENA-OUQC01001179-OUQC01001179.1-human-gut-metagenome-genome-assembly--contig:-NODE-1179-length-14509-cov-3.315760_pt1 | contig 14509 bp, 19 predicted proteins | sample MGYA00237942_ERZ548815 | MGnify/ENA primary metagenome ERZ548815 (study PRJEB26490, sample SAMN05194722) | human gut metagenome | biome: terrestrial biome; feature: human-associated habitat; material... | reverse complement strand
GGCATACGAGTTTCGCCTTAGTCTCGTGGGCTCGGAGATGTGTATAAGAGACAGGATCGTGGCAAACTTCAAAATATGTGTTGTATATGGTATCAACGCAGTCCCGGCAAATCGGAAGATGGCCAATACCTTTATATAGAATGGAGTAGCTCACAGGGAAGAAGCCCTTCCGCCTGCTGTATTTTGTACCACACCGATGGCAATACACACCGTCGTTCTTTACTTCAATCTCCATCCGTTTCACCTTCCGTTCTATACTCATCGTCATCAATGTCGTCAAAGATGGGGTCTGGTTCTTTCATCCTGTCGTCGAATGACATTTCGTATATCTTGGCGCACAGACGCAGATCGTTTCCAAAGGAAAACTTTGGGACGAATCTTCCGTCGATCGTAATGGTGTCATCTGTGTTGACCTGCTTCGTTTGCCTCGGCTTGCGGTATTTGAGCCCGAAGGTCCCAAACCCATGGATAGAAACCGGCTCTCCCGTTTTCAACGAATCTTTAATCACGCAGATCAGCGCATCCAGAATGATCCCAACATCGTCGATTGTATAGAGCACTTCCTTGTCGGCTCGCTTCACAACAAAATCTTTCTGTGTACCGCTGTCGTCTGAGATATGCAGCACCTGCTTCGGAATGGTAATGATTTTCCGGGCGCTGTTTCTTCTTAAAACCTCGGCGGCGTTTCTTGTTAAATCCCTTCTGTTCACAATTGTTCACCTGTCATTTCCTGTATTATTGAATATCCGCAAAGCTCGTTTTCTCCGGGACAAAGATATCTCCGCCCTTAAAGAATTGAGCCAGCTGGTCGTCCTTTGAGTTGTCATTGTAGATATTAAACATATCCGCACTGCTCCACCCAATAATGGTTACGACCGCACTGTCTGGGATACCGGCCTTGGAAAGATCGGACACAAAATAATGCCGCAAACTGTGAAAATAGAAGTCATTGCTGGTGATGCTTGAAAATGTTTTTGCCCAGCTGTTGAGCGTTGCTCCCCGGATATGTTCCTTTGGGTTCCCATTTGTCGGGAACAGCCATTCGCTTGTAATGCCTGCTTCCGCCCTGTCATTCATCCACAGGTCAAAATACGGTTTGAATTTTTTTGCAAGCGTATAGCATTCCAAATACTTGTTTCCCTTTGTCAGGATTGGGCGGCTCTTGTACATGGCTCCGTCAAGAACCAGATGACTGTCGTCAAAGTCGCTGACCTTAAACCGGCAGATTTCCGATTTCCTCCGGCCACCGTACATACCAAGCGCTACAAAGCAGGCTTGCTCAAATTTCTTTTTATCAACCAAGTATTGCAGCAGATGCTCCAACTCGTCGGTTGACCACACGGTCTTTTCTCTTGCGGCAGCAAGTGGCGGGTTCTCTATCTTTCTTACAATGGAGCGGTATCCGTCAAACTCTGGGTCGTCCCCGGCAAGAATGTTTTCGCAGTAATTTGACAAGGAACTGATTGAAGACTTGATCCTGCGGATCCTGGCGCTGGAATTCCCATTTGCCATAAGCCAGCCCTGCAAGCTGATCAAGTCGCGCTTGGACAGCTTCGAAAAATCTCTGTTGTCCAGATTTTCCATCACATAGGTAAACACGATCAGAAGGTCATTGTCATACCCATTGATGGTTCCCTCGCTGCGTCCGACAGAACGGAGATATGATAGAAACTCATCCTTCAGCCGTAGATTGCTTTTGTTAATGAGAGCAGTCTTTTCTGCACTCGTGATCTTGTTCATTTTTGTTTTCCGTGCCATAAGGCTGCCCTCCTTTACAATGAAAAATCTCGGCCAATTTATGGCCGGGTACTAATTACATTTAAGTCTGTATTCAGCGTCTACGCCATTTTCTGGTGTGACAATGAGCAACTGCTGTGAAGGTTGAGAATAGAGACGACGCTCACTGGCATAATCGTCCGCACCGCACAAAGCTCCGCAGATGGTAGCGGTGACACCAAGTTCCTCAAAGCTTTCCCTGTGGTGCTTGTCGCCCAGAAGAATATACTCGATGTCCTTTCCATACCGTTTGTTGAAGAGCATGGTCAATAACTTCGGAGAATTCTTTACGGAGTCAAGGTCTCCGTGTGCGGCGCAAATATCGTGCCCACAAGCATTCACAAAAATGAATTCGTCCTTTCCTTCTGGAACAACGAAAATATTTGAGTATTCTTTCAGACGCCATTCAAGAAACCATGGCACGATGCGCTCCATGTTATCCCGATGAACACTGTCGGCTTTGTTTTGGATGGATCGTGCGTGGTTGCCATATGTCGTATATACGTATGTCTCGTCTACGCACTTGCTCAGACAGTAAATCGCCTGGGCTAAAATTTCAGAAGCGTGCATTAGCTGGTCTGCGGCCAGCTCTTCTGCCGCAACTCTTGCAGACACATGACAGTTGCCATGAATCAGATCACCAAGCACGACAATATGAAGCTTCCTGCACTTATTCAAAAGGATACGTTTGGAAGCCTCATTCACAACTTGACTCACACGCTTTTGGCAAATCTCAGTATTATATGTATTGAATGCGTTGTCGGTTGTCATTCCGAAATGCCAGTCAGAAAAGACCATGACTGCCTCAGTGTTGGAGAAGTCATCACCACAAGCAGCATTGCAAGACACGACGGAATCAAGATCCCGTAAGCCGTCAATAGATTCTTTCAGAGTGTCCTGTAGGTTCTCCCATCGCGCGTCAAACGCAACACGCTTATTGCTTTCACGACGCTGGTCGGATAAGCGCTGCCGCTCCTTTTGAAGTTCGGCCCGCTTTTCCTCCAGCTCACTCAGAATATTCTTATCCGCAGAGCGAAGCTGTGTTGCTTCAATCGCGTCGAGTGTTTTCTTACTTCCGTAAAACATCCTCCTGGCAACATCGCTGGAGTAGGGCTGCCCGTACACAGCCTCGGCCAACTCTGCGTAGTCGATGTCCCCAAGTGTTTTATCTACAAGCTTCCCGTAAATAATCCTCTTGTGATAATCAAAGTCAGATTCATTGCTTCTTTTTGAAATGTCCAATACCCGCACCGTCCTTCTGGCCTGGTGTGCCATAAACAGCGCGTGTCTGTTCCAGATATTTCATTACACCGGTTGACTCCTCGCAATAATATCTGTGGCGCTTTGACTTCTGACGCATTGTCCGCACAATGTGGGCGTCAGGATACAGCTTGCTGATGGCATCTTTTTCTTCCTTGGTGATTAAAATCATGTACATCCTTCTTTTCGAAAAATTTGAGAAGTAAAAAAACCATATACTTCCCTTCATTATAAGCACTGTATCAAGCAGCACGATTTGGCCACCCATGGTGGCCAAATCGTTTAGTCTAAATGTCCAACATTTAACGGGGATCAAACTCTGCACCTCATCACTGACTCAATATTCTGTTTCATTCTGATAATCGAGGCACACTCTCGACAGTATTTTTGATTGCGTCTATTTCCCTCGTTTGTGATTTTCGTTGTTATTCCGCAGTTCTGACAGGTGAAATATGGCTCACCGTGGTACATGAGATATTGATATCCGAGATTCCGTAAGTCCGTAACACGCATTACTTCCTTGCCATCCTCAGCGAAACACACCCGCACATTGGTATTGTCAACCTTTCTGGAGAACTGAATCATTCCAAGCTCATTCAGCGTCCCATACATTGCGCTCTGGCGCTTAATAGACGTTCGTATATTTGCCATCGCCATGATTTCATTATCCTTTGAGTTTACCCATCCGTCATGTTTCCCCGTAACCATTCCCCAGTATTTGGATAAGCATAAAAGTGTAAAAGCCAATCGGCGATGCTGCTTTATTTCGAGTGAGTCGATTTTCTTCATCTCTGTGTCCGTAATAGGAATGGAGTCAATGCAGATCGCTGGGTACTTACTTGCGCGGTTCACGGCATAGTCCAATGCCGCAGACCACTTCGGCAGGGAAGCAGTCGGATCACATTGAAGAAGGAATAAGTCGAGCTTCTTCCGTGTCGCCTCCGGGCTTGTGCCGCAAGTATCCATATAATACCTTGCGACACGCCGTAATGTTTCGGAAGGCTTCTTCCCAAGGGAGCAGCCCTGCACCATTGCAGCGGCCCAATCATTTTCTCTCAAAACAATACTCAATCTTCACTTACCTCAATTCTCTTTGAAATCATTCGGAACCATTCTCCGGCGTAGTGGATATCACCAGATGGGTCTTTCACGGGGAAAGAAATCACATAGTCGTTATTGGCGAGCAGGTTATCAATAATATCCTCGCTGCACATTTTCCAGGCGAACTTTTTGCTGGAGCTCTTCGTGTAGCAAATATCCAATATGATATTGCTCAGCGAGTCACGGTTCGGACAAACGCTGTCACACTCTCTGCGAAACTCATCGCACATAGCGGACATCTCAGCAGCCGCGTTCATTTCGTCGACCCGTTCGTAGTCAGAGAAGATCATGTAGCTTTTCAGACGTTTATTGAAATCCTCGTAGATTTTTTTAATTTGGCGCAGCTGATGCGGTAGATACTCTGAATTGCTGCGCATAATTCCGTAGTTGAATTTTGATGAAGAGCTGGTCTTTCCAATATAACCGTCAAATTCATTTTCAAAAGCCTTGCAAATACGGTTCATTACACAATTGCCAGTGCCAACAGGAAACCTGCTGTGAAAGTAACTTAAAAATGTGAGCTGCTCTTCTGTGAGTTCACCGGCTGGCAGCGCCATCATTTCGTCAACTGTCATCTGGAATCGACGCAGCGCATTCTTGCTTGTGTTGCTGATATATGTATTGTATTGCCGCATAAGCTGGGGGTATATGTATCTCATAAAATATGGCTTCTTATCAGCAACGATACTTCGATAAAACTCTCTCTCGGACTCGTCCTCAATGGACGCAATCGCATGGCGGTCGTGCCATGCCTTCGGCATTGGTTTGCATTCAATTCCCTTGGCCTTATCAATGGCGTTCTGCTGGTAAAGCTGACCGCACATAATTCTGTAGGCTAACGTATCGTATTCCTTTGAGCCGGGAGAAAAATGGGACTGTATCTCAAACATTGACGTGATCCAGTTCGTTGTCTGTCCGATATCATTGCCGAAACTGTTGATATTGGAACGGATGAAATCATCCTCATTTGGAATGCACTCTGAGGCACGCCGCTGTGCGCACATCAGTGTCAGCGTTTCCTTATGGCGTTCAACAAGAATTCGGTTATCGGTCAGCATTACCAAATCTCCGTCGCAATCCATACCATTGAGGGCGGCTGCCGTCGTATCCCATGCGTTAAAGATTGTGCAGGTCCTCATATACCGAAACCAATAATTTGTCGCCTCATTGCTTACAGGCCGAAGCAGCTTGATGTTATTGTGGCACGTCATTGGAGCGCGGAAGCAGGCGAGGCGTTCGCTGCCCCGTTCAGTCCAATACTGATTATAAATTTCTCCTGCTTTTAACAGCCCTGTAATTTCAAGCCCGAACATACTTTGGCAGAGCGCAAACGGATCGCCGGAAGCAATAGAGTAGTTTCCGTGGACTTTCAAGACTCCCACTTTCGCTTCGTTGATTCGATTCCGAATCAACTGGTAAACTGCGTTTTGAATGTAGGGGTCTTGTGCCATGCGCGGATCGATCATGATGGCCTTAGAAATGTCGTTCTCCAAATAAGCGATATTACTTTCCGAAAGCCCAGTACCCTTTAAGAACAAAATCGTCTTTCGCCAATCGCCGCTGAGCACGTCCTTGATCTCATTCATTGTTGGGGCAATCAACTCTTGGATGTCCTCGTCGCTCAAGTCATAGGACTGAATGAACTGATAATTTAGACAGCGCTCCGACTCCAATTCTTTTGGACAAGTCTTAGCAACTCCAAACGTATATCCATTGCTGAGTGTCTTCTGCAAATAGTCTTTACAGCTGTCGTAGCTGTTCCACAGCTTCACCATGGAGGTCGTGAGGATCAACTCGGCATCCCGTATGTCCTGCTCATTTCCCCATGCGTCCTTAATTATGTATTGCCCTCCGGCAACTTCTTTCGCAAAGTCAACGAAGTCGAATGTGAATACCATTCCTTTTTCCCAGCAGAAGCGTGTGTTGCACCCGCTGATAGTATAATCGAGTCCAAGCTCCTGACTCCATCTTTCTGCCAAAGAGGGGAGCATGATACCGTATCCATCAGAAGCATCCAGATCAATGTTATACTGCTCCTTGCGCTCCATTTCCGGCTCACCGTCATGCTCGTCTGTCATGTAGATGATATCGGATTTGAATTTGGTGTTGCAATCGTTCACAATAATTACGCCATGAGGAAGCGATACTGGAATGGAAGCGCTGCAGCTAAGCGCCTTGTACGCTTCAAGCTTAGCGGCCACAAGCGGGACATTTGGGTTGCGGTCGTTTTCAATTCGCCGCCTGAGCTCAGACCATAGACGTTCGCTGACAAAAACAATTGTACTGCTCTTGATACCGCCGTTCGTTCCAAGCAATCGCCTGTATGCCACATTGTTGATAGAGAAGCCTTTGCAAGCCTTGTAATAATCTTTCTCCTTATCAATGATTAGGCACATATAATCTGGCTTGTACTGAACGGCATCCAATGCTGAGTACAGTTCACGAATCCGTCTGTTGGATGTTTGGCTCCGCTCCTCCTTTCGCACACGCTTAATTTCTGCTTTGATTTCTCTGGCACGAGCATCTGCGTCCGTCAGCCCGTTCAGCTCGTCTATCCAGCGGAGCACCTGGCTGTCTGCGATGGAGATTACTTCGTCATTCCGGCGAGCCTCGCTCATCGGCAGCGTCAGCTTCCACTTCGCCTTGCGGAGTCTGCTGCTATGGATCTTGTAGATGTACTTCTGACAGGTTAGCTGCTTGCTTATAGAAAACACCTCTCAATTTGTAAATTATTTATTAAACTTGATAAGATAAAAAGAAATTATTCGTAGAATTCTTTCAGATATCTTTGATAATCACAATAATATTCGCTATGTAATTTTGCTGCTGTTTCTGCGTACATTACATCCTCGTCACCGATACAGAAATCATCGCAGGCGTGATCCCCGTCACACCCGTCAAAGAACAAACACTCGTAACAATCATTTTGCATAACTATTTCCCTCCTTGCCTACTCTGTCCATCCAATCTATCAGGAGCGTCCTCATGCGCCTGCTTGGAATGTAAATGTTTATCGCTTGTCCCTCACGGATGGCCGATCTCCAGATCCACTGAACCATGATGGACAGTGCATACATTTCTTCATCTACCTCAATGCCGTGCTTTTTGTAGAAGCTCTTTTCGTTTACATTCATGAAAAGGTTTGCGATGTATACCAAGCAAGTCCTATCCTTGTAGGCGTTGGTTGCACGAGCGTTGAATGTAAGAAATGACTTCGTATACCCCTTGCCCTTAATGACGTGATATTTTCCGCTGTAAGAACCCCACAGTTTTTTATCGGCAGGAGTGCCAGCCCAGATGTTATTGACACAGTTGTTCATGTTATTGCGCAGCTGCTCCAAGTCTGACGTGTCCTTCTCAAACCAATTCATAGAGAGGGCGTGCATATCGTCGCCGATTGCATTCATCCGCTTATTATCCAAAATATGTATCATGTCATTGATGTGGGACACATAGTCCGGGGTATACCCGGGATATTCGCTGAAGTGATAATCATGCTCGCCAGTCTTTTGGATTCCGATATATTCGTATTTGAGTTGGTACATATCCAGCATGTAGCGCAGACTCTGCCCTTTGAAGAGATACGTCATGATAATCACATTCTCGAAAGAAGTCAGAAGCTCAGGCGGGAGTGCCCAGTAATATAGCTGGGTCTTATTATCATCTCCAATCTGGATAAGCTCTCTCACCTCCAGAAAGCGGAATAGTTCACTGAATATGGTGCCGGAATATTCTTTGCTGGTTGAATGGAAGATGTTATCGTCGATTTGCAGGTGCCCTGAATCCACCAGAACATTGAGATCACCGGTGCTGATATCGTATTTTTCCAGAATATCAATGTTCTCGTCAATGAGTAGTGTGTAGCCGTTGGACTGAATATCACTGAGCATTTCAGAAGTGTATCGCTTAAATGCCTGGTGTGTGGTTGTAATGTTTCTTCCTTGCTTGATAAGCGCTGCTGTGTGTTCACATTTTTTGAAGTGAAACTCCTTGAGCTTATCAGTTGGTTCCACAAAGTGCAGCTGTCGGCATCCCACCTTAATACGCTTTGCTTCATCCAAGTACGGCGTAATATAAATGAACTTTTTATCTGGGTGCTCGTTCATGTAATTGATTGCCGCACTGGACTTTCCGGTTCCCATGATTGCGTCACAAACTTGGATCATTTCATTCCTCCCCAAAATCCATTTTAGAACCTAAAAGTTATAACCCGAAACGATTTGGCCACACTGGGGTGGCAAAACGAACGGCTTCTTATAAACAATAAGACAAGAGATAAAAATCACAACGATGAAACACCTTCTTTGTTTTCTCATACGTTGTATGAAGCGGAGGACAACGAACGCCACATGAGCCGTTTTCTTTCCAAGAAGAAGCGGACACATGCTCATCGGTTGGGGCGTGAGTTATCTGGAACGACCCATACAGTGTAAACAAAGAAGCAAAAATCACAGACAAACAAACCGTATAATATACTAGATAGAGCGAAAGGAAACGCTGCTTGCGTGATACGTATAATCAACTTGATATTAGTATAAGAATGGACGGCAAAAAAGTCAAGCTTTTCAGATGTAAATAAACCATGTACAGAACGAAACGCCTGAACCGGCTGTTATCGCATTTTGTGATAATGCATACTTATGCATATTGTTGATTTGGAAAAATCACACTGGTCGTTATCGGGGATCTATGCTGCCGCAATTGAAACCGTAAGAAGGGGAGTGACAGAGGTGAAATTTGGAACTGTATGTGGGAGATGAACCGACATTACAGATACCAGAAATGAGCACCCCTTGGAAATCCCATAACCACCCCCGGCCTATGTCCGCTTGTGTGAAAAGAGGACATAGCCGACCGCCTACCAGACCACCCACTATCCCATTGCATCCGATATGACCACCCATCCCACCAACCCATCTAACCGCCCATCTTCACTAAAACGTAACACCGCATCCGATATGACAAACATACAATCATAATACATAATCATATGACTGCATCACATATTCACATATTTATACTATACATAAAATATGCAAAATAAAAGAATAATATGCAATACACGATACATACACCGACAAAATGACCGTACAACATGGACAAACATATGAACACTATCCATTTTTGGACAAAAAACAAACATTTACAGACGATAATATCAAAACGTCTGTTTACATATGGACGATAATAGACAAAAAAGTTATGAGTTATACCACACACCATACGATATCCATAACATATCAATGTCTTTTGTAGCAGACGCCCAACCAGCCAAACAGACCACGGACGTAAAATCATACTACCGACAAAAAAGCCGCTTACAGCGGCACTGATAGCCTTAGAACGGACGTTGTAAATAATGTAATAATTCCGACCCCCTTTGTGGCATCATGAAAAATATTTGTTGACATTTGAAAATGCATAACATATAATCATGTTGACCGCTCCGACGTGGGCGATTAATTTAGCGGTTAGACCTAACCCCGAAAAGGTCATGGAGTACAACATGGAAAAAACTATGAACGCATGGGAAAAGGTTATGCAAGAATACAATCGGACGGGAGACCCCGCCCCCCTTGCAAAAATGGTTGCTTATTCCGTCATTAAAAAGTGCTTGAACACCGGGTACAACTCCACACTTGAACAATTGCGGCGGGAGTTGGGGCGTGATTTGCACGAACTGGACACATTGCACCACGCAAGCATGAATGCATATAACGCAACCGTTACGGCGGACGGCGATTATAAACGGGTTAAAGTCGACCCCTTGACCGTCTATCGTCTGTACAGTTGGGGGACGGTGTTGATTTCGTGAATGTTGCGGTTGTTGCGATTCTAGAAGAAACGGCAAAGCAAAAAGAACGAGAGCCGGGGGCGGGGGCTGACTTGACCCGACCCTATACCGTGCGCCGTCTCTCCCGTAAAGTGTGGATTAAAACAGAAAATTCCGTAAATGGTTGGGAAGAGGTGGAGACAACCCCCATTCAAGAGATTTACAAAGCTGTGCGCCGCTATGTCATGCAGTCCCGCGCCGCCGCGACCGACCCCCGAAACGGTTATAGTTATTTGGACGAAACCACCACCGACCCCATAACAGGGGAAGAGACCACCGTCTATAAACGTCTCCCGAAATATGCCGATTTAGGCGGGTACGCCGTCGATTTTAACGGCGCTTGTACACTGTACAGTGTCGACCGGGAGACCGTCGACCGGTATGATGCCCTGGTTACAAGCCTAGACCTGACTGCAAAGCAAGCGCAAATTCTCACCCTTAAACAATCCGGTTATGGCAACAAGGCGATTTCGACCTATATGGGTATATCTGAAAATTCTGTTAAGGGTGCCTGTACAGAAATCAGACGCAAGGCGGCGGCACGTTTCCCCGCTGAACTTTTGGAAAAATATATGAAATAATCCGCTTTTCACAGCGGGGGCTATTTGCCCCCGCTTTTTTCTTTTCCAAAATGCCCAGGGCGTTCCGACCCCCTTTGTGGTGTTGGTTGTCCGGGGCGGTGAGAGCCGCCCAGGGCGTTCCGACCCCCTTTGCGGTGTTGGTTGTCCGGGACGGTGAGAGCCGCCCAGGGCGTTCCGACCCCCGCCGCCACTAAAAAGGCGGCCACGCTAGGACAGCCCTATGGCTAATCCTGAGTATTCAGGCAACCTTGCCACTGTCCGAGTAGGTGGAAACCCACTAAAACCTCTAATCGGTTTAGCACCGGTTTTGAGGGGAACACCGGTGCAATCTGAGTTTGAGGCGGATTGCGATATTGATTATACAAGTTCCCCTACCTAATGCAGCCTTTGGCGGTCACAAGCCCGCATGAGAAATGCAGAGTGGGTATTGTCAGAGGAATATAAGCGGAGATGTCCGCCACTTCCATGACAGACAATACAAGTTGCGGTACTGTTCCCAGACAACTATAAAAATCAGGGCGCTTGTAATCCGCAAGGATAAATAATGGATGGTAGTCCGACTGAGGGACTATAAAGCACAGTTTACCCGATAAATTCGGGCGTCGCCGGTGCATGAGAGTTAGGCTCATGGTACGAGATTGTGAAAATCCCCGGAGGTTTAGCTATTGATCCTAAGCTCGGCTTGAGTAACGAAAGCCGTGTCATCCCCTGACTACGACAACAATTGGGGTATGCCCGAACGAATCAAACGCAACCGGACGACAATCATGGCATGATTCACCCAAGGGTGAATTTTACCGTTCGGATACTGTTCCAAGGAACAGTCCGGATTGTCCAAGCAAGCGAATGATTCTAGTAGTGTGAATTGTCCGATTACATTCGCTTCATGCGAATAAACCTATATATCAAGCACACCGTCGAACGGGATGTTTGTCGGTGTGCTTTCATATGGGCTTATCAGCACATAAATTCAAAAATTGAAGGGAAGATCGTTATGACTAAGGAAGAGAAAGTTGCCAAGATGGCCGAACTCGATGCTAAGCTGAGAGAACAGGTGAAGCAGTTCAACGATGCTATGCTGGACGGTCGGTTCAACGATGCGACCAAGCTGAACACCGAAATGGAAGAAACTGCCGGCGAATATGCCGGCATTGCCCGTGGCATTTGCTTCGACGAATGCGCCGCCACGGAAGACCCCATGATGGCAGCTATCAAGCGTCTGTCCTATACGGTTATCGCCGTCAAGGACGTAAAGAAGGACAAGGAGGATGCCATCACCACCCGTGAGGTTATCGAGAAGGATCGGCAGATCGACCTGCTCAAGCTCCATAAGTACATTGAGGGTGGTATCGGCCACGACAAGAGCTGGAACCACTATGTGGAGAAGTTCAATTTCCTGATGACTGCCCAGAAGGCCGTCGATCTGGGAATCGACCCCAAGGCAATCAACGACTCCTATGCCATGAGCGACATCTCCAAGCAGATCGACATGGGCAAGACCCCCACCAGCAAGACCAACATCCTGAAGACCCTGACCACCGTGGTTCAGGCCATGGTAGGCGAGGAATACAAGCCCGTCAGCCATGACGTGGCATTCCTGATGAGCGTCTATTCCCGCAAGTCCCGCAAGGCTCTGACCGTCACCTGCGCCAACCATAAGTACATGCGCGGCTACCTGATGGAAATCTGCCATCGTATCGTGACCGGCAAGGCTTACGAACTGGAGTTTAAGGCTGCCAAGCAGTAACAGGAATTTCCTCTATCATGCGGAATTTCCTTACCATTCCGAGGAAATTCCGTCCCATATTGGGAATTACATAAGGAAATGGAGCGCCCATGTGTGCTGATCACATGGGGCAAAGAGCGGAAGCGGCCAAGGCTTCTGGGCCGAGCAGCCGGAACAAGAGCTGTACCCGGAAAACGGGGAATCCCAAGCGGCATTTGATAATAGAGCGTGGACTGTATCGGCGGAACTGCTTACCGCCGAATGAGCCGAAGTCATAGCGTATACAAATGCCGCGGGAAATTATGAAGTGAGGAAATACAGATGCGAATATGATTTAGAGTGATTATGACAACTCGCCCAAAATCGTCATACCTGCCCGGCGTCCAAAACCGGGCAGGAATTTACTTTGACTTCTGCGCCCATCCAGATAGACGCGGAATTGAAAGTAAATAGAATCAACAGAGGAGGAATCCACGATGACCTACACATCTTTTCAGGAATTCGCCGCTTCCCGTGGCATTTTCCCGCCCAAACCCACCGTCAAATCCCAGACCTGCCGGAAGTGCGGTGCCGTCCTGCGGCCCGTTCCCGGTACCAACGTCATGGTTTGTGACGGAGAAATCGAGAACAAGGAAAGCAAGAAGATGGAACCCTGCGGAAACAAAATTCTCCGCAGCCGTGTAAACCCCGCATAAATCCGTAACCAGAGCGCTCAGAAGAAATTCCTCTGAGCGTTTTATTATGGACTTATGTTCCAAACGGGAATTTCATTCCCAATCCTAATAACGGAGGTATCACAATGAGTTACAAAAAATTCCAGCAGCTGATCGGCTCGCTGGTCAAGAAATCCGGAGGCGGTATCTCCGTGGATTTTAACCACATTGACGGGAAATACATAGCCCGGGTATCCGACGGAACCGTGATCACCGGAAATCCGTCCTCCATGCGCGTCACCGTGCGCTGGAATGGCAGAAATCACCAGTGCATGGCAGCTCTCGTTTGACAGGAGGTGGCGTCTGTTGGACGAATCGACGGATCGGGAATTCAGAGAGGGTCAAGTTGTCCATATCGTAACTGAAAGGGTTAGAATTGGCCCTGGCTGGGTTCCTATGATGGATCATTATTTTGGAAGGGAGGCCAGAATTACATATATCGACGACATTAGAGGATGGGTAAACATCGATATCGACGATGGGCAATTCTGGTGGGGCCGTGAAATGTTTCAGGAATACTATGACCACGGACCTATTCTGGAAGACGCGGAAGTTGCTTCTGTCGTGGAATCCATACTTGGGGAATTCAAACGTGCATAAAACAGCCATGCTATCTACATTCAGAAAATGGAAATCCAAAAAAGAGAAGAAAAGGAAGCTCCTTATCCAGGTAATTGAAAATCACCACGGCGGAGAAATGTTCGCAAATCTGGAAGATACCCTGAATGGCATTTTGGGAAAGCGGGAATTGATAGCTCTGTCGGTACCACTACTCTGGACGGAGAATTATTGAAACCAGGCGATCTGGATAAACCGTTAGCAGCTCTGTTATCGGAGCGAAATCTATTTGCGAAAGGTGGAAAAATAATGAGGAAACGCAGACGCGACCAGGAAATCATCAATATTATCATCAGTATTCTTGCCGTAGCGGCGGGGATTTCCATTTTCATTATGATGTTTCTCGCTTTCTGTTGAGGGAATGCCTATGTTCAAAGTAGTCTATCGTATCCGGGAATCCGGTGTAACCGTTACAAAGGCTTTTGACTCACCGTATCTTTGCAGGAAAATCGTTGAAAAGCTGAAACGAAGCCGGAAATGTGAACTCATTTCCTATCCGATTTTCGGGTAATGCAACCGGGAGGGATTATGAAAGCGCTTCTTATCCTACTTTTCATTGCATGGCTTGCGGTGAATTTCATCACAAGTAAGTACAAATCCTCGCAGCAGCTCGCTTCCATGATCCTGAGCGGTCACTGTTTTGTGGGGAAAGCGTCCGCAATGGTATTTTACATTCCCGCATGGTTTTTGAAAGCCATCCGGGAAATCGTCTTGGCAACCATCAAATGACCAAAAAGGAATTGATCAGGATCGTGGCTGATGAAACCGGGCTTCAAAAGAAAGATGTCCGTGCGGTTTTTAACTCCATTTTCTCCAATATCGAGGAGGAAATGGGTAACGGCGGGAAAATCCTGATTACAGGATTCGGAACCTTTGAAACCGCAGCCCGGAAATACCGTTC
>ENA-OUQC01001174-OUQC01001174.1-human-gut-metagenome-genome-assembly--contig:-NODE-1174-length-14598-cov-3.848312_pt1 | contig 14598 bp, 13 predicted proteins | sample MGYA00237942_ERZ548815 | MGnify/ENA primary metagenome ERZ548815 (study PRJEB26490, sample SAMN05194722) | human gut metagenome | biome: terrestrial biome; feature: human-associated habitat; material... | reverse complement strand
GCACCCAAATATTAATTTTGGAGATAATGTTTTCTACGGCCTTGCAAGTCATACATACAGTAAAAAACTTTGTCATGGCGAACTTGTTTCTGCTGGTATGGGTCTGAGACGAGCGCTGGTTCATAAGGTAGGATTGTTTATAGAAAACTTTGGTGAGCTTGAGGAAAGTTACTCCCAGAGTGCTCAGAGTTATTATGAAACGTATTTTAAAGCAGTAGCCTTGTGGTACGAGTCTGTTGGCATAGGCGTGAGTGGCGGAGAAGTCTATAAAAAGATAGATGATCTGCTCGGCGGATTGAGTAACTTTGGCGTTGGCTTGAATCCTGGTCATTCAATACACACAGCCGAGTGGACAAGCAGTCCTTTCTATCCTGGTTCAGAAGAAAAGTTACATTCCGGCATGATGCTTCAGTGTGATTTTACTGCGAGTGATGTGGGGAAGAATCTATCTGTACATGCAGAAGATGGGGTACTTATTGCAGATAAGGAGCTTCAGGCTGAGCTAGAGAAAATTTCACCGTCCAGCATGAAGAGAATGAAAAACAGACAGACTTACATGCGTGAGGTTCTGGGGATCAACATTGCTGACGAAGTGCTCCCCACCTCAGATTTGTGTGGAATAGTGTTCCCATGCATGAAGAATCTTTCTGTGGGATACGGCTTTAAATAAAAGTCAGAATTTTCTGATTAAAGTGGACCTCGAATGAAAAAATTGAGTAAATGCCCGTTATAGATAAAATCCATAACGGCAAAAATAAAAAAGGAGAAAAGAACATGAAAAAATTCGTAGCATTTGTCCTGGTAGCAATGATGCTTATGGTGCCCTTTACAGGCGCATACGCAGCAGAAGAGACCCCTGTCTGGGCAACTATTCTCCAGACAAACACCAACTGGAACATGTCTCTTTCTACCAATGCCCAGCTTGTCTGCGATGAGTATGGCTGGGAGCAGATTACTTTGAACTCCGAGGCCGATATTCAGAAGCAGATCGACCTGATCCAGAGTTGCATCAGCCAGCGTGTTCTGGGCTTTTTTGTCCACTCGCTGGATGACCACGCACTCACTGAATATGTAGAAAAGGCCATTGATGCCGGTATTTACGTTTTCTTCGGTTCCACCGGCATCCTCGAGTACATTGACCAGAAGTATGTGGACAGCGGAATGCTTTATGCGTACAACTATGACCACATCGTTGCAGCAGAGTTGGCAGCCGAAGCTGTTGCAGAGAGCATTGGCGGCAAGGGCAAGGTTGCTGTTCTTGCCGGTACTGCAGGCGCACTGAACACCGAGCTGAGAGCCACGGGCTTTGTTGATTACATTGAGGCAAATTACCCTGATATTGAGATTGTCACCACCATCAACTGTGACTGGGATCAGATGAAGGCAATGTCCGCAACTGAGGATATTCTTTCTGCTAACCCCGATCTGAACGCCGTCTATGCAATGGGTGAAGACATGATAGTTGGTGCCTATGAGGCAGTTTCCGGAATGGGATCCGAAGCCAAGATTGTCGGTATTGATGCCTCCAAGAAGATTATGCAGATGGTTATTGACGGCGATGTATACGCTGTTGTCAACTGCAAGCCCTCCGGCTCTGAGTCCGGCTGCATCCTGACTCAGCTTCTGCTTGATGGCCAGCCCATTGATAATGTCGAAGGCATAAAGGTCGACGGTATTGTCTATGGTGACATCCCCGTATGCTTCACTCAGGAGAACGCATCCCTTGACGCTGCCGACTACTAAGGCTGATTAGCAGAATATACCCGGCTTGTTTGACGAAGGAAATTTGTGAGAGCGTTGTAGAATCTGTGTTCTGCAACGCTCCCAATGTGAAAGGCAAGGTCCATATATGGATAACTCGATCTTACAGGTAAAAAATGTTAGCAAAGTGTTTCCCGGTGTAAAAGCTCTTGATAATGTCTCGATAGATATAAAGAAAGGTGAGATCCACGCTCTGGTTGGCGAAAACGGCGCCGGTAAATCCACCTTGATGAAGATACTTAACGGCAACTACAAAAAAGACGGAGGGGAAATCATATTCGACGGCAAAGAGGTCGAGCTGGATAACCCCATAAGCTCAAAAAAGCTTGGTATCAGTATTATCTTTCAAGAGCTGAACTTAATTCCGACCCTTTCAGTGGCAGAGAACATATTTCTGGGAAGGCTGCCCCAAAAGGACAAAAGGGTGGATTGGAATGCGGTTTATACCAAGGCCAAAGAAGCCCTCGACAGGATTGGATATGACCTTGATCTGCGGGAAATGGTCAGTAAACTTAGCGTGGCTCAAAGGCAGATGGTAGAAATTGCAAAAGCTCTCTCCTACGACAACACCAGAATTGTTCTTATGGACGAACCCTCCGCTACCTTGACAAGCAAGGAGTGCGAAGTTTTGTTCAAGGTTGTCAAAGAGCTTAAAGCACAGGGGATATCCGTTATTTATATTTCTCACCGAATGGAAGAAATATTTGAAATAGCCGATCATGTTACTGTTATCCGAGACGGCACTGTTATAGACAGCCGTCCTATTGGCGAATTTACCAAAGACGACATCACAGAAAAGATGATAGGTCGTCAGTTGAATAATGAATTCCCAAAGCGGTCAGGTACAATGTCGGACGAGGAAGTGCTCAAGGTTGAAAACCTGTGTGTGACAGAAAAGATAAGAGATATCAACTTCACTTTACATAAAGGTGAAATTCTTGGTTTGGCCGGCTTGGTCGGTGCAGGAAGAACCGAAATAGTCAAAGGTATATACGGGCTTGACTATATAAAGTCGGGCGATATTTACCTGAAAGGCAAAAAAGTAAAACTACATTCCCCGGCGGACTCTATACGCCATGGTATGTGCTACCTGAGCGAGGATAGAAAGAACGAAGGGTTGGTCGGCACAAGTACAGTCAAGTGGAATCTTGTCATGGCCAATTTCAAGCGGATATTGACAGGTGGACTGTTGAACGCAAAAAAAGAGAAGGCAGTTGCTGAAGCCTCTGTCGAATCATTAAATATAAAAACACCCAGCGTTGAGCAGATTGCATTCAATCTTAGTGGTGGCAACCAGCAGAAGATTGTTATGGGTAAATGGTTGAATACAGAAGCTGATATCTTCATTTTTGATGAGCCCACCCGAGGGATTGACGTTGGCTCAAAATACGAGATATATCTGCTCATCAACAAGCTGGTAGATGAAGGAAAAAGTGTAATCTTCATTTCTTCGGAGCTACCGGAGGTTTTAGGTATGAGCGACAGGGTATTGGTAATTAAAGACGGTCATATTTCCGCAGAACTTACCGGCGAAAACATTACGGCTCAACAGTTCATCAAGTATGCTATATGAAGGAAGAAGGTGAGTTTTGGATGAGTAAAAATAATTCGCTCCTGAAAACAGTTAAACGCACTCTGCTGAACAATCTGATTCTGGTGATCCTCTTTGTCATGCTTTTGGTTGGCGCGTTATTTACCGACAGTTTTGCTACCAAAGCCAATCTTATGAACGTTATCAGACAGGTCAGCATAAATGGAGTGCTTGCTTCTGGCTTCACCTTTGTTCTGCTCGCCGGAGGATTTGACCTTTCCCTTGGCGCAATAGTGTCAGCATGTGCGGTTATGGTATCCGGTGTTTTAAACCAAACGGGAAGCATTTTTCAAGCGGTCGCATGGGCGCTTTTTGTCGGTGCTGTCTTTGGCTTGCTTAACGGTCTTCTTATTACTCTTATCAGAGGTGATGAAAGCGACTCCTTCCTGGTAACTTTGGGAACCTATCTTATTGCCTCCGGTGTGGCTTACACTTACTCTGATGGATATATCATCTACATAGATACCGCATATAAAGCCTTCCGTCAAATAGCAAAGGGCACGACCTTCGGCATTCCAAACCTTGTAGTCATTATGCTTTCTGTAATGATAGTGTTCCAGTTTATCCTGAAAAAGACTGCATTTGGTCGAAAATTCTTTATGGTAGGCGGAAACAAGGTCGCCTCATATATATCAGGTATAAACTCCTACAGAATTATAACAGCCTCTTTTGTAATTTCCGGTATATGCGCAGGCCTGGCCGGCATAATGATGGCAGCTCGAACCGGCGGAGCTGGCCCCATGGTCGGTGTTGGTGCCGAGATCGATGCATCAGTGGCAGCCATTGTTGGCGGAACACGGGCAGGGCGCAGCTCAAGCAGCATTTTCAAGACGCTGATAGGTGTTTTGATATTTGGCTTGATCAGCAACATAATGAATTTGATGGGGTTCGATTCCACTATGCAAAAAATCGCCAAAGGTATTATCCTGCTGATAGCTCTTTACTCCGATGGCTTTAGAAAGGAGAGTTGAGCAATATGGAACGCCTGAAAAACTTTGTTCTTAAATATTATCTCTGGGGATTGTGTGCACTCATATTCGTGGTAATGGGCTTTATTAAGCCTCAATTCGTGACTGCGGATAACCTGTATGGTCTCATGTCTTCAATGATGTCATACGGTGTTCTGGCTTTGGGCCTTTCCGTTGCGCTTATCGGCGGTGAAAACAACATCTCCATCGGATCTGTACTTGCTTTTTCTGGAGTGGTGTTTGCAGCACTTATTGGAAAAATTGGTTTGCTTCTTGCGTTTATTGTTGCGGTCTTTCTGTCCACTGTGCTGGGTATGATTAACGGTTGGTTGGTTGCTTACAAGAAGATGCCTGCGTTTCTGGTAGCTGTTGCTTTTATGATAAGTGTCAGAGGCTTGGCTCTGGCTGTTTCAAAGTCTCAGAATATTATCATAGATAATGAGCTCTTTGGTAAAATAAGCAGATTCCAGATTGGTCCTGTGCCTATTCTGTTTGTAGTGCTTATAATTCTTGCTATCATAATTGACATAGTACTTCGCAATACAACAATTGGACGAGATCTTTTTGCAGTCGGTGGAAATGCCGAGGTTGCAGACTATAGTGGCATCAATGTCCGTCTATATAAGATGCTTGCCATTGCTTTTTCATCGTTGATGGCCGGTATTGGCGGTGTTTTTCTCACCACAAGACTTTCAAGCGCCATTCCTTCCGTTGGCGAAGACGCAATCATAACCGTTCTACCCATTGTTGTCCTTGGCGGAACTTCCATGCAAGGCGGCAAGGGCAGTGCAATAGGCACCCTGTCCGGACTTGTATTTATGTACGCTCTCTTCAATCTCATGAGTATGTTCAATATTTACGTTAATGTTCAGAGCTTGATTAAAGGTGTTGTACTGCTTTCGGTTGTTGTAGGCGGTAAGTACATTGAAAACAGAAATAGAAAGATATAATTCTATCAAAAAAACAGTAGAAAGGAGTTAATATCATGAGTTATGATCCGCAAAAAGTAGGATGCAGGGGAAACTGGTATAAGTACGAAGGCAATCCAGTGCTGGGTGAAGACAAGGGTTTCTGCTTTGATAACCATGTACTGAAGATTGGTGACAAGTACCGCATGTATTTTTCCTGGCGCAATTATTACAGCATTGCCTACACTGAGAGTGATGACGGTCTCCATTGGGGTGAAAGAAAAGTTGTGCTGTCCCCCCGCGAGGACATCCCTTGGGAGGAGGACCTGAACAGACCCACACTTGATTATAGAGACGGTATCTATCGTATGTGGTATTCCGGACAGACCTCCGGTGGATTCAACAATACCAAGTGGGTTGACGCATACATGGAAGCTTCCTTGGCGGAAGGCAATGGTGGCGGTGGCGGATCCGTAATTGGCTACGCCTGGAGCGAGGACGGCATAAATTGGAATCGTCTGGATGAGCCTGTGATAGTGCCCACAGAGCCTTGGGAAAAGCGTTCACTTATGTGTCCCTCCATCCTTTGGGACGAGGAAGAAAAACTGTACAAGCTTTGGTATTCGGGCGGTGGATGGTTTGAACCAGATGCTCTTGGATATGCGGTCAGTCCGGACGGAATACACTGGACAAAGCCGGTAAAGGAGCCTGTCTTCTCTCCGGACAGATCTGTTTTGTGGGAAAGAGCCCATGTTGCTGGTTGCCATGTGATAAAAGAGGGCGATTGGTATTATAACTTCTACATAGGCTATGAAGATCTTTTCAAAGCAAGAGTTTGCCTCGCTAGATCAAAAGACGGCATCTCAAATTGGGAACGTCATCCCCTTAATCCCATTATTTCCGCAGGTCTTCCCGGAGCTTGGGATTGTGAGTCTATTTATAAGCCTTTCCTGGTTTATGTTGAGGAGTTGGACGAGTGGAGAATGTATTTCAACGCCCGCACCGGAACTACTGAACGTATCGGCATAGCAATCCACAAAGGACGTGACTTCTGGAGTGACACAGAATAAAAGGAGGCGCTGATTAAATGAAAATATTTGCAGCTGGTTTCTGCCATGAAACCTGTAATTTCTCAAAATTAAACACTACGCTGGCAGATGTGGTTTATTTCTCAGGAAATGCACTAGATCCAATATTCGAAGGTGCTTTCAATGTCTTTAAAAGAGTCGGTGCGAATATAGTCAAGAGCATATTCTTCTCTGATTCACTTTCCGCAGGAGGTCTTTTCGAGAAGAGCGCATTTATGACCTTTGCTGAGCAGATTATTTCCGATCTTGCAGCTTGCGGCCCCGTTGACGGAATTATGCTGCGTTTGCATGGTGCCTCTGATGTTGAGGATATTGGGCAGGGAGAGATATACATTCTTCGCCGCATACGTGAAACTGTTGGATACGATGTGCCAATTGCCATCACAATGGATCCTCACGGAAACATATCCCCAGATATTACGAAATATGCTAATATCATAAGGGCTTACCACACTGCTCCGCATGTGGACCAGAGTGATGCCTGTGCCGTGGCGGCAGAAGCCTTGGTGGACTGCATAAAGAATAAAAAACTTACAAAGCCTGTGTTTGTGCGTTTGCCTATGCTTATTAACGGCGATGCGGCTCTTACAGCCATGGAGCCGATGAAGTCTGTTATTGCAGAGCTCAAGGCACTTGAGGCCACCGGCAAGGTGTACTGTGCATCTTTCTTCATTTCTTTTGTCTTTGCAGATGTAGATAATTGTTATCCTTGTGTAGTTTATATACCAAAAGAAGAAAAGTATAGAGATGAACTCCATAAGGCTGCGGTGGATTTGGCACACAGGGTATACGAAAGACGTAAGGAATTCCGTTTCGGCAGTATCGATATGCGTCCGGAAGAGGCAGTCGAGTATGCGCTGACATGTGAAGAAACTCCTGTTACTGTATCTGATTCGGGAGACAATACAACGGGCGGTGCTGCTGGATATAACACCTGCTTCCTCAGAATGTTTATGGAGAGAGGAGATACCAACGGAAGAAAGGTTCTCGTGTCCACCATATTCGATCCCATTGCATGTGGCATGCTTATGCGGTATAACGAAGGCGATGAGGTCGATGTCATGGTAGGTATAGATATTGACGAGGACACCAGACCTATCAGACTTAAGGGAATACTAAAGAGTAAGGGCAAAGCGATAAAAAATCTTGCTTTTGACCTTAATTCTGAAGACTATGGCAACTCCGTTCTCGTTTCTCTCGGAGACATTGATGTGTCTATAACCGACATTCGGGATGCTCTCTGTTATGAAAGACAGTTTGATTTGGCAGGGATTAAAATTACGGATTATTCTGTATTAGTGGTCAAGGAAGCATATCAGTTCAATTATATTGCTGACTATGGCAAAACTCATATTCTTGCCTATACTCCTGGCGGCACTTATCAGGATACACCAAATGTTCCATTTACTAAGATTCCGTGGACTATCTTCCCGAGGAATGATAACGGCGTTTGAGTAGGGGTAACTGTTGAATTAGACCCATCGTTATTAAGTAAAAAAAGAAATCAGGGGTTTCCTTTTTTGGTTTTCTTTCTTAGCAAAGCGGGACGGCGAAAGCAGTCCCGCTTTGTGCATTGAAGGTTTACTATTACAAAGTAAGCGTCAAATCTACCCCCGTAAAGGAACTGCCGGACACCAACTAAGGTATCCGGCGTGAAAATCAACATATTTCCGCTGTGGGTGCCTCGCCGAGAAATGTATCCACGGCATCCCCAATGGCATCCCGTAACGCATAGTCCGTCATCCAGGAGCAGGCGGAATAGGTACGTTCAATCGTATCCGCAAACCTCCGGGACAGGCGTGGATGTTCCCGTTCAAATTCTGGAAAGTGTTCTATCACATAGCCGGAATAGTCCATATCGAACGCTTGTCGGCTCATGTCGCCATTGGCAAAATCAATAACAAAGTTTACCAGGAAGGCTCCATGCTTTTTCAGTTTCATCGCTCCAACCCTCCCTCACTTGGTATAAGCAGTACACTCTGCCGGTGCGTTCCAGGGCAAAAGCTTTTCTATTTCCTCAACCTGGGTCAAATCAGCGTTGTTTGCCTCTTTCAGCAGCCAGGTCAGATATTTATACGGATCCAGCCCATTCTCAATGGCGGTCTGGATCAGGCTGAACATGATAGCGCTTCCTTTTGCTCCTTTGGGCGTGTTGGCAAACAGGAAGTTCTTCCGGTCAATGACAAAGGGCTTGATACTTCTCTCTGCCCGGTTATTGCTCAGCTCCAGTCTGCCATCTTTTAGATAATTCGTCAGGTATGGCCACTGCTCTTTCAGATATGTAAACGCCTTTCCCAGGGCAGACTTGGGCGCTGCCGTTCTGGTATTTGCCCATGCAAGAAGCGCGTCTAAAACAGGTTTTGCCTGCTTCAGCCGCTGGTTATATCATTCTTCTGCCGGCAGTTCTGTCCAGCCTTCCTCCAGTTTGAATAGGAGGTCACAGTAAGCCAAGCCCTGTGCCGCCGAGCTGCCCTTGGCTTTTCCCTTGGGCAGAGACTTCCGCACCTCGTCGAACTTTCTTCGGGCATGGGCCCAGCAGCCGACCACAGTAATGTCCTCTCCCAGATCATGGTATGCGGCATAGCCATCTGTATGGAGATAGCCATGGAAGCCTGTCAGGAACTCCTTTGGATGTTTCGCGCCACGTCCCGGCTGGTACTCATACAGGACAATAGGCGTATCTGTATCCCCGCTGGTGCGGTACAGCCACATATAGCTATCGCTCTGGGGTGCCTTTCCCGGCTCGTGAAGCACCTGCAGAGTAGTCTCATCCGCATGGAGAATATCTCTTTTGAGCAGCTCCTCATGCAGGCGCTGATACACAGGAACCAGATAGTCCTCCGTGGCTCTCAGAATCCAGTTGGACATGGTCTGCCGGCTCAATTGAATGCCCTTGCGGTTCATCTCCTGCTCCTGTCGGTACAAAGGAGAACCCATGACGAATTTCTGGGTCATGATATAGGCAATGGCTTCCGGGGTAGCAAGAGCCAGAGGGATGATTTTCAGCGTATGATTGAGGACTGCCATAAAGGAAAAATCGACCTCGTCATTACAAAGAGCATTTCACGCTTTGCAAGGAATACGGTGACGCTGCTCCAAACTGTCCGTGAGCTGAAAAGCCTGGGCATTGACGTCTATTTCGAGGAGCAGCACATCCACACCATAAGTGCAGACGGAGAGCTGATGATGACCATCCTGGCATCCTACGCACAGGAAGAGAGCCTGTCAGCCAGCGAGAACCAAAAGTGGCGTATGCGAAAAGCCTTTGAAAATGGTGAACTGATTAACCTGCGTTTCCTGTTTGGCTACAGCATCACCGCAGATGGTGTCCAGATTAACGAAAAGGAAGCTACCATTGTCAAAGAGATATTTTCGCGGTTCAACGGCGGCGAAAGCATGAGTTCTATCAGCCGTGATTTGAATGCCAGGGGTTATAGAGGTGCGCTCGGCGGCAAGTGGTGTGCTGAGCGGATGCGAAATACATTGTCAAATGAAAAGTACCTCGGCAATGCTCTGCTGCAAAAGCGGTACCGCAATAATCATATTGAGAAGAAACTGGTTGCAAACAAGGGTGAACTGCCGATGTATTATGCAGAAGGAACCCATGAGCCAATTATTGACCCTGCCACATTTGAACAAGCCCAGGAACGACTTCGCAAGATAGCACAGCAGACGGCAAACCGAAAAAAGCCGTCACGTTCAGCTTTTTCTGGCCTTATCCGCTGTGGCATTTGCGGTAATACTTATAAGCGTGTTACATACAGGGGCAAGCATTTCTGGAATTGCACCACATTCCAGACCAAGGGCAAATCTGAATGTACAGCAAAGAAGATACCCGAGGATACGCTTGTGGCTCTCACACTTGAGGTATTGAGCATCGACAGGCTCAGCGCAAAGTCGGTCAAGAACAGAATAACGGAAATCAGAGCAGAGAAAAACAATGTGATTGTATTCTGCATGGAGGACGGTTCTGAAATCGTTAAACGGTGGAAAGACCGCTCCAGGGCAGAAAGCTGGACGCCCGAAATGAAAGAACAGGCACGCCAGCGTGCGCTACAGGCAAGGAGGGGCAAAAAATGAGCACAACAGCAGCACGGTCGGTCACAGTCATTCCGCCGACCATTAACCCACTGACGCATCTTTCTAAGGTGACAATGCAGAAACGCCGGGTTGCTGGATACGCCAGAGTATCCACCGACAGCGACGAGTAGTTCACCAGCTATGAGGCGCAGGTGGATTATTACACACAATATATAAAACAGAACCCAGAGTGGGATTTTGTGAAGGTCTACACCAACGAGGGCATATCCGGAACCAACACAAAGCATCGAATTGGATTCAACGAAATGATTGCCGATGCCATGTCCGGCAAAATCGACCTCATCGTCACAAAATCGGTCAGCCGCTTTGCGCGAAACACGGTTGACAGCTTGGTTACCATCCGAAAGCTGAAGGAAAAAGGTGTTGAGGTATTCTTTGAAAAGGAGAATATTTACACCTTTGATGGTAAGGGTGAGTTGCTTCTGACTATTATGTCGAGCCTTGCCCAGGAAGAGAGCCGCTCTATTTCAGAGAATGTCACATGGGGACAGAGAAAACGTTTCGCAGACGGAAAGGTCAGCCTGCCGTATAAACAGTTTCTCGGATACCAAAAGGGGGCGGACGGTTTTCCCGAAGTTGTGCCGGAAGAAGCGGTCATCGTCCGCAGAATCTACACACGGTTTATGGAAGGGCTTACCCCGGTTGCCATTGCGAAAGAACTAACGGCGGATGGCATACCGACCCCTGCGGGCAAGCAGAGGTGGCAGACCAGCACGGTGGAAAGCATCCTTAAAAATGAGAAGTATAAAGGAGCGGCGTTGCTGCAGAAGTGCTTCACAGTCGATTTCCTTACCAAAAAGAAGAAAGTGAACGAGGGCGAAGTGCCGCAGTACTATGTGGAGCACAGCCATGAACCGATAATCACGCCAGAGGAGTTCGACAAGGTGCAGACCGAATTTGAGCGGCGTAAGCGAATCAGCCGCCAATACAGCGGAAAGAGCACTTTCTCCTCCCGTATCATCTGCGGTGACTGTGGTGCTTTCTTCGGCTCCAAAGTGTGGAACTCCACCAGCAAATACCGCAGAGTAATTTGGCAGTGCAATAACAAATTCAAAGGCGAGCACAAATGCGAAACGCCCCATCTTGATGAGGAAACTATCAAAACCCGGTTTGCGGGCGCATTCAATGCCATTCTCGCAGACAAAGACAGTGCCCTGGAGAATTGCCGTTTGATGCAGTCCACGCTGACGGACTGCTCCGGTCTCGATGCCGAGATAGAGTCCCTGCTTGAGGAAATCGATGTAGTGACTGAGCTGACAAAGCGCTGCATCGCCGAAAACTCACAGACAGCTCAAAACCAGGAAGAATACGCTGCCCGGTACAACGGTTTCGTGGAACGGTACGAAAAGGCAAAAACACGGGTTGAGGAGCTGCACAGCATAAAGAACGTACGGCAAGCACAAGCGGATGCCATTGGCGCATTCATGTTTGAGGTGCAGGAGTTGGACACGCTTTCCGAATTTGACAACAAACTCTGGCTGACCGTTATCGATACGGTGACCGTCCACGCCGATGGGCAGATGACCTTCAAATTCCAAGGCAGCACAGTGATTGATGCATAAGCCCAAAAAACATAAAGGCCGCAGGTTTCGCTGACTGCGGCTTTTTTCTGCCTAAAGACATTGTAAAAGTAGATGATATATGTTACAATAAGGTATAATTTGTCGGTTTTGAATTAGTTTTTTGCGACGATTCTCTTTTTAGTAGTCGGGAATTTGGGTTGAATTTATGTAATCCGTATTCAAAAACACGCCAGGAGGTATTGAAATGCTACTGTTCTCTGCACAGCTTGAAATAAGTAATGCCATGACAAAAGAAGCATTTGTCCGGTTGGCTATTGAATGGAACCAGGGAAGCCCTCATGTGGAGAACCGCATCCAAGGTATTAATTGGAACGGCGAGTATAACGTGCGTTATGGCACAGAGAATCTTTGGCTTGCGATTGAAGAGTATCGCAATAAAAATACCGTTGCAATCAGATATGAGAAAACTGAAAGTGATGGTGTGGTCTGGGATACCGATTATGTCATGAATCTTGATGACATGAAAATGTCCATTCGCCTTGACCGCAGTTTTTTGGAAGAAGCACTGACTATGGATGCTGCTTTTTCAACGCCACATTTCATTACGCTTTTAATTGAGCATAACTACATTAAATCTGATGGTATTCTGCCAGTGCTTAGAACTCCCTATTTCATTAAGGTAGATAATATAACAACGCTCACTGATGTTATAAATGGGAAAGAAAAGTACCGGATGCCGGTTGTTTATATATCAAAAACAGCAAATGGCGATGACCCTGTTGAAATTTGGAAACTTGCAGGTCGACTAAAGGGTGTTGCCCATGTCCTCGTTGAGGAAAGTACATCGCTTAATTCCGCTATCAGAAGGCTTTGCAATGATAATAACGAATACTACGGAGCAGTCGGTGTATATTTCCCTAATAATGCTTACGGACATAAACGGTTCTTATATCGTGCCTACGACGGCATTGATGCAGTTTTAGCTGAAAAAGTCATTCGCAGTGTCATTCAATACTGCAATGCGCAAATGGTGGATACACTGTACACATGGCAGGGTTTAAATAATGCGCTACTGCGTGATCGTTTAGATAGCCGGAGTGCGGAGCTGCTGTTGGCCGAAAAAGAAAAAGAACGGGTTTCAGAGGAAGCGGATCAGTTGATTGAACTTGGAGATGAGGATGTACGCCGACTCAAAAAACAAGTCGAGGAATTGACGCGATCAAATGAGACTCTTGCTTATGAGAACCAAGGACTGCGGACCAAGATAGATGGTGCTGATAGCTTACCAGTTTTGTATTTGGGAGACGAAGATGAGTTTTTCCCTAATGAAATCAAGCTCATTGTATTAGATGCACTCAAGGACGCTCTGCCAAAGTATGCCACAGGTACTCGTCGGAGAGATGTATTGATGGATATTATATCCAACAATAATTGTCAGAACATTCTCGTTGAACGTGCTGAAGAACTGAAAGTACTTCTGAAAGGGTACAAAAATGTTTCAGGATCAATGAAACGAACCCTTCAGGACATAGGATTTACGATTACCGAAGACGGAAAACATTACAAATTAACGTACTTTGGTGATGGTCGCTATATGGTTACATTAGGTAAAACTCCAAGCGATGGTCGTTCTGGGCTGAATACAGCAACAACAATTAAAAAAAATATGCTGTAACTTATGGTATCGCATTTGCGGTAAAGGGGGTGCATTTCCGAAAACTACTGCACCCCCTTTGCGCCGAAAATGCACCCCCTCTTGAAATTCTATTAAAGTTAGGGTCATTTGCCAGAGGTCCACCGTAGCTGTGTCAGTTTACGGTGGATTTTTGCTGTCGCCTCCCTCCGCGGCTGCGGGCGGATTTGAGACGGACAGATCATAATTTGCGGAGGAAATTCTATGCTGAAGGTGAGAAACGCGGCTGCGGCGGACATGGGGCAGATCATGGAAATCTATCGGTACGCGCAGGATTACATGATCCAGTCCGGGAACCCCACCCAATGGGGGCATTTTTACCCGGCTGCGGAACTGATCCGGGCTGATATCCGGCAGCATGCCTGTAAGGTAATATACGATGAGCAGGGGATACACGGAGTATTTGCCCTGTTTGAGGGGACGGAGCCAACCTATGAGCACATCGAAAATGGCAGCTGGCTGAACGACGCGCCTTACGTTACGATCCACAGAATTGCCGGCGACGGGCAGACCCACGGCCTGTTTCAGTGTGCTGTGGGCTATTGCAGTGAGTTCCGCAAGGATATCAGGATCGATACCCATGCCGATAATCTTGTCATGCAAAGGCTGATCGAGAAGCGTGGCTTCACCAAATGCGGCATCATCCATGTCAAAGATGGAACGCCGAGAATTGCATACCAGCTGACCGCACGGTAAAAGGCAATTATCGTGACAGCCATTTCTGCCTGAAAAAACATGCAGCCCTCCGCAAGCCCGAAAAGGCCTGCGGAGGGCTGTGTTTGTCACTTACCGTTCATCCTTTGGATAGGCGGGATTCAGCACAGAATCCTTCAGAGCCACGCTTTTGTCCCGGCCCTGGTATACATGATGTAGTAGGGCGGAATGTGATTGATCTTGCAGAGAAGCTCTTTGGCAACACCGCGCAATTGTGTCTGCGAGCCGCAGCCGTCTTTTTGCCCCACTTC
>ENA-OUQC01001173-OUQC01001173.1-human-gut-metagenome-genome-assembly--contig:-NODE-1173-length-14607-cov-2.977323_pt1 | contig 14607 bp, 7 predicted proteins | sample MGYA00237942_ERZ548815 | MGnify/ENA primary metagenome ERZ548815 (study PRJEB26490, sample SAMN05194722) | human gut metagenome | biome: terrestrial biome; feature: human-associated habitat; material... | reverse complement strand
GTCCGGTGAGAACAGAGAAAATGGATATGCTGTTTATAAGATTCGTGAGATCGCTTTCGGCGGCGGTACCAAACTTTCAGCAGAAGATGGATTTTTACAGTTTATGATCGAGCGTCTTCTGGCAAGCAATGCACCGGAAGAGATCGAAGAGGAGCGTTTCTATTATGACCGTAACCGTCGTCAGGACAACAGCCGCCGGGAAGGAAAGGGCGGTTATGGAAGAGAGTCCCGTTATCGGGGAAAAGAAAGCCGCTATCGTGATCAGAAGGGGCGGAGCCGTGCAAGAGAGGATCAGGGAGGCAGAAGCCGCTACAGGGAAGAGCGGGGCAGCCAGAAAACGCAGGATGCAGCCCGCAGAAATGAGAATGGAAGAAGAAAGAATCCGGAAGAGCGCCGTGATAGAAATCCGGTAAGAAATGAACAGGGGAATGGGAGAAACGGACAGATGGCGGTTCTTTCAAAGAAAAGAAAGCGTGGAGAGTTTTAAATGAGTAAGTCCTATTTGTCAGGAAAGAAGAAAGCATCAAGAGAAATGAGGAGACGCCGCCGGGCATGTATGGTCTGGCTGGAACGTGGAATGATTGCGTTCTGGATCATTGCATTGGCAGGTGGTATTGGAACGGCTGTTTATCTGAATGTGCCGGGATTAAAATTAAACCGTCAGCTTCACAAGGCGGAAAGCTTTATGGAGGCCTCAGATTATGATGGTGCGATAGCACATTATCAGGAAGCGTTGAATATTGATTCTACATCCGTAAAAGCATATCAGGCCATGGCAGGTGCTTATTGGAATAAGGAAGACAAGAGCTCGGCAGAACTGACTTTGCAGCAGGGCTTTGAAGCAACGCAGGATGATGAATTATTGCAGGAATACTGTATTTATATGTTGAATGATGCAGTTGCGGATATTAATGCGCAGAGCTGTACCTTTGAGACGCTGGAGAAGTGCCTTACAGTTCTGGAAACGAGTTCGGATAACACAGAAGTTTATTCTCCATTGGATGCCTGCTACGAATGGCTGATCCATACAGAGGATGAGAACCTTTTTACCTCACTGTCTGAAGGAGAGACTTATTTTGAGCAATATGTGAAGGCTTTACAGCGGATGATCCGTGTTTATCAGCAGTCTCCTTCGGACGGCTTAAAGAATGAGATTGTGAAGTATGCAACGATCGACCGTGATCTGTTGTGGCTGGATGTGCCGAAGCTCACAGAATATCAGGAATTGCTTGCTACGGTTCAGACGATTGGAACGAATGATTCCATTAACGCCTTAAGTGCCTGTCTGGAAAAGGCAGCATGGGCACAGGAGTATTTTGCAACGGCATTTACAATTTTTGAATCCGGAGAATATGCGCCGATCCGCGATTTTATTCAGGAGGATACTTACATTTCCCTGCGGGATCAGTTTATGGCAGGAACGACGGAGTACTGGAGCGGACAGACCTATATTCCGGTCAGCCGTGAAAAGATGAAGCTGATGAATGCAGATGGCGCATGGACCTTTGCCTTTGCAGACTTTGAGGAATATCCGCAGACTAAGGGAGTGGTAAATCTGTGGGCAGCGATCCAGCAGGATGATGGGGTACAGAGAATTTGTATATCCTATGAACCTGAGGCTGTGCAGGAGGACTACTATCCGCATACAACATTTGAATTTATCTATCTTTACAGTAATGTCAAGATTAACGGAGAGCTCGTGCCCAAGATGAATTATCGTTTTGAGACGCGTGTGGCGACAAAAGAAGGCACCACCACGCAGCTCATCGGAGACTGGGGCGGTGCCAATGAATGGACAACCACATTCTGATTTTATATATATTAACTGAATTTCAGCTGTGCGTTATGGAGCCTGTAATAGGCTCCTTTTTTTGCCAGCAATTCACTGGCAGAGCCTTCCTCAACAATGCCGCCGTGATCGATTACAAAGATGCGGTCTGCCTTCTGGATCGTAGATAGCCTATGTGCAATGACAAAGGAGGTACGTCCTTTTAACAGGGCATCAATGCCTTCCTGGACAAGGAGCTCGGTCTGGGTGTCGATGCTCGAGGTTGCTTCATCCAGAATGAGGATATTTGGATTGGAAACCATGGTTCTTGCAAAGGCAAGCAGCTGCTTCTGACCGACGGATAGTCCACCACCACGCTCGGTGAGCATCGTATCATAATCATCCTTCAAATCCATAATGAAATCATGTGCGTGAACAGCTTTGGCCGCAGCAATAATTTCTTCCTCAGTGGCATCGAGCTTTCCATAGCGGATATTGTCACGGATCGTTCCGGTGAACAGGAAATTGTCCTGCGTCATAATCCCCATCTGCTGACGGAGGCTTTCGATTGTTACCTGCCGGATATCGTGTCCATCAATCAGTATATGGCCGTTCTGTATATCATAGAAGCGGCTGATCAGATTGACAATCGTTGTTTTACCGGCACCGGTAGGTCCGACCAGGGCAATTGTTTCGCCCGGTTTGATATCGAAACTCATATCATCCAGAATCTTTACATCATCCTCATAGGAGAAGTCCACATGGGAAAAGGTTACCCGGCCTTCAATCGGAGGAAGCGGAAGGGCTTCCGGTGCATCACTGATTGAGCTTTCCGTATCCATAATTTCAAAGACACGTTCAGCAGCAGCCAGATTGGTAATGATCTGGGTGTAAAAGTTACTCAGGTTCATAATCGGATTCCAGAACATGCCGATATAAGTGCCGAAAGCAACCAGTGTACCGACGGATACCGATTCGATTCCAAGAATTCTAATTCCGACATAGTACATGGCAGCAAAACCAAGTCCCCAGCTTAAGTCAATAATGGAACCCATACCGTCATTTAAACGGACGGCCTTTTTAAAGGAATCCCGATGGGCATTCAGCAGTTCATCAAAGGTATTTAAGGTTTCTTCCTCGGCAGTAAAGCTGTGGATGATCCGCATGCCGGACATATCCTCATGGATAAAGGCATTCAGGTTACTGGATTTTTTGCGGAAATCCTGCCATTTCTTATGGGAGTAGACCTGGATGAGCCAGATACAGACAGCCATAAACGGGAGTGTAATAAGCGCTGCTGCGGCAAGAACCGGATTCCGCATGAACATAATGACAGCAACTGCAACCACGGTTATAAACTCCGGTAAGAGAGTGGTAACGAAGTTATTCAGTACATCTTTCAGGGAATTGATATCTCCCATGATTCTGGCCAGAATCTTACCGGTTGGTCTTCCGTCGAAGAAGGTCAGATCCAGTGTCTGAATATGAGTATAGAGCTGCTGACGTATGGTGAGCAGCGTTTCGTTACAGATCTTTGCCATAATGTACATCCGCAGCCTGCCACCCAGGATGACGGTAATACTCATAATCAGAGTCAGGATCATCACACGGTAAAGCTTTGGAAGATCGCCGGTTCCGATACAGTCATCAATTGCGTATTCATAAAAGAGCGGTGTGATCAGCGTAAGGATGGTACTTACAAGCATAATCAGCAGTACCGCAATAATCTGTTTTTTATAGGTAAGCAGATAGGACAAAAGCCGCAGGAGTGTTTTTAATTTTCCATTTTCCTTAAGCTGTTCGTCCTCTTTATAGGAATTGAAACTCATGCAATCACCTCGCTTTCCGGAACTCCGTATTGAGCAACAAAGGTCTGGTAATAATGTCCTTTCTTTGCAAGGAGTTCATCATGGGTTCCCCGCTCCACAATCTGTCCATTCTCCAGAATCAGGATTTCATCAGCGTGACAGACTGCGCTGATGCGGTGTCCGATGATAATTTTTGTTGTGTCCTTTAATTCCCGAAGAGTGTCGTGAATACACTGTTCGGTTTCCATATCAAGCGCTGAAGTAGAGTCATCAAGGACGAGAACCGGTGCTTTCCGTGCCAAAGCCCGGGCAATCGTAATCCGTTGCTTCTGTCCACCGGATAAACCAATGCCTCGTTCACCGATGACCGTATCATACTGGCTTTCCATCTTTTCAATAAAGCTGCTGGCCTGTGCACGCCGTGAGGCTTCTTTAATGGAAGATAGTGTCAGGGTATCCTTTTTGCCGAGCTTTACGTTCTCCAAAATAGTATCGGAAAACAGGAATACATCCTGCATGACAAAGGACATAGCGCCACGGAGCTGATGTAAGGAAAGCTCTTTGATGTTGACACCATCTAAGTAAATCGCACCGTCTGTTACATCATAAAGCCGCTGCAGAAGATAGATGAGTGAGCTCTTGCCGGCACCGGTGGTTCCCATAATTCCGACCGTCTTTCCGGGCTTGACCGTAAAGGAGATATCATGGAGAATCTCATGCTGATCCGCCTTGTGGAACGATACATGTTCGAAGGTAATCTGACCCTTTACAGAAGGCAGAACCACAGGAGTTTCTGGATCCTTCACAGCGGGCTTTTCCTCATAAAGCTTCTGGATACGGCGGTTGGATGCAACGGCATAGGAGAGCGAGTTCGTAAGCCAGCCGAGCATTTCCATGGGCCATACAATATTATTGGAATATGCAAAGAATGCACTTAATTCCCCCAGGGTAAATTCGCCCTGTATTACCTGTACACCGCCGAATAATAAGACGGAAATCGGCAGGATCTTGGAGATCAGGGAAATATAAGGATGATATTTTACAAAGATGTTCGACTGTTCCATGTTTAATTCATAGTAACGCTGGTTATGGGACAGAAACTTTCCAATTTCATATTTTTCACGGGCGAAAGCCTTTACGGTGCGGACACCGGCAAGATTTTCTTCAGCAACGGTATTTAAGGTGGCATTTTCTTCACTGATGGATTCGTAAACAGAATCCAGACGGTGTTCCATATAAATGGCAATCGCAGCAGAGGCTGCCATACCGATCGTGGGAAGGATCGCCAGCTTCCAGTTGAGGCTGTACATACAGAACAGCACGATGGAGGTATGAATGATTACTTCAATCATGAGCATACCGACATAGGTTAAGCCGTCCCAGATGTGATCCACATCATCCTTGATTCTGCTCATCAGCTCTCCGGTTCCGGTACGGTCAAAAAATTCCGTGCTTAGTGACTGCACATGGCAGAACACGGCTCTGCGGATCTGGGCTGCAATTTTCGATCCTGTCAGGTCAAAGGTATATTCCTTTACATACTGAAAAATAAATCGTCCGACTCCGACGCCGGCATAGGCGAGCAGAAGCGGAGTGAGCAGATCCATGTGACCGCCGAGTAATACGTCGTCAATCATGGACTGCGTAAGTTTGGGTGAGAGCATATCCAGACTGATGCTGATGATCATGGCAAGGATGGCTAGACCGAAGGCAAGCCTGTGCTCCCAGAGATAGGTTCTTATTTTTTTCATGTTTTCCCCCTCATTAATGATTGTATTTGTTAGTGTAACTATTCAGTCCCCATTCGTAAAATCGCTGCTATGCAGCTTTCTTTTGCTCATGTGGTTACTTCGCCATATAAATCCAGGAAAATATGACTTGGAATGCAAGCATTCCATTCATATTTTGCCTGGATTTGCATGGCTCTGAATAGTTACCATTTTATTTATATATGCATAACCGCTGTTGCGATACTGAAATAAATCAGCAAAGACAGGGCATCTACAATCGTTGTAATAAAAGGACTCGCCATAACGGCCGGATCAAAGCCGATCTTCTTGGCAAGCATCGGCAGAAGACATCCGATCACCTTTGCAATAAATACGGCTGCAATCAACGTCAGGCAGACAACTGCTGCCACTGCAATCGTCACATGATCAAGCAGCAAAAGCTTTACAAAGTTTGCTGCAGCCAGTGTAAGTCCGCACAGAACCGCTACCATCGCTTCCTTCCACAATACCCGGAATGCATCCTTAAATTCAATCTCATTTAAGGAAAGTCCACGGATAATCGTAACGCTTGCCTGTCCTCCGGCATTTCCACCGGTATCCATAAGCATCGGAATATATGCGGTCAGCACCACGCAGGCACTTAATGCATCCTCAAAGGAAGTAATGATGCTTCCGGTAAAGGTCGCGGAAATCATCAGAAGCAATAACCACGGAATTCTCTTCTTCCAGGTTTCAAAGACCGTAGTCTTCATATATGGCTTGTCAGTCGGCACAATAGCTGCCATCTTTTCAATATCCTCGGTAGCCTCTTCCTGCAGGATATCCACGATATCATCGACGGTAATAATACCAACCAGCCGTTCTTCATTATCCACAACCGGCATTGCCGTAAAGTCATATTTCTGGAACTGTCTGGCAACCTCTTCCTGATCCATCATGGTATTGATGAAGATCACATCCTCATGCATGATCTCGCCGATCACGGCATCGGACGGACTGATCAGGAGATAACGCAGTGCCACCGTACCGATCAGCTTTCTCTTGGCATCTAATACATAACAGATATTAATCGTCTCACTGTCCATGCCCACCTTACGAATCCGCTCGATTGCATCCTCTACGGTCATGGTTTCCTTCAGATCCACATACTCCACAGTCATGATACTTCCTGCAGAGTCTTCCGGATAACGAAGCAGATGATTAATATCTCTCCGGATATCCGGGTTTGCATTTGCAAGTATCTTCTTAACAATATTCGCAGGCATTTCCTCTAAAAGGTCTGTTGCATCATCGGCCATCAGGTTATTGATAATGCCGGCCGCATCCTTCTCAGACATGCTGGTAATCAGTTCATGCTGATGATCCACCTCTAAATAGGAAAATACATCTGCTGCCATTGTTTTAGGCAGAATACGGAAAATCTTTAACAGATCTTCCTCCGGAAGCTCCTCCAAAATCACGGCAATATCGGCGGTATTCTTATCCGACAGCATCTGACGGAGCTTGGTGTACTGCTTCTTCTCAAGCAGTTCTTTAACGAGTTCCAAATCCTTGTTCTCTTCCATTGCAATCTCCTTTATATGTGATTTTTATGCTCCGCCCATGGGGAGGAAGATCTGTATTGCTGCTTAATATCTGACTCTTCATAAAAACCACCACCTTTCGAAACTGCGTATGGCAGATCACAAGCTCTGTCACCAATTTTAACTTTAATTCACACGATAAACATTTGTCAACCAGAAATATCTGTATAATACCCCTCAGAGATCTGTTCGATCTGAATGCGTCCTGCGGTTGCCTCCGTCAGCTTCCTGCGGATCTCTTCCGCACGCTCCTTTGGAATCTGAAGATCAAACTCCACATTCTGTGTATAACGCGATTCCCCGATCGTAATCTGTTCATTGGCAAGCAGATACTGGATCTTTCCAACATCCGTATAGGCAAGCTTTAAGGTAAAGCATACCCCATAGATCATGGTGCGGATTCCGGCATCTGCAAGGCCTTCCTTTACCGCCTGGGTATAGGCACGCACGAGCCCTCCGGTTCCTAACAGTGTCCCGCCAAAATATCTCGTCACAATCACAACCACATTCGTAATACCTTCGGAAAGAAGAACCTCTAACATCGGCTTGCCTGCCGTGCCGCCCGGCTCTCCATCGTCACTGCATCTTTTCAGTTCCCTGTTTCTTCCTATAATATATGCCGTACAATTATGACGGGCATCATAATATTTCTTACGGGTCTGCTCGATGAGTCCCATTGCCTCCTCCTCTGACTGTGCCGGATAGACATGTGCAATGAACCGGGACTTCTTTTCTTCATATTCTCCTCATCCCGGTGTATCCACTACCCGGTATGGTAAAAATTCCTGCTCTTTTGGTGCCAATTGCATGATCCTTTCTTCCTTTGCCTTGCTCTGAATAGTTTATCATATGTATTTTGAAAAAGGAATAAAACCTGTGTAAAATGTGAATAATTGTTATGTTTCTATGAATTCTTAATGAAATAACTTTATTTCAGTACCACAATTTGATATACTACTTGTATTGTCTAAAAACACTTTGCTTTTATTTTGGAGGTTTATTCAATGAATTATACGAAAAAAGGGATTCATGAAAAGCAGAAATCCCTGCATGCCACCTCCACCCGTCTGTTAAAGAAGGGGCTGTTGGCAGTCTTAAATTTATTTCTGATTGCGGTACTGGCCTGCGGCATTATTGGTGCCAGCCTCGGAATCGGCATTTTCAAGGGAGTCATCGATACCGCTCCCAGTATTGAGAACGTCAAGGTAACACCTACCGGCTTCTCCACCTTCGTTTATGATCTCGAAGGAAACCAGATTGCGAAGCTGATCTCCCAGAATTCCAACCGTATTCCGGTCACCTGGGATATGATACCGGAAAATCTGGCACACGCTTTCGTTGCAATCGAGGATGAACGTTTTTATGAGCATAACGGAATCGATATCAAGGGTATCATCCGTGCTGCCTACGTTGGTATATCCAACGGCTTCCACTTTACGGAAGGTGCAAGTACCATTACCCAGCAGTTACTTAAAAATAACGTCTTTACTGACTGGACAAAAGAAGAAGGGCTCGCAGACAGTATGAAGCGTAAGATCCAGGAGCAGTATCTTGCGATTGAGCTGACCAAGACCATGTCCAAGGATGAGGTTTTGTTAAACTACATGAACACCATCAACCTTGGTCAGAATACCTTAGGTGTACAGGCTGCTTCACTTCGTTACTTTAACAAACCGGTAAATAGTCTGACCCTGTCCGAATGTGCGGTAATTGCAGGTATTACCCAGAATCCGTCCCGTTTTAATCCGATTTCCCATCCGGATGAAAACGCCAAGCGCCGGGAGAAAGTGCTGAACAACATGAAGGATCAGGGCTATATCACTCAGGCAGAATACGATGAAGCCATTGCCGATGATGTTTACTCCCGTATCCAGATCGTCAACGATGAAGTAGATGAGACTCTTGTCAATACATACTTCGTGGATGCGCTGACTGATGATGTCATGAACGATCTGCTTGCGGCCGGTTACAACGAGACTCAGGCATTTACCCTGTTATACAGTGGCGGACTGAAGATTTACTCAACACAGGATCCGGACATCCAGTCCATTTGTGACGAGGTTTTCTCCAATGAAGAAAATTATCCGGAAAACACCCGATGGCAGTTAAGCTATGCCCTCACCATCAAGCGTTCCAACGGAGACTTTGAAAACTACAGCACGGAAAAGCTGCAGGCATTTTATAAGGAACAGAATGCTTCCTACAATCTGATTTATGATTCGCAGGAAGCTGCCAATGAGGATATCGAATATTATAAACAATTTGTTTTAGGCTCAGACGGTGAGGTTTATGACGAAAAAATCACTTTAACTCCCCAGCCGCAGGTATCCATTACGATCGAGGATCAGCATACCGGCTGCATTGTAGCCATGGTTGGCGGCCGCGGTGCAAAGGAAGGAAGTAAAACCTTAAACCGTGCCACTGATACCACCCGTCAGCCGGGATCCACGTTTAAAATTGTTGCCGTTTATGCACCGGCCTTAGACAGTGCGGGATTAACCCTTGCTACCATGGTCAATGACGCACCGTTCAATTATGCGAATGGACGTCCGGTCAGCAACTGGTGGGGAAGCGAATACCGTGGGTTGAATTCCATCCGTCAGGCAATCATTGATTCCATGAATGTCATTGCAGTAAAAACCTTCACGGCGATTACTCCTCAGCTTGGTTATGATTATCTGAAAAACTTTGGTTTCACAACCGTTGTGGACCGTGAAGAAATCACCTATGGCGGTAACACTTATGTTTATTCCGATATCCAGCAGTCCACTGCCCTTGGCGGTCTGACGCACGGCGTCACAAATGAAGAGCTGAATGCTGCCTACGCATGTATTGCAAACGGCGGTACTTATATTAAACCCAAGCTTTATACCAAGGTAGTCGATCATGACGGAAATGTGATTCTCGATAACACCGAACCGGAAACCAAGCAGGTCATCAAAGAAACAACCGCATGGCTTCTCACAGATGCCATGCAGGATGTCGTTACCCAGGGTACCGGTGCCTCCGTCAACTTTGGTGGTATGGCAATCGCCGGCAAAACCGGAACCACTTCCGATTACAATGATGTGTGGTTCTCCGGCTACACTCCGTATTATACGGCAACGACCTGGACCGGTTATGATAATAATACCAAGCTCCGCAAGGGTGAGGAACGAAATCTCGCCAAGAAGCTATGGCGTGCAACCATGGCCAAAATCCACGAAGAACTGCCATCCCAGTCCTTTACGATGCCAAGCGGTATTGTTCAGGCAACGGTATGTGCCCGATCCGGCAAGCTTCCGATTGCAGGCTTATGTGATGGCACATTAAAAACCGAATACTTTGCTGAAGGAAATGTGCCGACCGAAAGCTGTAATGTACACTATCAGGGACCGATCTGTCAGTACACCAATCTTCCTGCCAGCGAACAGTGTCCTTTCAAGGTAGAAGGCGTATTGGAGGTCACTCCTGCAGATGATCCCCTGATGAGTGGGGACAGCACTCTTCCGGAGCAGCAGGAGCCCCAGACACAGGAAATCGTAAATGAAGACGGTTCCATTACTACAGTGACCATACCAGGCACTGCCGGAACCTGTCCTCACAATGCGGAATTCTTTGCTAATCCGGATGCCGAGGCAATTATTGCACAGCAGCGGAACGAAATCATAGCCGCACAGCAGAATGCAGCGCTGGCTGCACAGGCTGAAGCCGCTGCCAATGCCGCAGAAGGCGGGGGAGAACAGCCTCCTGCAGAACAGCCGGCAGGTTAAATAAAAACCGGATTGTCTTTTAGCGGAAATCAGAATAAAAAAAAGAAATACAAAGGCTCCTATCGGATAACCTGTAAAATCAGGTATCAGATAGGAGCCTTATTTGGAATCTTATATGATCTTCAACTTCTTCATCATTATGATGCATAATCCATTATGTAATGACAGGTATTACTCAGGAAATGACAAGTCTATGATCTTTCTTCTATTTTTGAAGTAATATACAGGATATTCCCCAACACTGTTCCAAACAGATGAGTTCTCACAAAGTCTCTGTATTCCTTTACGGAAATGTAATACATCCGTCCCCAGGAAGAGATCCGGTAATAATTTTCCCCCTGATGACTTACAAGACCTGTAATCGTCACATAATGGGCACGGGTGGCATCGACCTGCTTCATCTGCCCGCTGCTTTCCATATAAAGCGGCAGCCTGTCTTCCCTCTTCCATGGCAGCAAAACACGCGGAATGCACAAAATGACCGGCAGATCTTTTTGCAGCATTCTCTCAATACGCCCTTCCCTGACGTTCTCGAAAAGTCCCCATCTGGCACGATACGGCATGCGTCTTTTCCACATGAACGCATTAAAACGGATTGCCATAAGTATCCCGGACATTCCATTTTGCGTAGGAAACCACTTAAGCTTCCGGCACAGCTTGTTAAAGTAAATCCGATAGGCTTCCTTTTCCTCAAATACAGTATGATAAGTAATCCCGTCAAGCTGATAGGGTCTTATCTCCTTCTCCATCAGATACAGCAATAAATCTCCTAAGGCAACCATTCCACAGCCGCCTCTATATTTCCTCTGGCTGCACTTATCCTGTAACGGCCTAAAAAAGAGCTGGCTGCCACCATAGGTCACCTGCCTGCCGTCCTGTACCTGTATATAAGCGTTCCTGCGAATGCCCAGAATCTCCTGCATCAATCTCTTCTTCTCCTGTGCGATTTCTTTAAAATTTTCTTTAAAATTCCCTTTAAAATTTTTCTTCAAAACTTCTTCAAAACTTTTCGAAAAATCCATTGACAAAGTAATGATCCATATGATACTATACTAAACGGTGATTACACCAATGCTGATGTGGCTCAGTCGGTAGAGCGTCGCCTTGGTAAGGCGGAGGTCACGGGTTCGATTCCCGTCATCAGCTTTTTTTATTTCAACCGGTAAGTATGCGGAATACGCGTATTTACCGGTTTTCTTTACTTCCGTGTTTATCTGCTTTGCAGTCCTCTGGTTTTCCTGCAGTTCATCAGATCATAAATGCAGGGAACCACAAGCAGGGTCAGCAGAGTTCCGTAAAGCAGACCGCCTACCGTAACAATCGCCATCGGCTTGCCCATCGCTGCTCCCATATCTGTACCGAATACCATCGGCAGCAGTCCGAGGATCGTTGTTAACGCCGTCATCAATACCGGACGAAGTCTTGTCCTGCCTGCCTGTAAAATCGCCTCATGCTTTTCCATTCCCTGTGCAATCAGCTGGTTCATATAATCTACAATCACAATACCGTTATTTACGATAATACCTGCCAGCATGACAAAACCGATGACCGCAACGACACTGACCTCACAGTTTCCAAGGAACAGTCCCAGGAAGCCCCCCGTAAAAGCCAGGGGAATCGTAAACATGATGATAAACGGAGATTTCAGGGACTGGAACTGGGCAACCATAATCAGATACATGAAAATAACCGCCAGAAGCAGCATCAGCATCAGCTGCTGCATGGCATCCACAATCATCTCATTTTCACCCTCCATCACGAGAGAATAGCCCTCCGGCACTTCATAATCTGCAAGGTTCTGTTCCAGCTTCCGGGATACCAGACCCACGTTATATCCGTCTGCAATGGAAGCAGATACTGCAATATAGCGGTTCTGTTCTGTTCTGCTTACTGATTTTGGAGAAATGGTATACTCAAACGCTGCAATATCCTTAAGTGGAATTTCCACCTTCTTATTGTCTTTATCTGTCTTTTCAATAACAAGATCCTGTAGCAGCTTCCGGGTAAGTTCCATGTCATTGGCGTTCTTTACATAGACTTCATATTCCTTCGCCGTTGTTTCAAAGGTTGTCGCACTGGATGCATCCTTTAGCTTTGCTGCAATCTGCTGATAAACTTCAGCTACCGTGAGTCCCTGATCCATTGCCTTATCGCGGTCGATGAGTATCCGCATCTCGCCGGTTGCCTCCTCCAGACCATCAGAAACCTTCGCTGTTCCTTCCGTAGCCTCCACAATAGCAGCTACTTCTTTGGCAATCCGCTGAAGAGTATCCAGATCGCGCCCCCGCACCTGAATAGAAATACCATCACCGCCCAGCGCACTCATATCCATCATGGAGGTTTCAATACTCAATTCTGCTCCTGTCTCTTCACAGAGCTGTGCAGTCCGTTCCTCAATTGCATTGGAAAGCTCTTTGTTGTTTAATTTGGGCTTTTCTACTGTGGTCAGATAGATGCTCGTCTCATGCGTTGAACTGTCTGCGGATCCTCCCATCAACGAACCCATGGAAGAGGTGCTGGCCATGGCTCCCACATCCTCAACATCCTCCATATTACTTAAGATCTCCACTACCCGGTCCGTTACCTCTGCGGTTTCGCTTAACGGCGTGGTATCCGGAAGCTCTAAGGTAATGGTCATCTGTGTGCTTTCCATGGTTGGCATAAATGCGGTTCCTTTGGAAAGCGAAGCCAGGGCACTTCCTACGAGCAGCACCAGAACTCCGATAAAGATCAATGCTTTATTCTTCAAAGACCAGTCAAGAACCTTTACATAGCCATTCATCAGTCCGTTAAAGAACCGGCTCTCCTTCTGTTCCTTGGTTTTCACCAGAATCTTTGAGGACATTGCTGGAACTACCGTAAGGGCCACGATGAGACTTGCGCACAGGGAATATCCGATCGTCAGTCCCATATCCACGAACAACTGACGTGTAATTCCTTCTGTAAAGACAATCGGAAGGAAAACGCAGACTGTCGTCAGGGTCGATGCTGCAATCGCTCCCGCCACTTCCCTGGTTCCTTCAATCGCTGCTTCCGTTACTGAAGCCCCCTCGCTGCGAAGCCGGTAAATATTCTCAATTACCACGATAGAGTTATCCACAAGCATGCCAATCCCAAGCGCCAGTCCGGAAAGAGAAATCACATTAAGGGTTACTCCGCTGAAATACATGCAGACTACCGCTGCCACTATACTGATCGGAATGGAGCAGGCAATCACTGCGGTCGGCCGGATGTCTCTAAGGAACAGCAGCAGGATAAGGATCGCAAGTCCCGCTCCGAATATAATATTGTTAAAAATGGAATCCGTGACCATATCAATGTAGATTCCCTGATCCATAAGGGTAATCAGCATCAGATTTTCGTTCTGCTCTAACAGTTCATCAAACCTTGCAAGAATCTTGTCCGATACTTCTCCGGTCGAGTAACCGGTCTGCTTCTGCATGGTTAAAAGAATACCCGGTTCTCCATTTACATTCGTATAAATATCTGCAGAGTTGTCTGTCATGAAAACATCGGCAACATCCCCTAAGGTAATCACATCGACGCCATCCATATCCACATTTAAAATCGGCATCGCCTTTAGCTCTTCAACCGTATCCGGTTTATCTCCCACGCGGATCAGGTAAGAAATACCATCCTCGGTAACGTAGCCGGCAGGCATTGAGAAATTCTGCGCAGCCAGAAGCTGTTCCACGGTATCTACCGTAAGAATGCCATTCATGTCTGCCTGGTCGTACGCATCCTCCCTCGCTTCCTCGATCTGCTCTTCGCCATCCAGAATCTGCTGCAATGCATCCGCAAGCTGTTCTGCATTGTCATTAATCTGGTCATAGCCATCCTTAATCTGATCCACTCCGGCATCTAACTGCTCCTGTCCGGACTTTATCTGTTCTTCCCCGGCTTCAATCTGCTTCTGTGCGGAGTCCAGCCCGGACTCCGCAGAAGCTATCTGCATTTCTCCTAAGC
>ENA-OUQC01001172-OUQC01001172.1-human-gut-metagenome-genome-assembly--contig:-NODE-1172-length-14613-cov-4.180382_pt1 | contig 14613 bp, 9 predicted proteins | sample MGYA00237942_ERZ548815 | MGnify/ENA primary metagenome ERZ548815 (study PRJEB26490, sample SAMN05194722) | human gut metagenome | biome: terrestrial biome; feature: human-associated habitat; material... | reverse complement strand
AGCCTTGCCGGTTCCGAAGTGCCGTCAAGTCTGCCAGCTCCCCCATTGGGGAGCCAAGGGATGAGAAAACCATAAAAAGGGAGAGAGGAAATGGGCACAATAATTGCCGTTGTGAACCAAAAGGGCGGCGTGGGCAAGACCACCACCGCCGTCAATCTGGCCGCGGCGCTGACGGAGCTGGGGCTGCGGGTGCTGGTGTGCGACTTCGACCCCCAGGCCAACGCCACCTCCGGCTTCGGCATCGACAAGCGAAAGGTGAAGCACACCAGCTATTCCATGCTCATCGAGGAAGCCACCGCCAGCCAGGCCATTGTGAAAACCGAATACGCCGACGTGATCCCCTCCTCCGCCGATCTGGCCGGAGCGGGCGTGGAGCTCATCGGCATGGACCACCGGGAGCGCAAGCTGCGGAAGCTGCTGGGCGCGGTGCGAGAGGATTACGACGCGATCTTCATCGACTGCCCCCCCTCCCTGGAAATGCTGACGCTGAACGGCCTCATCGCCGCCGACGGCATTCTCATCCCCGTCCAGTGCGAGTATTACGCCCTGGAGGGGCTGAGCGATCTCATGGCCACCCTGCGCAGCGTCAAGCGCAAGCTCAACCCCACGCTGGAGATCTTCGGCGTGGTGCTGACCATGTTCGACGGGCGGATCAATTTTTCCACCCAGGTTGCCCAGGAGGTGCGCCGTCACTTCCCCGGCAAGGTCTTTACCGCCTCCATCCCCCGCAACGTCCGCCTGGCGGAGGCCCCCAGCCACGGTCTGCCCATCACGGCCTATGACCGCAGCTGCCGGGGGGCGGCCGCCTACCGGGAGCTTGCCCAGGAAGTGGCGAAGAAGCTGAAACGATAAGGAGGAGGAGAAATGGCATCACAGAAAGGATTGGGCCGGGGCCTGGGCGCGCTGCTGGGCGACTTCGACCAGGACGCCGCCGAGGACAGCGCCTATAAGCTGCTGCCCCTGCACCGGGTGGAGCCGAACCCGGATCAGCCCCGCCAGGATTTCGACGAGGAGGAGCTGGCCGCCCTGGCCGAATCCATCCGCGTCCACGGCGTGCTTCAGCCGCTCACCGTCCGGGAGACCGGCGGCGGCTACTATCAGATCATCGCCGGTGAGCGCCGCTGGCGGGCCAGCCGCATGGCGGGCCTGACGGACGTTCCCGCCATCGTCATCGAGGCCGACGACAAGAAGGCCAAGGAGCTGGCCCTGATCGAGAATTTGCAGCGCCAGGACCTGAACAGCGTGGAAGAAGCCCTGGGCTATCAGTCCCTGATGAATGAATTCGGCCTGACCCAGGAGGAAGCCGCCCAGCGGGTAGGCAAATCCCGCCCCGCCGTGGCCAACGCCCTGCGCCTGCTGACCCTGGATGAAAAGGTGCTGGACATGCTGCGCGCAGGCGAACTCACCGCCGGTCACGCCAAGGCCATCCTGATGCTGAAATCCGAAAAGAAGCAGTTGGAGGCCGCCCAGAAGATCGCCAACCTGGGCCTGTCCGTCCGCCAGGCAGAGCTGCTGTGCAAGAACATGTCCAAGGAGCAGCCGGAGAAAAAAGAACCCGCCACCTTCCAGGTGGATTACGTCAGGGAATGCGAAAAATCCCTGAGCAAACACCTGGGCCGGGGCGTCAGGATCGTCAACGGCAAACGCAAAGGCCGCTTCGAGCTGGAATTCTACGGCCAGGACGACCTCCAAACCCTCCTGGACGCATTGATGAAGATCCAAAAATAAAAAACCTCCCCTGAAAGGTTTAGCAGGTGTAGCCATTTATAGAATGGCGTACAGCTGCTTAATGCAAAGCTGAGGTGGCGCGCATCGCGCGCCGGAGGGGTCAGCCGCGGTACGCAGAATACTATTTAGGACTTACCAAGGCGAATTCGTACAGACCCCCTTGGCTTCCCCCGGGGGTGTTGCAGAGCGCAGCGAATCTTTCAATAATAATGGTTGCCGGTGGCAACCATACCTTGATCTAATAGCTGGCAGACTTGACGGCTCTTCGGAACCGGCAAGGCTGACTGAAGAGGGATGGCGACAGCCTAAATACTGTTTGCATTTCGTCCAATGGTATCAGTCTCAAATTATTGCAGATTATTTCCCTCTGTTCAGATTCATTTACCACATGGAGAACGGCTTTTATAAAACAAGCCCCCTTCTCCACTCACCGAACCCTTCATGAAACTTTCGGTGCACGCCGTCCCTCATCAGTCTTTTTTGTCAATCGGTTCCGAAGTGCCGATTGCCAAAAAATCCAGCTTCCCCCCGGGGGAAGCCAAGGGGATTGTGCGCATTTGCCCGGGATTTCATAAAGCGATGGGCACCTACCGCAAGCCCCTCAGTCAGGCCCCTTGGGCCTGCCAGCTTCCCTTTCAGGGGCGCTTTGGATCGCCCTTTGGGACAATTAAAATAAGGAGACCCCTATGAAAGATCGAGATCGGTTTGGGTGGGAGGATTTCAAGGCCCTGCCCGCGAAAAAGAAGCTGGAGCACATCCACGACTATTACAGATGGTATATCCTGGGCGGGATCGTGGCGGCGGTGCTGCTGGTGTCGCTGATCGTCACCATCGCGGGCAACCGCAAGGAGGTGCTGATCTCCGGCATCTTCATCAACAATTCCACCACTGCCGAGGGCTACGCCCATTTGCAGCAGGGCTATTTCGACTACTGCGGCGGGGACGGCGATACCCGGGTGGATCTGGTGGAGGCCCGGTACCTGGATTTTGAATCCGGGGCCCTGAGCCAGAGCGACGCGGCGTCGTTCATGATGGTTGCCAGCATGATCGCCGCCCGGACGCTGGACTACATCATTACAGACGAGCCGTCCCTGGATCATTTTATAGAGCAGGAGGTGGTGCTGGACCTGCGTCTGGCCCTCTCCGACGAGCAGCTCGCGAAATACGACGTGATCGAGCGCGGCGGCGTCCCCGTGGCCATCCGCCTGAACGGCACCGCCTTCGCGGAAAATTACCCCCTGACCTCGGACACCGGCTGCGTCTTCCTGGCCGCCAGCACCGAGGATTACGAAAAGGATGTCCGTTTCCTGGAATACCTGCTGGCCGATGGGCAACGCACCCCGTCATGAATGGAGGGGACGATGTGCCTCAATCGTCCCCTGCGGGAGGCCCTGGGGTGCGCTCCATTCAACCAGGGACTGCGTACCATTGAAAGGAGCACGATGATGAAAAAAATCATAATTCTTTTCCTGCTCCTTTGGGTGCTGGTGCCTTGCGCGTACGGGGAGACGGAGGCGGTGGAGACGGCGCGGCAGAGCGTGGTGCATCTGTACGGGCTGGGGACGGAGCGGGAGACCGGGCGGCGGATCCGATGGTCCGGCACCGGGTTTGCCGTGGGCGCCGCCGGGGAGGAGACGGACATTTTCCTCACCAACTGGCATGTGGCCGCCGGAAGCGGCAAATGCGAGGACGGCTCCATCCGCCTGTGGCTGCTGAAGGACGGGGCGGCGCTGGACGCCAACCAGGCCCCCCTGGCCGGGTCCGCCGTGGAATGTCGGGTGCTGGCCACCACCGACGGCTACCCGGACGTGGCGGTGCTCCAGACCACGGAGCCGGTGTCCGGCTACCGGGCGCTGCCCCTGCTGTCCTCCCGCCGGGTGGTGGACGGGACTCAGGTCTACGCCCTGGGCTTTGCCGGACTGAAGGACACGAACAACGGGGCGGATTCCGGGCCGGAGGACGTGACCGTCACCCAGGGCACGATTACTGACCATTTAATTATGACCAGCGCGGGGAGCACCCGCTCCGTCATCCATTCCGCCGCCATCCAGCACGGCTTTTCCGGCGGGCCCCTGGTCAATGAGGCCGGGGCGGTGGTGGCCCAGAACACCTACGGCTTTGAGGAGGACGTGACCACCACCCTGTTCTGCGCTGTGTACATCGACTACGCCATGGAGCTGCTGGACGGCCTGGGCCTGCCCTACACCGCCCTGTCCGGCCCCTCGCCGGTGACGGTGTTCGTGGCGGACCTGCTCCACCGGCCCGGCCTCAGCCCTGCCGCCGCCTACGCGCTGGCCGGTCTGGCGGCGCTGGGGGCGCTGGTCTTTGCCTGGTACTTCATCAAGACCGCCAAAGAGCTGGTCGTGGAAATAAAGCAAAAGCATCGCGCGAAGAATAATGAAGAGAAAGAGGTGCAGTAAATGAAGAAGCTCTCCGCATTCCTGCTTGTATTTGTCCTGCTGGCCGCGCTGACCCTGGGGGCAGGCGCGGAGGACGGGAAGCTGGTGTACCCCGGCTTTCAGGTCCAGGGCTCCCAGCTCCTGCTCACCGCCGTTCCGCTGAACGGCGGCACCGTGAAGGTCACGGCGGAGGGGGTCAACATCGGCGGCAGCGCCTCCACCCTGGGGGATGCCCAGCCGGGCGTCACCTATTACTGCGTGGTGGACAACTCCCGCTCCTTCAGCAATTATCAGAAGGAGCAGCAGCTGCTGGGCCTGAATACCCTCAGCGATCAGCTGGGGGAAAAGGACGCCATGGTGCTCATCCCCATGGGCCGGGAGGTCAGCTTCGGCGAGAAGCTCACCAGCCCCGACGCCCGGCGGGAGGCCATCCAGACCGCCTGCACCTACGACGCCACGGGCACCAATCTCTACGAGGCCATCGACACGGTGCTCAAGACCGTGGCCCAGGAGGAGCAGGGCTTCCGCTGCATCGTATTCTTCACCGACGGCATTGATGAGTCCTTCATCATGAAGGTCAACGAGGAGCAGGCCGGGCGGTTCATCCAGGGCAGCGGCATGAGCGTGAATTTCATTGCCCTGCTCACCCCGCCCATCTCCGAATACGCCGGGCGGCAGGCCCAGCGGCTGGAATATTACAGCACCCTGGCCCTGGGCGGCACCTGCCGCACCCCTTTGCGGGAGGGGGATGGCTCCGTGAATGCCGTGGCAGCGCCTGTACAGGACATTGTGAAGCTGACCCGGAGCTGGACGCTGCTGACCCTGGACGCGGACAGCATCCCCCGCACCGGCAAGACCGTGGAGCTGACCCTGACCTGGGAGGGGGAGGACGGCTCCGTCACCGATACCGTGACCCTGAACACCGCCGACCTGCCCCCCCTGCCGGAGACGGAGCCGGTCACCGAGCCGGTGAGCCTGCCCCCCACCCAGCCGCCGGAGACCATCCCCCCCATCACCCAGCCCCCGGAGCCCATCCCGGAATACCAGGACCATCAGGCGGGGCAGCTGCGCTACTACGGCATCATCGGCTTCAGCGTCATCGGCGTGGTGATCCTGCTGGCCATTGTGGTGGTGCTCCTGGACAAGGGCGCGCGGCGGAAACAGGAGACCGGGCACCATGAGCCGGTCCGCCCGGCCCAGCCGACGGAGGCAGCCCAGGCGGCCCAGCAGCCTGCCCAGGTCCTTCCCCCGGAGCCGCCCCAGGAGGAACACCGGGAGGAAGCGCCTCAGGAAATGCCCCCCCAGGCTGTCCAGCCGGAGGAGGCACCCCAGAAGGCGGACCCGCCGGAGGAAGCCCCGGAAGAAGGGATCCGGCCCGCGGAAATTCCGGCTGAACCCCAGGCGGAGGAAGCGCCGGAGAACAACGCGGAGGTCCAGCCGGAGGAAAGCCCGGCCGAGGAGCCGCCGGAGTTGGCCGGAGCGCCCCGGGAGCAGCCGGTCCGGGAGGAAGCCCCGGCGGCTGAGGCGGAAGAAGCCGCCCCCGTCCCCCAGGAGCCGCCCGCCGAAGAGGAAATTCCTGAGGTAGAAAGCACACCCGCAGCCCAGGAGCCGGAATATCACGGCAGCTTCCTGGATCCGAAGGACCGTTCCTCCGACATCCGGGCCGCCGACCCCTTCCCCCAGCTGCAAGAGGAACCAATCATTGAAAAGGCCCCGGCGGCAGCGCCGGTCATAAAAAATTGGCAGCCCCCCGCGCCCCAACCGGCCACGCCGGTCATAAGCGGCTGGCAGGATGCCCCCGCCCGGCAGAGCACACCCCGGCAGGCCGCCCCGGCGGCGACCGGCCGCCAGAGCGCCCCCGCGAATGACTTCGGCACCGCCCGCATCCCCGGGCTGTTCCCCGACCGCCGGACGGCTCCGGCCGGTCAGGAGCGCTTCCGCCCGGCCCCCAACCGGCCCACGTCCCCGGGAAGCCGGAGCGCCGGCACCCTGCCCGTCCCCCCTGCCCGCCCCGGCGCGCAGAGCGGCATCACCGTCCGCCTGACCCCGGATGGCAACCCCGGCGGCACCGTCTACGTGACCATGGAGCCGGGCAGCAGCCGCACCCTGGGCCGCAACAGCAAATCGGACATCATCCTCAACGCCCGGGACACCTCCCTGTCCGGCCTGCACTTTGAGCTGCAATGGGACGGCCGGGTCCTGTACCTGACTGACCGCGGCTCCACCAACGGCACCTCCCTCACCGGCATTCCCCAGCGCCCCGGCCACTGGTCCCATGTGGACTCCGGCTCCACCATCCAGGCCGGCTCCACCCGGTACAAGGTAAAGATCATGCGGGAGTAAGGAACCCTCCCCGCAAAAAATCAGCAGGCATGCGCCATTGCGGCGTGGCCTGCTGATTTCTTATTTCTCCGCGTTCAGCTCGTCCACGACGATCTGCCTGTAGGGGTTTACGATCACGGTTTTGTAGGAGTGGTAGATCACCATGCCGGGCTTGGCGCTGGGGAGCTTTTTGACCTGGCGGACGGGGGTCACGTCCACGGGGATGTTCTGGCCGCCGGTGGTCTCGGCGTAGTAGGCGGCCAGCTGGGCGGCCTGGGTGACGGTGTTGTCCGGCGGGACCCGGCCGCCGCAGGAGATGATGACATGGCTGCCGTGGACCTTGGAGGCGTGGCACCAGATGTCGTCCTTGCGGGCCAGGCGGAAGGTCAGCTCGTCGTTCTGCCGGTTGTTCCGGCCCACGTAGATGGGGAAGCCGTCGGTGCTCTCGAAGCGCATGGGCGGGAGCTTGCTCTGCTTCATCCGCTTTCTTCCGGCGTCCGGGCGCACGTAGCCCCCCGCTTGCAGCTCCTGACGGATCTCCTCCAGCTCCGCCTCGGTGTCCGCCCGGTTCAGCTCCTCCTGGACGCTTTCCAGGTAGCTCAGCTCCTCCCGGCCCAGGGACAGCTGGTGGGTCAGCTCCTTCTCCGCGTTCTTCATGCGGGTGTAATCCTTGTAGAATTTGGCCGCGTTCTGCTGGGGGGACAGCAGGGGGCTGAGGGGAATGGTGACGGCGGCCATGTTCTCGTCGTAAAAGTCCTCGCACCGGGCCTCCGTCTGCCCCTTTTTCAGCCGGGACAGGTTGGCGGTGAGGATATCCCCCAGCTGGCGCAGCCGCTCCCGGTCATAGGTGGCCTCCAGCTCCTTGCCCTGCACGGCCAGCTTGCGGCGCAGCCGCTGGCAGTAATTGGTGACGGTCTTGCGCATGCCCTGGCTCTTCTGCCGGATGGCGTCCCGCCGGTCCCGCAGGGTATAGAAGCGGTCCAGCAGGGCGCTGAAGCCCTCCGCTTGGCGGCAATCGCCGTACTGCCGGATGGGGCAGAAGGAAAACTGCTTGGGAGTGCCGTCCGCCAGGGCATAGTAATAGGGAGCGGGGTGCTCCAGAATTTCACTGAAAAAGGCATGGAGCTTTTCGCCCAGGGCCTCCGGGTCCTGCCCCTCCACCCGGGCGTCGGTATCCCCGGCGCAGCACAGCGCCGCCTCCCGGCACACCAGGGGGGACAGGCCGCCCAGGGCGTCCATCAGCCGGTCGCACAGCAGGTCGGGGCCGGGAGCGCGGAGCAGGGCGGAATGGTCCGCCGCCGAAAGCGCGGCGGGGTTTTTCTTTTCCACCGGGTCCGGGAAGATGTAATTCAGCCCCGGCAGGGCGGAGCGCTTGGTATTCTCGTCCAGAGGGACGCGGCGCAGGCAATCCAGGATGCGGCCCTCCGGGTTCAGCAGGTACAGATTGCAGGTGCGGCCCATCAGCTCCGCCACCAGCCGCTTGCGCACCGGGAAGCCCATCTCGTCGGTGGCGTCGAAGGTGAATACGGCCAGCCGCTCCATCTCGGGCTGGGTGACCTCCGCCAGACGGGCCCCGGACAGATGCTTGCGCAGCAGCATGCAGAACATGGGCGGCTCCGGGGGATTTTCCGGGGAGGCCGTGGTCAGGTGCAGCCGGGGAGCGGCGGGGTTGGCGGCGATGAGCAGCTTTTCCCGCCCGGCGCTGCCCTTGAGCAGCAGGATCAGCACGTCCCGGCCGGGCTGGAAGATCTTCTCCACCCGCCCCCCCAGGCACCGCTGCCGGATCTCATCCAGGGTAAATTTCAAATAAAATGCATCAAATGCCATGACATCAGTTCTCCGGGGTATCGAAGCCCTGGGGGTTCTTTTTCTGCCAGTTCCAGGAGTCGCGGCACATGTCGGCCAGGGTCTCCTTGGCCTGCCAGTGGAGGACCTCCCGGCTCTTGCTGGGGTCGGCGTAGCAGGTGGCGATGTCGCCGGGGCGGCGGTCCACGATCTGGTAGGGGACGTTCACATGGTTGACCTCCATGAAGGTATTCACCATGTCCAGCACGCTGTAACCCACACCGGTGCCCAGGTTGAATACCTGGCAGCCCTTCTGGTCCGCGGCGTAGTTCACCGCGGCCACGTGGCCCTTGGCCAGGTCCACCACATGGATGTAGTCTCGGACGCCGGTGCCGTCCTTGGTGGGGTAGTCGTTGCCGAAGATGCTCAGCTTTTCCCGGCGGCCGATGGCGGTCTGGGTGATGAAGGGCATCAGATTATTGGGGATGCCCCGGGGATCCTCGCCCAGCAGGCCGCTCTTGTGGGCGCCGATGGGGTTGAAGTAGCGCAGCAGGATCACGCACCACTCCGGGTCGGCGTGGGCGATGCCGGAGAGGATCTGCTCGGTCATGTACTTGGTCCAGCCGTAGGGGTTGGTGCAGCCGCCGGTACGGCTGGTCTCCTTCAGGGGCATTTCGTTGTCCGCCGTGTACACGGTGGCGGAGGAGGAGAAGATGATGGTCTTGACCCCCGCCTGCTTCATTACCTTGGTCAGGACCAGAGTGGAATTGAGGTTGTTGTCGTAGTATTCCCAGGGCTTGGCCACGCTCTCGCCCACGGCCTTCAGCCCGGCGAAGTGGATGACGCAGTCGATCTTATGGTTGGCAAAGACGGAGCTCAGCAGGGCCTCGTCCCGCACGTCTCCCTGGTAAAAGTCCAGATGCTTGCCGGTGAGCTGGCGCACCCGGTCCAGGCTCTTGGGATTGGAATTGCACAGATTATCGATCACCACGACCTGATGGCCGCTCTCCAGCAGCTCGATGCAGGTATGCGCCCCAATAAAGCCCGCGCCGCCGGTTACAAGTACGGTCATATTCATACCTCCAAAAAATGTATTTTAAGGCATCTCTATTCTATCGCCTTTCCCGCATAAAATCAATGATCTATTTCGGCTTTTTTCCGCCAGCAACTGGGTGACGCTGAATAATTTTGGTTTACGATCACTGCGAATTCGTTTGTAGGAGACGGTTGAGGCACATCGTCCCGCCCAGGGTCAGATTACCTGTTGAATGGTGGAATGACCAGGCAAAAAACACCGCAGGCCCCATCAATGGAGCCTGCGGCGAAAGCGTTTATTTCACCTGGGACGACGATCTCAATGTCACGTCGTGGTAGCCGCCTTCGACGATGGAGACGGAGGAGACCAGAGTGATCTTGGCGTCGCGCTGGAGGTCGGGGATGTTGGTGACGCCTACGTTGCACATGGTGCTCTTGACCTTGTACAGGGAGGCCTCCACGTTGTCGTGGAGGGGGCCGGCGTAGGTGACGTAGCTGTCCACGCCCTCCTCAAAGCTGAGCCTGGCGGCCCCGCCCAGGTCGTAGCGCTGCCAGTTCCGGGCGCGGTTGGAGCCTTCGCCCCAATACTCCTTCATATACTGGCCATTGATGCGCACCTTGTTCGTGGGGCTCTCATCAAAGCGGGCAAAGTAGCGGCCCAGCATCACAAAGTCTGCGCCCATAGCCAGCGCGAGGGTGATGTGGTAGTCGTGGACGATGCCGCCGTCGGAGCAGATGGGTACATAGATGCCGGTCTCCTTGTAGTACTCGTCACGAGCCTTGGCGACCTCGATAACAGCGGTAGCCTGACCACGGCCAATGCCCTTGGTCTCGCGGGTGATGCAGATGGAGCCACCGCCGATGCCGATCTTCACGAAGTCTGCACCAGCCTCAGCGAGGAAGCGGAAGCCCTCGGCGTCCACCACGTTGCCGGCGCCCACCTTGACGGTGTCACCGTAGTGCTCGCGGATCCAGCCGATGGTGCGGCTCTGCCACTCGGAGTAGCCCTCGGAGGAGTCGATGCACAGCACATCCACACCGGCCTCTACCAGTGCGGGCACGCGCTGGGCGTAGTCGCGGGTATTGATACCGGCACCCACAACATAGCTCTTGTTCTTGTCCAGCAGCTCGTTGACGTTGGCCTTGTGGGAATCGTAGTCCTTGCGGAAGACGATATACTTCAGGTTGCCCTCGGCATCCACCAGAGGCAGGGTGTTGATCTTGTTGTCCCAGATGATGTTGTTGCAGTCATGCAGGGAGGTGTTCTCCGGGGCAGTGACCAGCTTCTCGATGGGGGTCATGAAGGTGGTGACAGGAGCGTCATCGGGGGTGTGGTTGACGCGGTAATCGCGGGAGGCCACGATGCCCAGCAGCTTGCCGTTGGGAGTGCCGTCAGCAGTGATGGCGATGGTGGAGTGGCCGGTGCGGGCTTTCAGCTCCAGCACATCGTGCAGGGTGGCAGTGGGGGCCAGGTTGGAGTCGGAAACGACGTAACCGGCCTTGAAGCTCTTGACACGGCGGACCATAGCGGCCTCGTTCTCGATGCTCTGGGAGCCGTAGATGAAGGAGACGCCGCCCTGGCGGGCCAGCGCGATGGCCAGCTTATCGCCGGAGACAGACTGCATGATGGCGCTGATCATGGGGATATTCATTTCCAGCGGGCAGTTCTCCTCGCCCTTGCGGTACTTGACCAGCGGGGTCTTAAGGCTGACCGCCGTGGGGACATTCTCAGCAGAAGAGTAGCCCGGCACCAGCAGGTACTCGCCAAAGGTACGGGAGGGTTCTTCGTAAAAATAAGCCATATTCAAACTCCTTTTCTCTTAACGCATCCGCAGCGGATCATATCAAACAACATCAAAACAATTTCATGTTTTCGACTTAGGAATTGATTGTATATACTTTACCACAAACCCACGCGGAATACAAACCCCTGCCCCGCCAAACTTTATAAATGTCCTTTGCAGAAAAACAGGCAAATTGACCTAAGGTCATACTTTCCCTTGCTGTGGGCCGATTTTTCCGGATTTTCGGACGCAAAAAAGCCCGTCTGAAACCAGACGGACTCTTTTGCACACGAAGCGGAATATCGCCTGTGCGGTGTCGGCCGGCAGCTGCGAAGGAGAACAGCCGGAGGAGGATGGCGGACACCCGATATTCCAAAAAACAAGAAGAAAAAGATTTCATGATCCAGAAGGGTCTTGCCCTCTCTGTAACCATATTGTAACTCTTTTGAAGGACTTTTGCAATAGTTTTTTGTAATTTCTTTGTAATTATTTTTGTAAAGATTCTGTGACAGAGCTTCCGAATTCCAGATAGCACTCAAAGGCTGCGTGCTCCTCCCTCCGGCCCAGCAGATACCAGCCGTTTCCTGAGGGGGCATAGAACACCTGCACGGTCTGGCCCATCGGCACTTCACGGTGGTACTTGATGGAAGCGAAGGACAGCGGCGCAGACTCCACGACCTCCTGCGGCAGAGCGTCGCAGGCGATGTCCAGATAGAGGGAGTTGTTGATATGGCCGTTGAGGTCACACATGGAATAGCTGGCGCGGCGCTCCCCTGCCGCCGTCAGCGGCTGGCTCTTGTGGACGATCTGGGGCAGTTCTTCGGGCAGGTCGTCGTTCTGGAAGTCCGGCATCGTCCAGCCGGGGGTGCGCAGGATGCGGCCCGCCTCAGTGTCCACGATCATCCAGCGGCAGTCCACGAGGGCCAGCTTCTCCCCTGTTTCGCTGGTGATGGTAGTCAGCCGTTTCATCGTGCCTTTCTTGAACACCTCGCAGGCCGTGGTCAGGTTGATCTTCTCCGCACGGCCCGGCATCCGCCAGACCCTGAGAGCCTGCTTGCCCACGAGGAATGCGCTGCGGCGCTCCCTGAAAAAGGCGTGATCCATGCCGTAAGCCCGGGCGTGGTCCGCCGACACCTGTTCCACATACCGGAACAGAGCGCTGGGCTTCAGGCAGCGGCGGAAGTCGCTGTCGCCGTCCAGCACGGTCATCTGCTCCGTATAGCTTCTGTATTCACTCATATTCTTTCCCTTTCCTTATAAAAAGGGGCTGTACGCCTCCGCACAGCCCCCTCAGGTTCAATACATATTGCGCGTTTTCCTGCGCACCTTGCGCCAGATATTGAAGCAGGCCAGAGCCAGCATCGCCGCCAGCAGCATCAGGAACAGATACCCGCTGCCGCCCTCGTCGTAGCTCTTCATCTCGCTCCACTTCACGTCCAGCTCGCTGTTGACCTCATCGCTCAGAGCAGTGAACACCTCTTCTTTGGCCGCAATGTCCTCGGAGGGGTACGCGATCTCGCTGTACTTGAGGTCTTCATCCAGAATATCCCACACACAGTGCATAGGGGTGGTGTAGCCGATATACTCGATATTGGCCTTGCCGACGTCCGGTTCACACATGAAGTTGATGAACATCTCTGCAGCTTCCTCGTGCTCGCTGGTGGCGGGGATGGCCATGCTGTCCACCGACAGCACCGTTCCCTCCTCAGGGAACACCCAGGCCAGGTCGGGGTTGTCGTCGATCATGGTGATGGCGTCGCCGGAGTAGTAGACGCCGACGGCCGCCTCGCTGCCGATCATCTTATCGAAGATCTCGTCCATGACATAGGCCTGCACCAGAGGCTTCTGGGCTTTCAGCTCGTCCACCACAGCATCCACCTCCTCCGTGGTCTGGGGGTTGACGCTGCTGCCGCTCTTGAACGCACCGATGGCGTAGGCGTCGCGGCTGTTGTTGAACATCAGGATGTTGCCTGCATACTTCTCGTCCCACAGGTCTGCCCAGCTGGTGGGGGCCTCGTCTACCATCTTTGTATTGTAGATGATGCCAGTGGTGCAGAGGGTGTAAGGCACGGTGTAGGCATTCTCGGGGTCATAGTCCCCGTTGCGGTACTCCTCGTCGATGTTCTGGAAGTTCGGGATGTTGCTGTAGTCCAGCGGCATCAGCATCCCTTCGCTTATCATCTTGGCGACCATGTAGTCCGACGGGATGATGACATCGTAGTTGGCCGCGCCGGACTTGAGCTTGGCGTAGAGGGACTCGTTGGAATCGAAGGTGGTATAGTTGACCTTGATGCCGGTCAGCTTTTCAAAGGCCGCCACCACATCCACGCTGTCGTCGGAACCGTTGGAGATATACTCGCCCCAGTTGTAGACGTTCAGGGTGACGTTCTGGCCCTTGAAGCGGGTCCAGTCGTAGTCATCCGAGACGGAAATGTCCTCCGTGACCTCGATCTGTCCTGCGGCCAGAGCCGACAGCGGCATGGTCAGCGCCAGCACAGCCGTCAGCAGTGCGCGCGGCGAGCAGGCCTCTGATGCCGGGAGATTCAGCCTTCCTTGGCGCAGCTTTTCGCCGTTCGAGAGATAGCAGACTGCTTCGTCAGTCAGCAAGCCGCCGAAATTCGCGCGTGTCATCATGCCGCCGGGCAGGACAATCGTACCGTGGATGGTGGAATACAGGCTGGTCAGCGCGGAATCACCGACACGGTAGACAACCTGCTCCAGCGAGGGAATGTAGGACGTGAGCGTCATCGTCAGGGCAGCGAAGAAGCACACCGGGTCGATACCCGCGCTGGAAATTCTCTGAAGCGCATCGGGGACAAGGTTCATGGCGGCGGACTGGCGGCCGCTGGAGAGCGTCGTGACTTCCGGCGCCATCAGGAGCATCGTGCGCAGGTCGGGCATATCCGGGATGTTCGCGGCATCATTCGCCCCGGCGGAGAGCGCATCCAGCAAGCCATAAACCAGCTGCTGGGCGTTCTGACCATCGAAAGAAAGCTGCCTGACTTCACAGGTGATGCCGCTGCCGCTTTTCAGGGGAAAATACAGCACGGCTGCGCTGCTCAGCGGGGTCTGCGCCGCAATGCCGCCCGCGCCCGTGCGCTGCGCGACGAGCTGCTCCCAGCGGGTGACGAGGTTCTCCCCTTCCGCGGAGGACAGCGCCCCCAAGGGAAGCAGATTCTGCACATCCATCGCGACCGGATTGCCCGCGACGAGGATATTGACGAACCGCACATCCGGCAGCGCGCAGAGCGTGGTGGCAATGGACAAACACACCGTGTACAGCTCGTGGATGCCCATTTGCAGCGCGGCGGAGGACAGATTGACCGTGCAGACGTGTCCGGCAGTTGTGACGGCGCTCCCTTGCGCAAGCAACACGCTGCCGTAGTCCTTCAGCGGCACGGCGCTCCCGTCGCCCTCCTCCTGCAAGAGCAGCTGCAGCACCGCTTCAGCGGGCATCTGGTCGTAGCGCAGCGCCGCCGTGCGCCAGAAGCAGAGCATCGTCTGCCCGTTTTTCGCGGGGAGGTAGAGGGCGACGTCGCGCTCATAATCCAAGCCGGTAT
>ENA-OUQC01001171-OUQC01001171.1-human-gut-metagenome-genome-assembly--contig:-NODE-1171-length-14622-cov-3.584609_pt1 | contig 14622 bp, 6 predicted proteins | sample MGYA00237942_ERZ548815 | MGnify/ENA primary metagenome ERZ548815 (study PRJEB26490, sample SAMN05194722) | human gut metagenome | biome: terrestrial biome; feature: human-associated habitat; material... | reverse complement strand
GTTTACTTTTGTAGTAGGTGATGATTCTTTCCTCCATGCACGCATCTTTGGATTTTTCCCATTTATCGTGCCATTCGCCGTCAGAATCGTCAACATAGACAGATTTCCACTCGTATGACCATGTCACTTTTCGTTTGATCCAGTTGCCCATCTCGTCAAACTCGTAGTCGGAATATACGATTTGCTCGTTTCGGTTCGAGGTAAACTCATTATTTTTGGGGGCTTTTGTCACTTTTACAAGCAGTCCGTCATTGTCGTAGTGGAACGTCATTGACCCGCTGTCGTTCCCATATTCATAATCATGGTAGTAGAGCTTTTGAGGCCTGCCATTTGACCAAGTATATGAGTATACTTGGGTTGCGCTGTCAGAGCTGTTGTAGTATCTGCTCATTTTAATTATTTGCCCGGCTTTGTTGCGGCTGATGCCTCTGCTTGTGAGCGTGCCGTCTTCCGAGAAGTCAAATACTCCGGCATAAATGTCGCTGTTGCGAGCCTCTGAATTCCAGAAGCATTGAGCAACGTCACCGTGCAACTCTTTGAATACCAGGTCGGGGGTGGTGAAGTTGCGGCGTTCTATCGAGTCTTGGCGGAGGGAGTCGAGGCGGGCGGCTTCGGCTTGCGCGAGGGCGAGGGAGTCGAGACGTGCCTGTTCTGCTGCGAGGTTGGCTTCTTCCTGCCGTTTGTGTTCGGAGTAGAAGTAGTAGCCGGCAGCACCGCCTACGAGGACTACTGCGATAGCAATAAGAAGCCATTTCAGGTTGCTCTTCGGCTTCGGCTCGATGTCTTCCGGGTCGTATGGCGGTTGCTGTAGCTCGTTGTCTGCGGACGCGATTTCGCAGCCGCAGTTAGGGCATTGTTTAGCCTTGTCAGATATTGTGTGACCGCATTGCGGACAATTTGTCAGTGCCATAATATTGTGTATCTGTCAGTTGTCGGTTGTTATGGATAGTATGTTATACGGCGGCTTACATGAATGGGGTCTGATTTTTGTTCTTTGCCCTCTTTGGGAGGATATTCAAACTGAAGAATTCTGGAAATCCAGTTCCCATGCTCATCTAACTTGTAATCAGAGTATGTAATAATTACTATATCCCCCGCCAAGTATGGAGGAAAATCTTTGAGATAATGGATGGTTTCTGTTTTGAGGCAACCATCGATATTGTATTCAGCTGTCGAGGAAGTCCATGGTGTTATAAAACCTGCCAGACATCCGTTCTCCCATTTTATTGCTGAATAGTATGTACCATACTTATTGTCTTCTATCTTTCGTTTGATGATTTCCCCTTTGTCATCCCGGATGAAAGTGCTGTCATCAGGGGTGACGCGCCCGGTTGAGTCAAATTGAATATGTGTTATTTCGTTGATACCGGTGTCTGTTTCCACATACCATCTTACGTCTTTGACTTTGCCCTTGAGATTATAATATGCGTAGTCAGAGGATAGGTGGCTCGGCACTGGGGGCGTGTAGACGAACATGAAGTAGTAGACAGCACCGGCGATGACGAGGAATGAGGGTATGACTGCCCACAGCCATTTCAAGCCGCCTTGCTTCTTTGCCGGGGCTATGTAAGTCTCCTCCGGCTGCTGGTTCTCTGGGATTTGCGGAGTCTCTTCGGGGATATGCAGCGGGCAGCCGCAGTGCGGACAACATTCCGCTCTGTCGGACATCTTTTGCCCACATTCTCTGCATGTTATAAGTGCCATGGTTTGTATCTATTTTGAGGTTATGAGTGGGTTAGTATCCGTAGTACATCGATGAGCGTGCAGCGGAGAAAATGACTCCGAAGAGTATGAGATACATGACAGGTATCGCAATCAGAGTGATGATTACAAGCCATAAAGCGGGAGACTGGTTTACCGGGTCGGGTTCGTGTCCGTATTCATTCGGCCCGTCGTCTGACTTCTTGAAGAGAAGGAAGAAGCTGGCGATAGGGACAAACATCCACCAGCCGCTCTTGCCTATGTCGTGGTATCGGCGTACTGTTATGGCGAGCCATGGGATAAAGCCGACGATGAGCATGAGCGACAGGATGAAGAAGGGGTTGAGGGGGAAGGCGAGGCCGCCGAAACCTACGAAACTGAAAAATTCGCGGCGTGAAGCTCGGCCGCTGAATTGGCAGAAGCGGTTCTTGAAGTCGTACCACCACACCTTGACACATTCCCACCACAAGTCGAAACATTCGTAAAGACGCTGTCCGAGGTCGAAGTGCTTGCCCTTAAACACTTTATAGAACTGGCACGACCAGAACAGTTCGGAAACGGATTTGTACGGCTCGTCGGCAACGGGCTGCGGCGCAGGTTGAGGCGTGGCGTAATACGGCTGTTGCGGCTGTGCAGCCGGTTGGGGTTGAGCAGCCGGCTGTTGAGTCGTTTGCTGCTGCCGAGCCGGCTGTTGTGTTTGTTGAGACGGACGTTGTACTTGCAGGGGATTGCCACATTCGGGACATGCGCCCTCGCTGCCTGTCAACGGGTAGCCGCACTCCGGGCATCGTGATTGTGTTGTTGAGGTTGTTCCTACGGGTGCGCCACATTCGGGGCAGGTCTGTTCGTTGCCTGTCAATGGGAAGCCGCACTCTTTGCATGCTCTTGCCATGTGCAAAACGTGTTGTTACACCGGGCGGCTCTGCGGGTGTGGGTTGTCAGCAGTGTTGTCTGAAGGGATATATGAAAAAGGTGAGCCACTTTCAACGTCATCTTCATTGACAACCTCACCACAAGGTCCTATAAAGCAGATAACACGAAATAGCAACTCACCATATTCTGTATATCGGGGAAACTGATATGCAGGTACGAGAGAAGCATTTTCGGCAATCTCTGACTTTATAGATTGATCAAAGTGGTGATTTGTCAATGCCAGAGGAGGCGAAAACCTTCCTATATATGTCCTGTCATGCGCTTGGCAGTGGTGTTGCCTCACGAATGACGGTGCAAATATAGGAATAATTTGCTAATCTCACAAGGTTGAGTTGCTATTTCGGCGCAAAATTAACTGATTATGTTAAGCCCTGCAAGGTCTCGTCGGGGTTTTAACATTGTGTTTTTTGGGGTGGTTATGCAGTACCAGTAGGGACACGGCGTGCCGTGTCCGAAGAGCAGCAAGGATGTATATCACTGATTTGCAACGATTTCAAGCGGACACGGCTGAACTGCACCCCAAAAGTTGGACGAAAAAAGCACAACCATACGAGGTATGCGCATTTTGACACACCCTCCTACTTTGCCGGGAATTTTTTTGACTTGGAATGAATGTAAATGAGGGGCTGCGCCTGGTGGTGCAACCCCTCGGTGTGTGATGGCGCACAGCGTGTGCGTGGGTTATTTGACTATGATGCGTCGTGTGGTGTTGCCGGCGCGGAGGATGTATATGCCCGGCGCGGCGGCTATGTGTGCCGTGTGGTCAACGTGCTGCGAATAGATGGCTTTGCCGTCGAGGGCGTATACTGCCACGTCGGCGGGCTGGAGCAGCTCAACATAGATAGTTCCGTCGCTGACAGCCACCATGGCGTTGCCCTCAGCGGGCATCAGGTCAACGCCGCCGTTCAGGTCGGTGAGCGAGATGTTGTCTACGGGTAGCGGGGTGTGTGTGACGATGCCGCCGATGAGGGCGAAGCTGACAGTCTGTCCGGCAAGGGCGTCAAACGGCACTTTCAGCTCGTGCCAGTCTGTTGTGCCGGTCAGCGTGACGGTGCGGAGCGACTTGTAGCCGTCGCCGCTGTCAGCGAGCACTTCGAGGGTGTTCAGGCAGTCCTCGCCGGCACTGAAGTAGTACAGCGTCAGCTCGGGGCGCGAGTCTTTGGGCAGGACGATGTTGCCCGATGAGATGCGTGATTTCGAGCCGGGTTCTGTGGCGGTCATCTGCATGAAGCCGCCGTCGCCGTCCTGGGCGTTGTCGCCGTATCCTACGCTCCAGGTGCAGCCGAAGCCTTCGAACCGCTTTATGCCGAAATTGTGCGAAGGCCTGCCGTCGGCGAATGATTCGCGGAACGGCAGTTCGTAAGGCTTGCCCACGGGCTTGATGTCTGTCAAGGCGTTGTCTGACTCGCCAGCCGAGGTGACGGCAGAGACAGCGTAGTAGTACATGTCCTGTTCAGCGTCGGCATCGCATACGCGGTATGTGTATGACGTGCCCTCGACGTTTTCGGCTATTGTGTACAGCTGCACCCTGTTGTCTACGTACACCTGTATGTTGTACCGGAGCAGTTCGGGGTTGATGTCATGCCCGAAGGTGTCTGTTGTAGGCGCGTCCCATGTTATGGTGACTTCTCCGGGCTGTGTCTGGCGGAAATCGGCGTTTGCCGGCGCGGAGGGCACGGACACACCGACGTATGTATCGACAATGGCAACCTCGCCGAATCCGGTCTGGTTGACGGCAAATGCGCTGTAGCGGTGTTTGCCGGCAGTCATTCCCTCGGTGTCGATGAATGTGTACGTCTGTCCTGGAGTCGGGTTGTCGATAGTGTGTATGTACTCGCCGTCGCGCACTACGCTCATTTCCATGATATAAGGCAGGTCGTCGCCGCTGATGGTCTTTTCGGGGGCGGTGACGGAGATTTCGGCGGAGAGACCGAAGTTGACATCGGGCTTGACGGTGAGCGTGGGCTGTGCCGGCGCGGCTATATCAGCTCCCTCGCCTATTGAGAAGTCGTGCAGGTACAGTGAGTTGTGGTCCATGTCGCTCATGCCGTGGATGCCGATATGGTATTTGCCGCTCTTGGTGACATGGATGTACCCACGGAACTCGTCAGGGTCAGACCCTTCAGACTGGAACTCGGTCGGCTCGATTATAACCGTGGTCATGTCGGCTGCGGTGTGTCCCGCGCCGAGGCGCACCTCAAACCGCTCTGATGATGTGTTGACCGTCGAGAGGTGTGCCGTGAAGGGGTATTTCACGCCGGCAGACAGCTCTACGGGCGGAGAGATGAGCCAGTCGTCCATGTCGCGCATGTCGTTGTAGGTGACGCGCACACGTCCGTTGTACAGTCCCCAGGTCTTGCCGTCGCCGTTGGCATCGATTATGAAATAGCCGTCGAGGGCGTTGTCGCCGGTGAAAGTCTGTGTGAACGGCGGTGTGAGCGTGTTGCGTGAGTCGGTGCCTATCCATTGCGTGAGCGAAGCCTCCTCGCCCATGCCGCCGTCGTTGGCAAGGACTACGGAGAATGTGTATTCGCCAGGTTCGGGCAATGTGACTTCAGCTGTTACCTCGCTGCCGAATTGCGCCTCGCCCTGTGTGAGGAGAGAGCCGTTGGCAGAGATGGTGTATGAAGCGTTGCCGCTGCCCTGTGAGCCGTCGGAGAGCGTCGCTGGGACTGTGAAGCATACCTGACCTGTCAGCGCGTTCTCAGCGAAATCGAGGCGCAGGTTCTGCGGAGCAGACGGCACGGCGGTGTCGGCAGTCGTGAGGGTGAACAGCCCGGTTATCGCCTGTGAGCCGGGGTAGGAGTATAGGAGCGTGGCTGCGCCGGTCTGCAGGTTGACCTCGTATAGCGCTCCTCCTGCGCTGTCGGAATATGCGCTCCAGAAACAGCGGTGCGAGGCCGGGTCTATCGTGGCAGAACCCATGTCGGAGGGCGTGATGCCGGTCGCTCCGACCAGCACAGAGCTTCCGTCGGTCTTGTCAATGCGGTACAGCGAGCCGGCAGTGTCAATGCCGTATATCTGGCCGTCGGAGTCAGCGGCGAGGGAATACCAGTTGCCGCCGTCGGATATTGCAGTCCATTTCCCCTTTGCCGGGTCGAGAGTGCCGAAATGTGTGTCGGTTGTGCTGTCTTCGAAATATCGGTATGCTCCGTAGACCTTTTTCGATATAGGGTCGTAGGTGAGGTCGGCAGCGACAAACATTTCCTCGTCGTAAAGGACGCACGGGTTGCCGCGAGAGACAGTCTCGCCGTCAAAGGCAAACGGCGTTAGCGAGCCATAGACGATGTATGGGTTGAACGAGTCGTTGTAGTTGACGTAGTATTTGCCGTCAGCGTATACCGCGCCGCCGTTGGCAATCATATACTCGTCGTCGGAGAATATCTCGCTGAGGCTACCCGAGCCGTCCAGCGGAATGGAGACGAGCGCGGCGTCGGAGGGGCTGTTGCCGTACAGGCATATTCCTGCGTTAGCGGAGGCAGATGCAAAGACGACAGCCGCCAGTGTGATGTAAAGTCTGTTCATAATGGTTGTTTATGGGTGAAAAACAATCCGCAGCCGGCGGCAGTAGCGTGCCTGCGCGGCTGCGGACAGTGATTAGGGGTGTATCGTATTGTTACTTAACGATGAGGCGTGAAGTGTGTACGTTGCCGGCTACGGTCATGCGTACCAGGTAGATGCCGGGAGCGACACCAGCCAGGTTCATAGCAGCAGTATCCTGTACCTTGGCAACACAGCGGCCGCTCATGTCGAGCAGCTCGGCGTTGTCTACAGTAGTGCCGAAGTTCACAACGTCGGTAGCGGGGTTGGGGTAGATGCGGATGCCCTGTGCGGCAACCTCGTCTACGCCGTTCAGCTTGACGTTGAAGTTGACTGTAGCGTGTTCAGACTCGCCCTCGGCGTATACAGCCACTACAGAGGCTGTGTGGTCGCCCTCAGCGAGACCTGAAACGGTGTATGAAGTAGCCTCTGTGGAAGCGACCTTGTTGCCGTCTACATAAACGTCGAAGTTGCTGAACGTCGGAGCGACTCGTCGCGGCTTGCCGGCATTAGGCACAGCGATAGAGATGTCGTCAACCATGAACCAGTAGCCGTGATGCTCGGTGCAGTAGTTGATGCAGACATACTTGGCGGCAGCAGGGATAGCGTACTCCTTGAATGTCCAGGAGCTGTCCATAGTAGTAACAGATTCTGGCTCGTCGGTCAGCCAAATGAAGTCGCTTGCATCCTTGCCGGTAGTAGAGTAGCCTACACGGAACTGCTCGGTGTTCCAGAGTTCGCCCCATGCGCCGCCAGATTCCTGACCTTCGTAGTCGGGGTCTGCCTTGCACCAGAAGCTGAATACGAAGTCGCTTGAGTAGTTGAGTTTGGGCGAGATGAAATAGTCGTCCGGGCGAGGAGCGGGCTTAGAGCCGTCACCTGCGCTGAAGTTGCTCTTGAACAGGAGGTACTTGTCGCCGCTGTGCGGGGGGTTGGGGAGGTATGTGTACTTGTCCACCTCGTAAGGAGCCATAATCATGGCAGCGAGAGGTTTGCCGTCAGTAGGATATGGCATATCCGTATAGTCGGAAACGTATGGGATGCCCTTGTCACCGTCGATGTATGACCAGTCCCAAGTTTCGCCGGTCGGGTTGAGTATAAAGTTGGGATAGCCCTCCCAGTCTTCGATGATTTCAACGGAGAGGCCTGGATCGTCCGGGTCGTCCGGGTCAGTTCCGCCTCCGCTGTTGCCGTAGGCCCAGCTCAGCAGCACGTCGCCGTTGTCTGCATTGACAGTAGCCTTGAGGTTGGTCGGGGCTTTGAACGAGTCTTCATTGCCGCCGCCAGTGCCACCGCCGCCGGAAGTGCATGATACAGTCACGTCGGTGATGTAGATGTTGTACATGTTCTTCTCTGAAGTGGCGTGGAAAGCTATGTAGTATGCGCCGTCCTCGGTGATTTCGGGCAGGTCGATAGTGTCGAAGCGTCCTTCGCCGTCGTTCAGCACATAGCTCTTGAGCGAGTTGGTGAGACCCTCAACGGTGGCAGCGTTGCCGAAGCGCACGTCGAATTTTTCGGTGTGGCTGGCGTTTGAGCCGCGGTAGTTGAACTTGACGGAGTAAGTCTGTCCGGCCTTCATGCGGATAGGGGGTGAAACGAGGTAGTCGTCGCCGTCGTTCTTGCTGTCATACTGGTACATGGCGAAGCAGTCGTAGTCAGATAGACCGCGCTTCTTCCATTGCCATGTAGAGCCGCCGTTGTTGTTGATGACAGTCCAGGTGTTGAATACGGACTGGTTCTCGAAGAGGCAGTTGTAGGGGAGGATGCTGATTTCAGAACCGAGCTCGATAGTCACAGACTTGGCAGCCGCGCCGTCGCCGTCAGCGGTGTACGGGGTGATGGTGTAGTAGTAGCTGCCCATGGAGGTTACGGTGTGGTCTGTGAAAGTATTGCCCTGCACGTCTTCTGCCACGAGAGTATTGCCTGGCATACGGACGATGCGGTAGCGCAGCGAGCTTGCATCGATCCAGCCGCCGTGGAGGCCGACAGTCGGCTCAACCCATTCGATAACGCCTGCGCCGTCGTCCATGCGGCCGATGCCCACGTTGCCGGGAGCGTCAGGCACGTCATGGCCTACCCACTTGGTTACAGATTTTGCCATACCGGTGCCGAGGGCATTGTACGGTGTCACGACGTAAGTGCGGTAGCCGGCTTCTGCCACCTGGTCTGTGTAGTTGACAGTCTCGCCGATGTTGGCGGGCGATACGGAGTGGATTTCAGAGCCGTCGCGTGCGATAGTCACCTTGGTGAGCGAGGCGAGGTTGGAGTTGCCGAAAGTCTTTGTCGGGTTGACAAAAGAGATTTGGGCAGAGTTTTCGCCGCTTGCAGAGGAAGTGACGGTCATTTCTGTCACGGCAGCGGGTGCGCCTCCGGAGGGGATGGTGCAGGGTATGTCGAGGCCGGCGAGGCGGGCGTCGTTGCCCAGCAGACCGATAACTTGAGTCTCGGCAGTTTCGGGGTCTACCATCAGCAGCTCTGCCAGAGCTGTCTTGTAGTCGGCCGCCCAGTAGATTTTGCCGGTCATGGGGTCATACGTCATGGTCTGCAGACGCTGTGCGGGGTAGTGGCCGGTGAAGCCTATCTCCACCTCAGCATAGTCGTTCTCGGGGTCAAACTTCACGAGGTAGCCGTTCACGTCGATAGCGTAGAGATTGCCCTCGAGGTCGGCTGTCAGCGTGATGTATGTCGGGTTGGCGAGCGCGCCGGTGTCCCAGTTGATGAACTGCTTGACCTGTGTGGCAACGCCAGTGCTGGCATCGATGGTGTACAGGCCTGAATACTCAAAGCTGAGGGCAGTCAGGAAGTCATCGGTATAGTACTCGCGAGAGAGACCGTAGATTTTGCCGCTCTTGTAGTCGTAGGCCATGTCATTAAATATGAAAGCCTTGTCTTTCCAGTCGGCAATGTCGGTGATTTTGCCGGTTGCAGGGTCGAGCGAAGACCAAGCCAGGGGTACCATAGTCTCGTTGGCGGCATCCTCACGGAAGCGGTAGAAATAGTAGCCCGAAGGGGTGTTCACTCCGGCAAATACCTTGTCTGGGAGCGAGAAGAGAGAAGTGAATGTCTCGGGGGCAGCGACATTGAAGCTGACGAGACCCAAGGGGAGGTCGCCTCTGTCGCGTACCATCCATGCGCGTGCTGTCATGTTGGGGGCAGCTGCCACCACACGATGCTGGCGCATACGTGTTTGCTTTACCTCGTCGCCAGACAGGAAAGAAGATGTCTGAGCCACGACGGCGCCCACGCCCAGAAGGGGCAGGGCCAATGTTAGCATGGTTCTGAATTTCATTTATTTGTAGTTATTAGTTAAGGGTGTCATCCGCCTTCGTGTCTCCACGAGGGCAGATGACCGTATTGCTTTTATCTGTTCATTATCTTGACTGTCATGTCGCCGTGGCGGACGATGTAGATGCCGGCGGCGATACTGGTGAAGTCAACTGTTGAGGCGATGCCGGAGTAAACGGCTGTGCCAGAAACAGAGTATACCTGTGTCATGGCTGCCTCGGCGAATGTGAGCATGCCGTCACGGAATGTGTATGACGTTTCGCCGGCGATGTTCTCAACGCCTGTGCCGGGGTTGGCGACTACCTGAAGGTTGTCGATGCGCACCTGGCGAGCTGTCATAGTTGCGGCGTGTTCATGCAGACCGATGTAGTATTTGCCCGGCTCGGAGACAGTGAACTCGACCGAGACTCTCTCGCCGTCCTTGGGGTATGTCGCGGTAGCGAATGTCTCGTAAGTAGCGAACGGTTCAGCTGTCTCTGCGGGGACAGCGGCTTCCTGTGTCAGAAATATGTCGAGCAGACAAGAGGAGTCATAGAAGCTGTACATGCAGGCATCGAATGAGAGCGTGTACTGGCCGGCAGCGTCGAGGTTCAACGGCGGCGTGAACACCCAGTCATCCTCTACCACGGGAGTGGAGGGGTTGGCAAATGCGAGGATGTAGCCTGTGAGGACGGAGTTGCGCCAGCGGCTCCAAGTCGCATTGTCAGGGTTGCCGGCAGTGCCGTCGCCAGCAACGTCAACAACAGTCCACAGCGGCCACAGCTCGTCATTCTCGAAATCATCGGCAAAGGGGAGCGTGAACGGCACCACCGGGCCGACGTATGAGGTCGTGACGCTTGCGGCGTTGCTGTTGCGCCCCTGATAGACCACGTACACTGAATATGTGTGGAAGCCGGATGTCAGCCCCTTGTCGGCATCGTCTGCGAATGAGGTGGCATCGCCGGGGAGGGTGGCTATGGTCTCGCCGTCACGCATCACGACGACATTGTCGAGAGCTGCTATCAGGTCGCCGCCGTCGGTGTCGGTGGTCGGGAGCGTCCATGTCAGGTCAACGGTGAGAGCCTGCTCCTCGCCGGCAGTCGCTGTCAGATCTGTGACACGCGAGGCGTACTGCACGTTTTCGCCCAGGCTGAATGCACGCATGAACACGTTGTAATGGTTCTTGGGGGAGTGGAGGTAGAACGCCACGCGGTAGTTGCCGGCTTCGGCTACGTTGAATGTGTATACATATTTGGCGTATGTGCTGTTCTTGAACTCGACGAAATCGTGGATTACCATTGACTGACGCATCTGCTCCGGGTCTGTGGACTGCGTCAGGTATACGGTGAGGTCTTCGGTGTCGCTGCTGGTTTTCATCCAGAATGACACCTTGTATTCAGTGCCGGGAACAAGCGCGAACTCGGGTGAGACAGCCCAGTCGTCAGCATTGTTTTTGCTGTCATACACATACTTGATGCCGCAGGGAGCTTCCGTAGGCTTGGTGATGTTGTTGTCGTCAGAGTCGTACACCCACGTCTTGGAGCCTTCAGTTTCATTGATGATGGTCCAGTCCGGGTCAATGTCCTTTACGGCTTTCGACCCCATGTCAGTATAATAGGGGAGGTTTGCTGCAAGGGCGGAAGCAACTGCCGATGCAGCTGAGAAAGCGGTGAGTAAAAGTTTTTTCATATATGTCATTTATGGTTTTCGGGTTGCGGGTATTGCCGCCGATAAAACAGGTCGGCAAGACAATGCACAAAGGTAATAATAATTTATCAAATGCGGATGATATGTATATGAGAAATATACAGATAAGGCATAAAAAAGCATCCCGGGGGTGACCGGGATGCCTGTATGGGGAATTTAAGCGATGTGTGCGCTGTATCAGCGGACTACAACCTTGTATGTTACGTCTCCTGTGCGGACGAGGTAGATGCCGGGAGCCAGGCTGATGACAGCGGCGCGGTCAGCGGCAGCTACCTTGCAGCCGTCGAGTGTGTAAACCGTTGCGGCAGCAGATGTCTGGATGCCGCCGGCTACTATCTTCAGTTCAGGAATATTGGCATTGATTTCGTCAACACCTGATTCGATTGACACTACAACAGGGTCGCACTGTGCAGTTTCACCCTCGGCGTAAACTGCAGATACGGTGAATGAGCGGAGCTGTTCGCCATCGCGTGTCATGCTGTCTTTCTCCTTGGGCAGTGAGAATGAAGTCTCGGTCACGAGTTCGGTGTTCAGCTGATCCCACATGTCCTCGTAAACGTTGTAGCCGAGTACGAGGGGAAGGGTTGACTCGACCTTGATGCGGTCGATGCCGAGAATTTGAGATGAGGATGCTGTCGATACGTTGTGGATAGCTACGTACTTGGCTGTGCCGGGTACGAGAGCCTCGTAATTGTACCAAGTTTTGCCGGTGTACAGGGTTACAGGCTCAAGCTCGATGAAGCTCTCGGGCTGGTTGTCTGTGGTAGAGTATGCAACAGCCATCTTGCCTCCGGTTGTCTGCGCCAGAGCAGTGAATGTCACCTTGAAGTTACACTTGTCGAATGAGTTGAGCTGCGGTGAAATCAGCCAGTCGTCGGAAACTCCGGATGTGGGAGGCAGAATTGCGAGCCACTTGCCTGACTGTGCTTTGGGAGCGTATGAGTTGCTGAGGTCGAATACCTTCCAGATAGATGACTTGTAGCCATAGAGTGTGCCGGTCTCGCCTTGGTCGCCGTCAATGGCAGTCCAGCCGCAGTATACGAATGTCTCGCCAGCCTCATCGTTGACAGCGTCGGCAAAGTCCTCGTCGATGCTTGTCGGAGTGTAGCCGTTGGTGTCAACAGCAGGGTCCCATGTAAGGTCGATGTTGTCGCCGTTGACAACGCCGAGGAGGTTCTGTGCTGTCGGGTTCTCGAGGAGAGTGACAACTGTTGCTACGGCAGCCATGTCGTTTGTATCGTCCATGTCGGCATCATAGCTTGTGGCAGCTTCGACCTCGACATCCTCTTCGTTGGAGTAAGCATAGCCGCTGTTGAACTTGTACTTGAACTCAAATGTCTGTGATGCGCCGGCGGCGATGTCTACGCTTGCCGGAGCATTGTCAACCATTGTTTCGTCAACCCAGACCATAAGAGAATAGTCATTAGCAGTCACGTCCATGCCGTTGTTGGTGACGGTGATGGTGTAGGTGGCTTCGTTGCCGGCGATGATGGTTTCAGGACCGGTTATTGTGGTCTGTAGGTCATGGGCAAGGCGGTTGAATACACGCACATTGTCAACATAGATGTTGTAGCCGTAAGCGGAGATTGCGCGGATAGCTACACGGTACTTCTGGCTGCCGGCGATAGCGTTGGTCAGCGAGAATGAGTATTTGGTCCATCCTGCGGAGCTGGCTTTCAGAGTGATGAGAGTGCCGTCAACCTGTTCCCATTCGCCGCCGTCCTTCTGTACTTCGATGGCTATCTGGTCACTGCCGCTTGTGTTGTGATAGAACCAGAACTCGATTGCAGGGTTGGAGTCTGCGGTGTTGATGAACTCGGGAGTGATCAGGCGTGCGCCATGACCGTTGCGTGCGCTGTAAGACTTGTAGAAGGCCATGCCGCCGTCGCCGTCTTGGGGTGAGCAGTACGGAGATGAACCTGATGACTGTGTTTCCCAGTTGTATGTTCCCTCGATGATTTCTGCTGTCCAGTCGTCAGAGAGGACGTTGCCGGCAAACGAGTCGGCAAATGGGAGGTTCATCGCGCCGAGCTTGAACGAAGCGGAGGTTGTGCCCTCGCTGCTCATTGTGCCGTAGCGGGCAACGACCTTGTATGCTACAGACACGCGGGTTTCGGTAGTGTATGTGTCGGTGAACGAAGCCTCGGTCAGCAGCATTGCAATCTTGCTCTCGTTGCCGTCGATGACGCGGTACACGTCATATTTGAGCGTTGAAGCATCGAGATCCATGTTGTTCACGCTCTTCGTCGGGGCTGTCCAGCTGATGACGTATGAGCCTTCCTCCTCGCCAGCAGTCACCTTGAGGTTGGTGACGGGGTTCGGTGTCAGCGGGCCGATGTATGCAGACGCTGAAGCGGCTTCAGACTGTTCGTCGCCATTGAAGACATAGACGGTGTAAGTCTGCTCGCCGGCAACGGCATTGTTATCCTGAACAGAACGTGTTGTTCCCGGTGTGAAAGTAAACACGTCTTGTGCAACGAACCGGTCTCCGTTGAAAATCTGAACTTTGGAGAGGGAAGTGAGGTCTGTCCCGACGATAGTTTTGGTCGGGAGTGTGTAGGTGACATTGGCTGTCAGCGCGAAATTCTCGCCCGGGGTGACTGTCACGTCTGTTGCGGGCATGGGCTTGTTGGGCGAGCCGGCATCTGTGATGACGATGTTGTCAACGCATGACGAGTACGAGCCCGTGGCGTGGAATGTCAGGTAATAGCTGCCTGATGTGGGGACTGTGAAATAGCCCTTGAATGTCTGCGGAGTCTCGTGGGTGTACTTGTTGATGTACGGCAGCGAGAACGTCGAGAACATGGTATAGGCGGTCACGTCATCGCCTGTGCCGAAGCCCAGTTCGAGAGTGCCTATGGGGGTTGCAGTACTGTCGTACGACGAATCGTCTGTCCAGCCCTGGAACTCTACGCAGTATGCGTGTCCGGCTTCGAGGGCAACAGCCGTCTTGGTAGTCATGTAGTCGTCATACAATGCGCCGCCGTAGCCGTAGACGCGGGCATAGTAGTAGCCGGGGGTAGAGGTGGTGTACTTGAACCACGACCACTGGTTGTTGTCATTGTTGTTGTTGAGGACGTTGAACTGTGTAGCAAACTCGTCGCTCGACTCGTAGTTGAAATCATAGCTGGCAATGGGGTCGGCCAACAATGTCGGCACACTTGCGCCGGCGATGACCATTGCCAATCCCAACCTTTGTAATAATTGTTTCATACTCACAAATTTAGGGGTTATTATTTGAGAGGGGATGCCAGCCTGTGAGAGGCTGGCATCCTCTCTCGTTGATTGTTATTTCACGATTGTTTTCTGCTTCTCGTTGCCGCTCACGGCGATGTAAACGCCAGAGGGGAGGGCGATGAAGCCCTGCTCGCTGCGGCGTGCAGCCACCTTGCGGCCGGCGGTGTCGTAGACTGTGATGCCGTGTGTCAGCCCGCTGAAGCGGATGCCGCCCTTGTCGCCGGTGACGCTGCCGTTGTC
>ENA-OUQC01001170-OUQC01001170.1-human-gut-metagenome-genome-assembly--contig:-NODE-1170-length-14639-cov-2.923958_pt1 | contig 14639 bp, 10 predicted proteins | sample MGYA00237942_ERZ548815 | MGnify/ENA primary metagenome ERZ548815 (study PRJEB26490, sample SAMN05194722) | human gut metagenome | biome: terrestrial biome; feature: human-associated habitat; material... | reverse complement strand
ATTTAAATACACTATATTTTCTATTTTATCATATTTGCTTTTTACGTGCAAGAAAAATCGCATGAAATCATACTTTTTTAAAACAAAGCGCATACAATTTCTTTATTGCAAAAACACCGCGCCTGCGGAGCATTCCGTTTGGCGCGGTGTTTCTCAGTTTTCTGTATTGCGGATGTCTTCGGCGCGGGCGCGGCCCTCTGCGGTGTCTTCGGTCGTCACATTGAGCTTTTCCACTTCAAAAGTGGTTTCGGCCAGCGTGTTTTTATTTTCGCTGTCTTTTACGCTCAGCTGCACTGTGAAAAGGGCGGTAACATCGTCATACGTTAAGCTTTTCACCTCAGCTTTAATACCGTAGGGGTACGCCTTTGCGGGCAGAATGTCCTTGCCGCCAAGCTGCACATGCCCTTCCGGCGTAGTGGTAAACGCGGTGTAATCGCCGCTGCCGAACTGCTGGCTGAAAAAGCCCGTAACGCTGCCGCTGCCGTCTACTTTCAGTGTGCCGGAATAGCGCAGCTCATCGCTGATGGTGGTCGTAAGCGTGGAGCACAGCACCTGCGCTTCCGAATATGAAACGGATTTTGCGTAGGAGCGCACGCCGAGCTGCACACCCAACACCATCACCATGCTGACAAGCACCAAAATGGCGACTGTGCAGAGCATTTCCACGAGCGTTAAGCCTTTTTTATCTTTCAGCTTCAAGTTCCCGCCCCCTGCTCTTTGCTTTCCCTGTAATACGTGTAGCCGTTTTCGCTTGTGTATTCATCGACTTGAACATTGATGACTTTCGTGGCACTGTTTTTATCCTTAATGGTCAGCGTTTTGGTTTCTCTGCCCTTGACGGCATTCTTATACGTTAAAGCCACATCGGTTTTGCGAACCTTGGCATTTACCTTGGAGGCCGTGGAAACTGCGGTGGAGAGAAAAAGCACAACGAGCACCACGACCAAGATGGCCATGAGCGTTTCCACCAGTGTTTCTGCTTTTTGTGAACGCAGCTTTTTCAACCCGTTACCCCCTTTTGCAGCTTTGCCTTATTCCATTCGAGTGTTTGGGTGACGACCTGCTTGAAGCCCGCATCGCCATCGCCGGAGGTTCTTTCCTCCGCCAATTTGCCCTCCATAGTCAACACCATGCGGCAGGGGTGTTCGGAACCCACACCGTTTGTGAATGTTGCAGTGAGGTTATACGCCTTGCTGCTTCCGTCACTGCCGGTGTCGACTGATACAAGGATTTCTGCCGATACATCTTCATAACCGTCTACGGAGAACGTGTAGGTCTTTGCATAAGTGGACGTCGTGTTCACACCTATAAACCGTGCGCCGATGTCATTGATCATATCTCCCACCGCACATGTGGCCTTTATCGTATTATTCTTCGTAGTGGTCGTTCCATCCGCATGCGTCACCGTGGTCGTAACATCTTTATACCGGCCCGTAAGGCTTTGGAAATCGTCGCGCACGAGCTCGGCGGCAGAGCTGACCGCGAGGTAGGCCTGCTGCTGTTCTTTTTCCGAGCGTTTATTTACGGCGGCGCTGGTGGCGGCGGAGATGATGACCGCGCTCACCATGATGCCGACCAGCATAAGCAGCAGCGCCATCAGCATGGAAGCGCCCCTTTGACTATTCAGTTTTCTGCGGATCGCCTGCATTTTCGGCACCTGCCTTTTTGTTGATTTACGGTTCAACGGTCTCGCCGCCTGCTGCGGTATCTTCCCAAACGGCGTAGAGAGTGAGTTCGGTCTTATTCTCCATCGCCATAGAATCTATGATGTTCCCGATCAAGCTTGCATCTGTATAATCAGCCGTTGTACTTGAAGCATCAAACGCCCAACCCTTAAAAGCGGATGTTCCTGTGAACGTATTCGGCGGAAGGATGTCCGTTTTTTGAATCTTATCATAAACATACGAAACAGCGCTCATCGTACCCGAACCGCCGTTGGCATCAAACTGGATGGTATAGGTGTTCGGAACCGCCTTGATCTCGGTATCTGCGAAAATCTCGGGGAGATTATCAAAGTCAAACGTATAGCCTAAAATAGCTGTTGCCAACTTGTTCTTTTCTTCTTCCGTTAACGTCGGCTTTTCTCCGTAAGATACCTTTTTCTCCAGCACCGAATCGCCGTTTACCGTTACAAACTTCACCTTATACTCATTGGAAACAATAGTGTACGGGGTGGTGAGGTTGTAGGTCACGTCGCCGTTTTTGAGGACGATCTTTAGGGTGATCTCGCCTGCCGCGGCGGATTCCACCTTTACAGCGCGGTATCGGAACTTCGTGTCGTTCGTTTCTGTTGTCCACTGATCGTTTACCGTCACTTTGTAGGTGTGATTTTCATCGGTGTAGGTGTGATTTTCATCGGTCGTGATGCCGTCTGTGACCACGGTGTAGGTCGTTTCCCCTGCGGTGATCTCGATTTGATCGACCGTAAAGCTGGAGCCGGTCAAATCGGTATACTCATTCGTTGCGTAGAGGAACAGCGCACTTCCCTGTATGGCGGGGCGGTTTTCCGGGTATTCAACGGTCGTACCGGTGTAGGAGGTCGTGGATTTTTTCGGCGTGTGCGGCAGAGAAATCTGGTTATAGACGCTGCCGTTTGTCAGGCCAAGCACATCACTTGGCTTTGTTGTAGCGCTGATATACAGCGTAGCCGTGACCTCTTTTGCGGGCTCCGCGGCAGTTGCCGCGCCGTACGGATATGTGCACGTGATGCTCACCGTGGCTTCGCCCGCGGCAAAGCCGGTAAGCGGCAAGGAGAACGTGCCGTCTGCGTTCAGCTTGATATCGTCCTTACTGCACTCGATGACATCCTGCTGCACACCGTTGTTATCGACAGCAATCTCCCATCTGAGCGTCTTTTCGGTCTCGGCAAGCAGCTGCTTGTCGTTTGCGTCCTTTACGGTCAGCGTAATCGTATCGGTGTCGCCGGAATAAACCGAAATGTTCGTAGAAGAAGCCTCCAGCTTGAGCGACGCCGTAACTTCGATTGTAAGGCGCGCGATGTAATTGCCGAGCTTCGCCTCTGCAACGACCGTGCCGACATTCTGCCCGATGAATGTGACATCGTAGCAGTTATTCTCACGATTATACACAATGCGGCTGACTGTTGCTGCGGCCTTATCGTTGTTTGTGAGTTCGTTTCTGTTTTCGTCGTACAGCTTGATTTCCGGCGGCTCTGCGCTCGTATCTACGTCGCTGCTGGCGACAAGCAAATGTGTCTGCAAAAGCGCCTTGCCGTTTTCATTGTCGTTCAAAGTGCTGTCTTCCGCTTTTGTTTTGATATCCGCAAGCAGGTCGAGCTTCCGGGAATTTTCTTCCCATAAGAGACCGATGCGCGGCCAGCGGCCGTAATGCAAATTGACTGTGCTGCCGAAGATATCGGTCTGTGTCAGAACCGTCGGGAACGGATAGTTAAGCCCCTGCAGCGCCGTATCGTTGCCCGGGAAGCTATACTTGCCGTCGATATTCTGCCCCTGCTCGGTGATGGTGACGGTGGAGAAGCTCTTATAGCTTGAGCCGGACTGGTAGTTCTTGTTCAGTTTCGTTAAGAATTCGCTGCTCTGCATTTCGGCATACGTTACGTATGGGGTGGAATCATTGAACAACTTGATCTCACGCCCCTGCCTATTCGGATTCGTCATGTTCAGGTTCAGGTTAGACCAACTTGAGAGAGTTTTACCGCCATATTTGTGGTAATCATCTGTATTTAATACGGCGGATTCAAGTGCATAGCAGTTATGAATCTCGATATAGTCGTTTTTAACATTCGCGAAATTTTCCTGCATTTCGCCATTGGAGGCGATTGCCTGCGTACTCTTTATAATATTTTGCTCGTTGGCTTTACCACGTTTTGGCATCTCAACATAACTGTAGCAGTTTTCAACCTTGAGCACACGACTCACATCACCAACCAAAGTTGCTAAGCCGCCGCTGTTTCGCATGACAATACCGCCAACAAGGCCGCCCATCCAGATATTCGCACCCTGATCATAGTTACTATACCAAGATTTAGCTGTGCTTCTCATAGAACCGCCAGCATAACAATATCGCACTGCGCCACGAGAAACACCGGCAATACCGCCGACACGCAGATTTTGATAACCGCCATTATAGCCGATATTGATAATAATATCTGTTACAGCAGAGCAGTTTGTAATATCCATGTTTGTCATGCCGACAAGACCGCCGACACTGCCGCCGCCCCAACCCGGGTCTTTTGCATGGTTATCCTGAATGGTATAGCCGGAAACCGTGCAGTTTGTAAATACACTTGCAGGATTGTCTCTGCCGGCCGCAAGGCCGACAAGACCGCCAACGCAGTAGCAGCTCTCACCATCCTGTTTAGCTTCGATTACATTGCCTTCATCCGAGTATACGACCACATTTTTAACCGTTGCACCGACCGTAATGCCAAAAATACCAACACATTCCGCATTGCTGTGAATTTCAACATTTTTGATCATATATGCCTGTCCGTCATAATGAGAAGCAAAATATGACATTGTCGGATCAGCGGTTGCTGTATTGCCTGCATTATCATACATGCTTCCGATAGGCGTGAAGTTATTGGTCTTACCAAGTGTACTGTATTCTAAGGAAGCATTCAAATCGTGTGTTTGATTCCAATACAGCTCTTTGCCGCTTCCCGATACCGTGCGAGTATCGCCGTAAACCTGATACGTGTATTTATCCTTAAACGTATACCAATCCCCTTTGTTCTGAGACACAATGGAGGTGTTTGTATTGTGCTTTCCGGAATTCCAGTTGATAAACTGTAACTGCGAGACGGAACGAATCTCGTAAGCGTTGTTATTGGTGGTACCGGGTTTGGCATCGCCGGTGTTTACGACTATTCCATTCACATACGACGCATCTAAGCTTATGGCGTCTGCAAAGAACGGGTTTATTGTATAGGTATACGTTGCAGCTTCATATCCGTCACCATATTGGAGCTGCCATACACCATTTGCGCTTTCATCCTGCAAGTACATATTTGCGCCCGTTTCATAAGCGACAAACGTATAGCCGGGCATCTGCTTGCCGAGCGCTTCGCCGGCATCGGAATTAACCGCATTCCTCTCAAAGTCATTATTGAAGTGCTGATATAAACCAAGATCTGTCTTCAAATTATTGCTGTTCGCATAGAAATAGCCATAGCCGTAATGCGTTACAACGCCGCCGTCGTCGTGCTCTTCACAGAGAGAATCGCCCTTTAAGATGTCGTTGTTCGCGCTGGAAATTTCATTGCCCTGACTTGTGCCCACGTAGCTGAAGTGGTAGCCGCTGTTGCTGCCGCCGTTTTCATATTCCCAGTAGAACACGCCGAGCGTACCGATGTCCTTCTGCACGGGCCAATCGCCGTAATGCACGGTCTGCCCCGCTGCATTGCGCACGACTGCCGGGGAGATATAATCGCCGGTCGTTTCGTTGGCGTTATAGGTATGATCTTTATCTGCTTTTTCGAAGCTGCCGAGCACTTTGTTTTGCAGCTCGCTGCCCGTAATGCGCTCGCCCGCCGCGTTATTTTTGAATTCGTTCGTGGAGGTGTTGTAGGCATAGAGCGTGCCTTTGTACGAATACGTGCCGCCGTCCAGATAATAGCACTGGTATGCCGAACCGCCGGTATGCGCAAAGCCGTAGGATTCCGCATCGCCGGAAGCTGTCAGCGCCGTGGCGCTGTAGCTGCGGCGAATCATGCCGCTGGCGTTATTCGCCGCAAAGCCCGCGATCCACACGGTGCTGTTTCGCGCGCCGCGCACCTGAATGCTGCCAAGCGCATAGGAATCCGAAATGGATGCGTGGTTCACGCCCGCAAAGCCGCCCGCATAGGTGTTGGAGTTCGTATTTGCAAAGCGAATGGACGGGCAGTCCGAAGCGCTGCTGCGGATGGTGCCGTAGTTGCTGCCGACAAAACCGCCGAGCGAAGCCGTGCTGGCGCTGTAACCGTAATACTCCATGGTATAGCCGGAGACCGTGCAGTTTGAAACCGTGCCGCGGTTATAACCGACGAGCACGCCCATGCTGACGCGCGTCGCACTGCCGGAAGCCGAATTGCCGCCCTGCGCATTGACATAGGTCACCGTGTTACTGCCGTTGCCGACAAGGAACACATTGCGCACCGCGGCCGCGGACGACGTATAGCCGAACATGCCGATGTAAAGGGACTTTGCTTCAAAGGAAACGCCCTCTATCGTGTTGCAGCCACCGTTATACACAGCCGTAAACGGCTTATCCCCTGTGCCGATCGGCACCTGCGTGTTGACGGCAGCGGTAACAACGTCATATTCTGTCCACTTATACCGGCCGTAATCGATATTGAGCTCCTGACGGAACACGCTGTCCTTTACGGCCTCCGCATACTGCGGATAGTAAAGGCTCAAGGCATAGAGCTGACGGGCGGAGCGGATGTAGACCGTTTCCGGTGCCTGCGGCTTATTTTCGTTGACCGTCACCGTTTTTGCAAAGTGCGGATTGTAGTAATATTCCGTCTCCGTGTTGTTTGCGGTATCTTTTACCGTGATTTTCTGGTAGAACGTATCCGGCTCCGCGGTGTCGATATAATCGGTGTTGACGACCTCTTTTGAGAGCGGATAGAGATAATACTTCGTATTTGTCGTGTCGTCGGTCGTTTGGATTTCACCATCAAACGTGAAATTCGCATCTTTATTCTCCGCGTACGTCACAGTCGGCGGTGTGTCGGTCGCTTTTTTCTGGTCGATATACGCCAGCGCATAGCCGTCGCCGACGACGAGCTTTCCGGTTTTCAGTGTGGAAAGGTTTGCGCCGTAGAAGCCGTAGGTTCCGTCTTCGTAACGCTCGTAATAAACCAGTGCGCCGGACTCAAACTCCGCCTGCCAGTCGCCGTAATGGTTCAGTTTTTCAAGACGCGGATACGTGTAATACGTAAGACCCTGATCCATCAAGTTATACGGAAACGTAGCCGCGCCGGAGGACGACGTGAACGCCTCGGAGATTCCTTTTGCAAAGCCCGATTCACTGAGTTCTTTATAGGTTTTCGGCATGGTTTGATTGTCGTTTTCCCACTTGCTTGTGCCGTCGCTGGAAAGACCGCCGTCTGTCAGATAATATACGTTTGAGGCACTGCGCATTGTATTCACCGTGGAATGGACCTTTGCGTTTTCTTCAACATTGTAAACACACGCCGAATAACCGCCTGTGGCGATCACATCGGAGCCGCCAACTAAGCCGAAAGCATCGCCGGTTGCCGTTTGGTACCCCGCTGCATAGAAATCCTTTAAGGTGATAGAGGTTCCCGTTGCGGCAACTTCAGATCCGCCCTCTGCCTTTGCGATAAGGCCTCCCGTTCTGGCTGCCGTCAAATAGCAATCCGCATAGGAATCGGTTATCGTTGCCGCATTATACATGGCGCCGATGAGGCCGCCCGCAGCGCCGTCTGCACGGATGGCCGTAGACGCGGAGCTGTCCGTAACGGATACGCTGCCCGTTTTCGTCACCATGCCGATAAGTCCGCCGACGACTTTACCCTCGAGCCACGGCTTCACTTTTTCCGGGGAATCGACCGTTTCGATATCTGCGAGGTCGCCTTTTTTGGAGCTGAGGTATACACGGGTATTTGTGATTTTCACGGTATCGGAAACAGAACCGATGAGCGCACCGACGTTCTGGCCGCAATTATCAATCCTCATGCCGGTAAGCGTCACGTTTTTGATCTCACCGTTAAATGTGCTGAACAGACCAACATCACTCTTAGACGTATCTGTAATATGCAAATTCGAGATAGAAGAATACAGCTTTACGTTATCGACCTCGGAATAGCCATCATAGCTTTTGAGATACTTATTTGTGATGGGCGTAAAGGTGTCGCCGTAAAAGGAATACCAGTCTTCGTTGTCGGAGGTATCATCCGCAAAGGAAAGGTCACTGACCTGCACAGCGCGGGTAATCGTATCGGAAACATGGGAGGCCTCGTCCAAATTCTGTAAATGGCGGCCGTAGGCGATGAGCGCCGTGCCCGCCGGGGTGCCCTCGGCATAGCGGAACAGGCTGTTCGTTTTACGGGTGTAGCTTTTGCCGTCCACATTGGCGTTTTGGCTTTCTACGGAAAGCGTGACGGTGATGTCTGTGCCGCACGTAAGCTTATGGTCGGTCTGATTATAGAAGCGCGTCTTTTCGCTTTCCAAGCTATCCATAACCCACGTGTAGTACCAAGTTTTGCTGTTCAGCTGGCGAAGCTCACTGTATTTTACGACCTTTACATATTCGTTCTGGCCGTCCGAAACCTTGATATTGAACGTCAGCTCATCGGCATAGGGGTTGTTGCAGTAGAACGTTGCCGTCAGCTTCTCGCGGTTATCGATGGAGATGTCCGGCTTTAGAGTGTCGGTTGTGCCGGAGATCACACGCGCGCCGCCGTAGTAGCCGATCTTCGCGCCGTTGTGCAGGCGGGTCTGACGCACACGCATACGGTTTAAGTATGTGGGCAGCGTAGTGGAGGCATCGCCGCTTGTGATCTCCTCTTCGCTGTAAAACGCGCCGTACACACTGCCGCTTTCGGGGTCGTACTCTATAACCCAGTGGTTGTTCCAAAGCTCGGCATCTACGGAAGATTCCGGCAGAACGGAAGCTGCCGCCTTGCCGACCGCCACGCGGTCTGCGGAAACGACGTAGCAGAGCGTGTCTTTTGTGATGGCGTCTTCCTCATCTTCTTCGGGAGCATCCAGCGGAATGAGACCAACCTTTGCAACGCCGTTATCCTTGTTTTCGTCGTACTGATAAAGGCTTTCGTAGCCGCCGGCGCGCAGCTCGGACATGCGATTCTGCACGGCAACGTAAAGGATCTCCGCTTTACTGTCGAGTTCCTTTTGGCGTAGATTCTTCTGAATCGTCACAAGCGAGAGGACTGCCACGGCAAGCAGCACGATGACGATGGCTACGACGATCAAAAGCTCGGACATGGTAAAGCCGGCTTTCCCTTTTCTTCTGTTTTTCAAATTCTTCATATCCCGTGAAAAATTCATGCGTTTTGCTCCTGAGAAAAATATGGAAACCGTAAAACGGTATAAGTCTTTTTAAACACAGAAAACCGGCAAGCAAAAAACAGCTTCCGGCCTGTGTTGCATCAGTTATTTTTGAAGTTCAAAATACGTAATATACAGGTTCACCTGCACATTGCCGGAGCTGCCGGAATTTTCAAACTGCACGCTGATGTCCGCTATTTGGTTTGCAAAATCGCTGTTGTGCAGCGCATCGATGATGGCGCGCGCTTCGGCGTAGGTATTCGTTGTAAACGTCATGTTGATAGGGCGGCACATGATGTAGCCATCGTTCAGCGCCGAAACCTGACCGAAATCCAGCGAATAATCGACGGAAGCCGAAAGGATGCTGTTCAGCTCAACGAGCAGCTTGCCGGAATTGTCGTAATTCGGAATCGGCGTGGGGTTGCCCGCGGCATAAATTTCATCAAGCTCCTTCTGCATCTGGCTCATACGCGTCAAAAGCGCGGTGTTCTGCAAAATCTCGTCCTGCTCTGCGGCTGTTTCGGACTGATACTCGTCGATGGAATTGTTGATGGGCTCCAAGATGAGCTTGAAGTATGCGATGACGATGAGCAGCACGGTGAGGACGAGCAGCATCACTTTTTCGCGCGTTGTAAAGGCTCTTTTCATGCTGTGGCCTCCCCTTCCGCCGTGTCAGCCGGCTGTAATGTGATCGTCACGGAGAAATCGAGGTCTTCGCCCGCCGTTTTTTCGGTGGAAGCAATTGTAAGGTCAGCAGCCTTTACAACGGGCTGCTGCTGCAAAATCGCAAACATGGCGGAGATCTCCTGCAGGTTCATGCCGGACATGGAAACGATCATTACGTCGTCCGAAATGGTGACGGCCTTTATAGTGCCGTAGGGCTGCAGGTAGTTCTCCATGAGGTCGAGCACTTCCTGTCTGTCTACGGAAACGAACGCGCCGGAATCCTCCTGCTGCATCCATTTTCTGGAATAGGTGCGGTACTCTTCTTCGACCTCGGGGTATTTCTCCACGGCGCTCTGCATTTCGGTATACTGGGCATGCACGGTGTTATAGGCACTTTCTGCGGCACTTTGGCGCGCAAGCTGGTCGAGCACGCCGAATTTCACGACGATCACCACAAGCACGATAATGACCGCCGTGCCGATAGAAAGCGTCATGACGCTTTGGGAGTGCGACTCACGCTTTGCGAGGTTGACGGTTCTTTTGGTGGGGTACTTTACGGGCTTTTTGGCGCCGTTCCCCATGCCGAGTTCAAGCTTCATTCCAACGCCTCCTTATTTCTGCAGCGCGCAGCCGATCGCTTTAATGTAAAGCCACGCCGCTTCCAATGCGTCGTGCTGAGGAAGCAGCTCCTCGGCGTTATGTACGTCCAGATCCGTCACACGGCAGATGGCCGCGCGGATCTGATCTACCGCCACACCGCCGCCGCAAAGATAAATTTTCCGGAGCGAGCGCTCGCGGTTATTGTAGTTATAGAAGTTGACGGCCTTCATGATCTCGATCGCCATGCGGTTGAAAAGCTCGGCGCTCACGTCTTCGGAAAGCACGTCGTTATAATCGGACAAAATATGTGCGTGTGCCATGTGAATATCCACGCCGCGCACATCGGAAATCGTCTGCTCAAGGTCGCGCAGGCCGAGGTCGCCGGAGCGCTTCGTGGTGAAATTGCCGTCCTGTAGAATGTGCATACGGATGCCGTTGTGGCCGAGGTCTACAAAGCAGTAATCGCTGCCCGCGGGCGCATTTGTGCGCTGCATGTAATCCTCCGTCAGCGCAGCGTAGGCGCATTCCTCCGGCATGGCGACCTTCAAATTGAAGCCGGCACGACGCAGCATGGCGCGGTATTCTTCCACGGTGCTTTTTAAGGTGGCGCAGGCGAAAAGCTGCAATTCCTTCACATTGCCCTCTTCATCCTTCACCGTATCCTGCACGGCGTAGTCGAAATAATACTTGTTTTTTTCCTGCGTCAGGTAATCTTTAAATTCAAACGGCAGGTTATACAGCAGTTGGCCGTCCGTCATGGCGGGCACGGTCACGTTGCGGGTAAACACCAGCGCGCCGGGCAGAATGACCGCCGCCGCGCCGCGGGAGATGCCGTTTTCTTTCGCCATTTCCTTGATAAAATCCGCCATGGCGTCCATGGAGACAATCTCGCCGCCGGAGACCATGTTATCCGGCAATTCTTTCGCCATAACCTTTTTCAGTTTGCCGCCTGTAAAGCATGCGGCTTTTACCATGCACTCACCAATGTCGAATGCCGTGATTTGTCCGGGCATGATACAGACACCTCGCTTTCTTCTTTATCCCGATCCGTCAAGCTGTAAAGCTTTTGTTCTTTATGTTAAAATAAGCTCAAATACACGCCGATGATCTCGCTGCCGCAAAGGAGCGTGAGAATAGCCGCCGCCGAGATGGACGGCCCCCACGGAAAAAGCTTTCCGTCTTCTTCCTCTGCCCCGTCTCCTATGGTACGTTTTTCCGGGAAGGCAAACGCGAAGACGATGCCGAGCACACACGCGATGAGCAGGCACAGAATGTTCCGTTGCCAGCCGAGAAACAGGCCGGTGAGGAACAGCAGTTTAATATCGCCGCCGCCCATGGCTTCCTTTTGGCGTACTTTTTCGTATAAGAGCACGATGAGCAGTAAACCGCCGCCAACGGCGAAGCCGCCGAGCAGCGCATCCATGAGGTTTTCGAGCACGTTCCCCTGCAAAAACAGGAAAACAGCGCGCACGACGATCCCCGTCACGATGAAACGGTCCGGAATCATATACCCCTCCAAATCCGTGAATGCAGCGGCGAGCAGCAGGCACGCCAGCAAAATGTATTCAAGGGCTTGGAGCGAAATATCATATTTTAGCACGAGCAGCAAAAACGTAAGCGCCGTTAACACTTCCGCAAAGACATGTCCCGCAGAGAGCTTTGCGCCGCAGTATTTGCAGCGGCCTTTGTGGATGATGTAGCTTAAAACGGGAATTAAATCTCCCGCGCCGAGCACATGGCCGCAGACGTCGCAGTGCGAGCGCCCGTGTAAAACAGATTCGCCGTGGACGATACGCCACGCCATGCAGTTGAGAAAGCTTCCCATGCACGCGCCGAGAATCACCGTAAGCACACAAATATAAACCGTGAGAACGGGTGAAACCCAAAGCATAATACGTCCCCTTTTTATGAAAACCTAAAGTGAAAAATCAAAAGAACAGATCATAGGGGAGCCGCAACCCCCGGCCCCTCAATAGATCCGGTTCATTTAAAATGAGTTGTTTTTGTAGTTAGATGAGATTAAGCAACCGTGATGGTAATCTTGTTCGTAGCAAAGTCGTATTCGTACTTAACTTTCTTATCTTTTTCCCAACCATTAACAGACTGACCAGCAATGTCTTTAGCATCAGTTGTCTTGCCCTTTGTTTCATAAGCATTAGCATCAGCAGTAGCGCCAGCAGTCACAGAACCATCCTTATTCAGCCAATAGGTAGCCTTTACTTTTGTGCTGTTGCCTTCAACATCGACACTGTCATCGGTCAAAACGGTAGCCATAACGGAAGCATAACCTGCACGGATATTCGCTTCGTCGGTTGCAACTCTTGCCTTATTCAGAGAAGAAGCAAAGGTCGGGATAGCAATAGCGATGAGGATCGCGATGATTGCAACAACAATCAGCATTTCCATGAGCGTAAAGCCCTTCTTATTCTTCATCTTACGCATTTTGTTCATCATAAGAACCATTCTCCAATTCATTGAAATTTTGCTCGCCCCAAAAACGTACTTTTCGGGGTTCACCATCGAAATTTATGTATTCCGCCGGTTCGGGTTGGATCGCCGACGGGGTACAGCGAAATAAATCAAACGATGCTGCCATACATGGTAAACATCGGCAGGTAAACGGCCAGCAGCAAAATGACGGTGACGACCGCCAAAACAATGGTGATGACCGGCTCTAACATAGAGAGCAGCCGCTGCGTGAACACCGAGACCTCGTTATCGAAGTAATCGCCGATGACGGTGAGCGTTTCTTCCATGTTGCCGGAGCGTTCGCCCACGCCCACCATTTCGGTGAGCAGCTTTGGAAAATACGGAATCTCGTTCATGCAGTCCACCAGGCTGCGGCCCTGCTCCACGCCCTGCCGCACTTTGCGGATGGACACCGCGAACATGTAGTTATCTGCCACATTTGCCGTGACCTCCAGCGCCTTTGTAATCGGCAAGCCCGCTGTGAGCATGGTGCTCATGGTGCTTGCAAACTGCGAAGCGGCGTTCAGACTGTGCATTTTTTTGAGCGGTGAGCGCTTTAGCTTGTTTTCCGCAAGGAACGCACGCCCCTTTTCGTTCTTTTTCAGCAGAAGCCTGCCGATGAAGAACGCGAGCACAATCAAAATAAGCGACCACCAGTAGTTCGTGAGAAAATCCGACGTTGCGATGAGCGCCTTTGTGATGCCCGGCAGCTCGGTACCGAGTTCCAGAAACACGCTTGTAAACGCCGGCACGGCTACCACCATAATGATGATGAACACGATGACGGCGACGCAAATGACAATTGCCGGATACGTGAGCGTGCTGATGATCTTCGCTTTCATTTTAGCGGTTTTATCGTAATATTTATGTAGTTTTTCAAAGCATTCTTCCAGTGTGCCGGACTGTTCGCCCGCGCGTACGGTCTCAATAAACGTGGTCGGAAAGCCCGTAGCGTTGTTTTCAAAGCTTTGCGCAAGGCTGTAACCGCCGGAGACGTCCTCCGCGACCTTTTTCAGCATTTTTTGCAGTTCTTTGGTGCGCGCCTGTGCCGCAACCATCTCCACGCAGCGCACAATGGGCAGACCGGAGGTCAAAATGATGGTGAACTGCGAGCAAATGATGGCAAGCTCCTTGTCTTTGATTTTCTTCGTACCGATCTGTTTGTTCCAGCTCTGCGTCTCTTTGACTTCTTCTATTTTGGTGATGACGGAGCAGGTCTCACGCAGCTGCGCGACCGCTTCAAACTCGTTATACGCTTTGATGACGCCGGAAAGCTTTGCGCCGTCCGGGGAAAGCCCTTTGTATTTATAGGTCGTCAAACCCGCTCCCTCGCTTTCTTCCTAAATTTAGCCGCGTCTTCCCTTGGAAAACGCTTCTCGGTCTCTGGCGTAGCCGAGCGCCGTTTCATACGTTACGGTGCCCTCGCGCACCATTTTCAGCAGGGCATTATCCATCGTAATGCTGCCGTCCTGCGCGTTCATGGTAATGAAGCTGTCAATCTGCGGGGTCTTACCCTCGCGGATTAAATTTTTGATGGCGCTGTTCACCATCATGACTTCGCACGCCGCCGCCCGGCCGCCCGCGCGCTTCGGCAACAGCTGCTGCGAAAGCACCGCACGCAACGTAGTGGAAAGCTGCAATCGAATCTGACGCTGCTGCCCCTCCGGGAACACGTTCACCATGCGGTCAACGGAATCTGCTGCGGAGTTTGTGTGCAGGGTGGCGAAGACCAGGTGGCCCGTTTCCGCCGCCGTCAATGAGGCCGTCGAGCAGACAAAGATCTATGCCAACAAGCGCGCCGCCGGGCTGGTCAACGGCTCGCTGCGCGCGCTCGCGCGGCAGAAGGACACGCTCGCCGCGCCGCAGGACCTCGCGACAAAATATTCCCATCCCCAGCCGCTCGTCGAC
>ENA-OUQC01001167-OUQC01001167.1-human-gut-metagenome-genome-assembly--contig:-NODE-1167-length-14654-cov-5.444482_pt1 | contig 14654 bp, 14 predicted proteins | sample MGYA00237942_ERZ548815 | MGnify/ENA primary metagenome ERZ548815 (study PRJEB26490, sample SAMN05194722) | human gut metagenome | biome: terrestrial biome; feature: human-associated habitat; material... | reverse complement strand
AGACGGCTGCGGCTCGCAGACACAATTGCGCGGTGTTGCCCTTATTTTACCCGCCTTGCCTTGGCGGCAGCGGCCTTGGCTTCGGCGATCAGCTCCTGCTGCTGCCGGGTGGCGAAGGGCTCCAGCCGGGCCAGATGATTGTAGCGGCTGAACATGATCATCTTCCGTTTGCTGCGTACCGCCTCGCTTCTGGTGGTGAGGATGATATGGGCGCATTCCTTGATGATCTTGCAGTCATTGGAAATGATCTGCTGGGTGGCCTTCTCGTATTTTTTCACGTCCGGCTTGTCCGGCAGCTTGCACCCGGAGGCGAACAGCGCCCGCCCCCAGGCCTTTTTATCATAGCGGCCGCCCAAAAACGCGAGCAAAGACATTGCAAAACCTCCGTTCCTGTCAAGACTCTGCGGAGCCGTCGGCTCCCCCTGTGATTGTGACCATTATAGCATAAAAACCGTGAAATAAACAGGACATTTTCTGGAAATTCAGGTGCTTCCCAGAATATCCGCGCAGTCCCGGTCCCGGACCAGCATGGGGGTGAACAGCGGCCGGCGGAAAAGCTGAACGAACCGGGGGCACTTGACCAGGAAGGCGTAATAGACATTGTAGCCGCAGCCCAGCATGGTCTCGGTATTGCCCATGCCCTTGGCCAGGATCACATCAGCCCGGTCCAGCGCCTCCCGGGCCTCCCGGCCCAGCAGCTCCAGCTGCGTGCCCGCCACCCGGTTGCCGTTGTCGATCACCGGGAAGGGCAGCCCCACGGCGGCGGCATCCTCCCGGGTGGCGTCGTTCTGGGTCACGAAACCGCGGACGCAGAATGTGATGTCCAGCTGGGGATAGCGCTTCTTCAGCGTCTCCGCGAAAATGCGGTCAAAGCCGATCTCCCCGGCGTTGTCCGTCAGATACAGCAGCCGCTTTCCGCTCTGCAAATCCCGGCAAAGCGCGTCAAACGCCGCCCCGGACACCTGGATATCCTTTGCGCCGGACAGCATTTCATCCAGCTTTTCATAGCTGACATTTCCCTGTAAGGCAGAAAAATCCAGATAATTGCCCAAAATGGCAAATTGCAGTCCCGCCAGCACCGGGTCCTCCGCCGCTTCTACCCGGCAGCGGATCTGCTCCATCCGCTCCAGCACGAAGCGGTTGGAATCGACCTTCTCCTGGCGGAAGCGGTCGATCTCCAGGCCGTACATCTGATGCAGCAGGTCGGCGACCTGGGGCCCAAACCAGGGCGAGGGGGCATCCGCCGGGGCATCGATGTACATCTGCATGATCTTCTTGAGGAATTCGGTGGTTTTCGCCTCATCTCCCAGGGGACGCACCAGCTCCGCGTTGCGCCGCAGGTAGCACTGGATGCAGTAGGAATCCACGGCCAGACTCATAGCTTTCCCTCCCGCTCCAGCTGCACCAGGTCCAGCGGCGTGTCGATGCGCAGGTCAAAGGCGCTGGGCGTATCAAACCCGTAGGCCGCCCAGATGAAGGGCACCCCCGCCTCCACCGTGGCCTCCAGGTCCCCCTGGGTGTCGCCGATGTAGGCGCAGGCGGTGATGTCAAATTTCTCCATCAGGGCGCGGATGGTCTTTCCCTTGCTGGTGCCGGTGTCGCCGAAGCACAGGTGAGCGCGGATGCAGTCTCCCAGGCCCAGCTTTTCGATGCACAGCTCCGGGTATCCCCGCTGGCTGTTGCTGACAATGAACAGCCGATGGGTGCCCGCCAGGGTCCGCAGCGCCTCCACGATACCGGGATAGCCGATGCGGCATTCATTTTTCTGAAGATAGGCGTTTTCCCGGGCCATGCACCGCTCCATCAGCGCATAGCGCTCCGCCGGGGGAACGTCGGCAAACAGTTCGTCGGCAATGACGGTCATCACCTTGCCGAACAGGGGGCGCAGCCGGGCCGCATCCACGCAATAGCGCGTCAGCCCCTCGTCCCGCAGCTGGAGGTTATAGCCCTCCGCCACCAGGGCGCGGGAATCCCACAGGGTTCCGTCGATGTCAAAGATCAGGCTTTCAAACCGCATTTCAAACCTCGTCCAGATAGTGGCGGATGTGGCCGGTAATCATGCTCAGCGCCACCAGGTTCTTGCCGCCCTCGGGCACCACCAGGTCGGCGTACTTCTTGCTCGGCTCCACATACCGCTCATGCATGGGCTTCACCGTCTCCTGGTACTGGGTCAGTACGCTTTCCAGGGAGCGGCCCCGCTTGTTCACATCCCGCTTGATGCGGCGGCACAGGCGGATGTCCGCGTCGGTGTCCACAAAGATCTTGATGTCCATCAGATTGCGCAGCTCTTCGTTTTCAAAGATCAGGATGCCCTCCACGATGATGACCCGCTTGGGCACCAGACGCACCGTCTCGTCGGAGCGGTTGTGTACGGTGAAGTCATACACCGGGCATTCGATGGCAAAGCCCCGGCGCAGCTGCTCCAGGTGATAGACCATCAGGCTGGTGTCAAATGCTCCCGGCTCGTCGTAATTCAGCTTGCAGCGCTCCTCATAGAGTATCTCATCGTGGCGCTTGTAGTAGTTGTCGTGGCTGAGGACCGTGACCTCGCCGCCGAATTCATTGATGAGGTTTTTCATCAGCGTGGTCTTGCCGCTGGCTGTGCCTCCCGCGATGCCGATCACCAGAATGTCGTTTTCCATATGCTCCTCCTCAGTCCGCCAGTCCCAGCATCCGCCGGGAGCGGCGCAGAATGTCCTGTGTGCCCAGGCTGTTCTCCAGGATCAGCTGACCGGGGCCTTTTTCCAGCAGATCCGCCGCCTCCAGGCGGTGCAGCGTCTCCCGGGCCGTACCGTCCCCCCCGTCCAGCACCGCCACCCGGGGCCCCAGCAGGCGCTCCATGGCGTGGGAGGCAAAGGGGAAATGGGTGCACCCCAGCACCAGCGCGTCCATTTTGTCCGCGAAGGGGTCCAGCAGTCCGTGAAGCGTCTGCTCCATGATGGGGGTATCCACCCGTCCCTCCTCGATCAGGGGGACCAGCTGCGGGGCAGGGATCTTATACACGTGGCATTTGGCGGCATACCGGGTCAGCAGGTGGCAGAATTTTTCCTCCCGCAGGGTCACCGGAGTGGCCATCACGCCGATGCGCCCGCCGGGGAACCGATCCGCCGCCAGCTTCAGCGCCGGCTCGATGCCCACCACGATCAGGTCCGGGTATTTGGCCCGCAGCGGCTCGATGGCGGCGGAGGTCGCCGTATTGCAGGCCACCACCAGCGCCTTCAGGCCCCGGCTCATCAGCCGCTCCGCCGTGCTCAGGGTCAGCGCCTCCACCTCCGCCCGGCTGCGGACTCCATAGGGGGCATGGGCAGAGTCGCCGTAATATAAAAACCGTTCTCCGGGCATCCGCCGCCGCAGGTGCCGCAAAACGCTCAGCCCACCCAGCCCGGAGTCAAAGACCGCAATATAATCCTGCCTGGTATTCATGATCTCACCTGATCTTCGCAGAAATTCTTCCCAATGCTTCCTATATTTTATCAGATTCCGACGAATTTTTCAACAAAGAATGTGGGCCGGACCCGAAAAAGCAAAGGCCGCCCCCAGGCAGTGCCGTGGGGGCGGAGGGTCTTTTATTTACGATTCGCCGTTGACGATGGGCGCCAGCAGGCGCTTGTTGGCCTCAAAGTCACACTTCAGCACGCCGCCGGTGCCGTCGGGCAGCTCCACCATCTCGCCCCAATAGGTTCCCTCTGCCGGGCACTGGTTGGAGACCAGGTTCAGATTGAACAGGTACGGGGTCAGTTCCGTGATATACATCTTCATATCCTCGGTGCTGATGTTGGTAACGATCTCGCCAAGCACCAGGTCGATCAGCTTATCCAGCTCCGTGGCGCTCATCTGGGTGCACTTCTCCACCACCTGAGCCAGGATCTTCTGCTGCCGCTTGACCCGGTTCATATCGCTGTCGGCGTTATTCACGTGCCGCTCCCGGGCGTATTCCAGCGCCATGAAGCCATCCAGATGGTTCATGCCCTCTGTGACGTGCTCCTCCGCGTCCAGGCCCTTTGCCCTCCACGCAGAGTTCCAGCTCTCGGCGACCTCGTTCATGCGGGTGTATTCGTCGCCCACCAGCTCGATGTCCACGCCGCCCACGTAGTCCACCACCTTCACAAAGGTGTCGAAGCTGAGCTCAACATCGCCGTCCACATTGACGCCGTAGTTATTGGCGATGGTCAGATTCAGCATTTCCATGGCGCCGGCGTCGCCGTACCAGGAATAGCCCAGAGCGTAGCTGGTATTGATGCGGTTCCAGCCGCATTCGTGGCCGCGGTAATTCGCCAGCTTGACGTAGGTGTCCCGCAGGAAGGAGGTCATGGTCAGGGTGCGGGTCTGCTTATTCAGCGTCAGCAGCATGATGCCGTCGGACAGCTTGTGATCCTCTCCCTCCCGGGAATCCTGGCCAATCACCAGAATGTTCACCACCCGGCCGGACTGGCCGTAATCCGCGTCGGTGGGCTCCTCCGTGGGTGGTTCGGTCGCCTCCGTGGAGATCGTAACAATGCTGGGATCCGTTTCATCCAGGTTGCCGATCAGGGCGGACAGGTCCTGGCCGCTGGTGTCCTTTTCCACGAACTCTGCCTGGGTGACCTTGCCGAGCTTGGAATTCACGTACCACAAAACCACGCCCACCATCAGCCCCAGCATGATGATGATCGTCAGGACGACAGCCAGCACGATTTTCCACGCGCCGCTGCCGCCGCTCTTTTTCGGGGGATCGTTTCCATAACGTCCTTGGTATGCCATTTGGTAATCTCCTTTATTCTTCGGTAATCATTTCCGTAACGCTCCCGTGAAGCAAGCGATTCCACCTCTCAGCGTGCAATCACGTCTATTATACACAAAAGCCGGGAAAACGCAACAACTTTTCACACCGCCGGGCGCTTTTCCGTCTTTTTTTCCGCTGTCGGCAGGGAATTGGGAATTGCAAAACGGAAGATTTTTGGTATAATAGAAAGAAAATCCCTCTACGGAAGGCGGCGATCCCCACGACGGTCGTATTCGTATCGAATTATTTCAATCACCATCAGGCGTGGATCAGCCGTGATCTGGACGCGCTGACGGACCATCATTTCTATTTCATTGAGACGGTGGAGATGGAGCAGGAGCGGAAGGGGCTGGGCTGGGGAAACGACGTTCGCCCGGCGTATGTGCTCCGGGCCTACGATCCGGCGCAGAAGCGGCGCTGCCGCCAGCTGATTGCCCGGGCGGACGCGGTGATCTGGGGCAGCTGCCCCTACGGCATGATCCTTCCCCGGCTGCTGCGCCGCAGGCTGACTTTCAGCTATTCCGAGCGGCTGTTCAAGGAGGGAAAGTCCGGCTTCGGCTTCTGGGGGCGGGCCGTTAAGTACGGCGTTTTCCTGCGCGCCCCCCAGAAGAATCACTATCTGCTGTGCAGCAGCGCCTATGCCGCCGGGGATTACGGACTGCTGGGCCAATTCCGGGGCCGGGCGCTGCGGTGGGGCTATTTCCCCCAGGCCGTCCAATATGATCTTCCCGCGCTGATGAACAAAAAACAGCCCGGCTCCATTCTGTGGGTCGGGCGGATGATCGGCTGGAAGCACCCGGAATACGCCCTGGAAACGGCGCGGCGGCTGAAAGCGCTGGGCTGCGCCTTCACCATGGAGCTGGTGGGCACCGGCGCGCTGGAGGAAGGCCTCCGCGCCCAGGTGGAATCGTGGGGCTTGCAGGAGCAGGTCCGGCTCTCCGGCGCGGTCACGCCGGAGCAAGTGCGTGCCAAAATGGAGTGCGCCGCCGTCTTCCTCATCACCTCCGATCAGAACGAAGGCTGGGGTGCAGTGCTGAATGAAGCCATGAACAGCGGCTGCGCCGTGGTGACCTGCCGCGCCACCGGGGCAGCCCCCTTCCTGGTCGAGGACGGAAAGAACGGCTTCCTATATGAAAACGACCGTGTAGACACCCTGGCGGAACGGACCCGCTTCCTGCTGGAGCACCCGGGAAAGGCGCGGGAGCTGGGCGAAAACGCCTATCAGGCCATTACCCAGACCTGGAACAGCCACTGCGCTGCCCGCCGTCTGCTGGAGCTGGCGCAGGATCTTGCCGCCGGGAGGCAGCCGGAGCTGCCCGCCGAAGGGCCGTGCAGCATTGCGCCGATCATAGAAGGATAAAGGAGAAGCATTATGAATTATCTGTTTGTTGTCGCCCACCCGGATGATGAATCGGGTGCTGCGGGCGGCACCATTTACCGTCTGGTGCAGCAGGGCCACCGGGTCGCCGTGGCGATCATGGTCAGCCAGGCCGCCGCGCGGCTGAACCGCTCCAGCACCCTGGAGCGGGACGAGGAAAAGGCGCTGAAGATCCTGGGCGTGGAAAGGATCTACCACGCGGATTTCCCCAACATCAAAATGAACACCGTCCCCCACCTGGAGCTGGTGCAGTTCATCGAGGGCTGCATCGACGACTTCCGGGCGGAGGCCATTGTCACCCACCACCCCACGGACACCAACAACGACCACGCAATGACCAGCGGAGCAGCTCAGGCCGCCTGCCGCCTGTTCCAGCGCCGGCCGACGGATTACCGTCTGCACCTGTTTATGTACATGGAAACGCCCTCGGCCACGGACTGGTCGCTGGACAGCTCCGCCAACCGCTTCACCCCCAATTGCTTTGTTGAGATCGGGCAGGAGGGGCTGGATGCCAAGCTGCGGGCAATGGCGGAATACAAGGGCGTCATGCGCCCCTATCCCCATCCCCGCTCCGAGGAAAACTATCGCGGTCTTGCCGCCTACCGTGGCGCGCAGGCAGGGCTGTGCTACGCGGAGGCCTTCGAGATCGCATTCGAGGCCCGATAAAGAACTGCCATGAAGATTTTAGTCGTTTCCCAATACTACTACCCCGAGCAATTCCGCATTACGGAGATTTGCGAGGAGCTGGTACGGCGGGGGCATGCGGTGACGGTGCTCACCGGGCGGCCCAATTACCCGGAGGGAGAGGTCTACCCCGGCTATGCACATATCCGCCGGGAGACCCGCAACGGCGTCGAGATCGTCCGCTGCCAGATCCGCCCCCGGAAGCACGGAGCCGCCGCGCTGGCGCTCAATTACATGAGCTTTCTGCTGCGCGGCTGGCTGCGGGCCGGACTGCTGCCCGAGGATTTTGATGTGGTATTCGTCTACCAGCTCTCGCCGGTGACCATGGCCGCCCCCGCCCTGCGCTACAAGCGGCGGCACGGAGTCCCCATGTACCTGTACTGCCTGGACCTGTGGCCGGAATCCATCCGGGACAGCATCCCCAACACCGCCTCCCTCCCCTATCGGCTGGTGCACCGCTGGAGCCGGAAGCTCTACAACGGGGCGGATGCGGTCGGCATCACCTCCAGGCCCTTCCGGGATTATCTGAGCAGTGTATGCGCCGTCCCCACGGAGAAGATCACCTACCTGCCCCAGCACGGCGAGGACATGCAGCGCTACGGCGATCTGTCCGCCGTGCGGAACGGTGTTACCGACTTTGTCTTTCTGGGCAATGTGGGCGTCGCCCAGGACCTGGAAAACCTGGTCCGGGCCGTCCGGCTGATGGACACCGCCAAGCCCTTCACCGTCCACATCGTCGGCACCGGCCCCATGCTGGAGCCGCTGAAGGAACTGGCGCGGACGTTGGGGGTGGAGGCTCATTTTCAGTTCCACGGGCGGCACCCATTGGAGGAAATGCCCCGCTTTTACCTGCTGGCGGATGCCTGCCTGCTGACGCTGTATGCCGATAATGCCGCCGGGCAGACCATCCCCGGCAAGCTCCAGGGCTACATGAGCGCCGGAAAGCCCGTCGTCGCCGCCGTCAACGGTGCGGCCGCCGACCTGATCCGCGAGGCGCAGTGCGGCATTTGCGCCCCCGCGGGGAACCCGGCTGCCCTTGCAAAGGTCATGACCGATTTTATGGAGCACCCGGAGCAGGCTGCCCGGATGGGGCAGAACGGCAGAGCCTACTTTGAGCGCCATTTCTCCCTGGATATTTTTACCGCCAGCCTGGAGCAGCAGCTGACTGAGCTGTGCCGGAAAAAGTGAGGGACTCCATGCGGATTCTATTCATCAACACCTGCTGCGGGGGCAGCACCGGGCGGATCTGCACCGACCTGGCAAATGCCCTGGAGGGCATGGGGCACCAGGTCAGGATCGCCTATGGCCGGGACGCGATACCGGAGCCCGCGGAAAAATACGCCCATCGGATCGGCTCCCAGGCGGGCGTCTATTGCCACGCCCTGCGCGCCCGGCTGCTGGATGACGCCGGGTTCGGCAGCCGCCGGGCCACGGAGGAATTCATCCGCTGGGTGGAAGCCTTTGACCCGGATATCATCCATCTGCACAACCTGCATGGCTACTATCTCCATGTGGGCGTTCTGTTTGACTATCTGCGCCGCTGCGGAAAGCGCATTCTCTGGACCCTCCACGACGGCTGGGCCTACACCGGCCACACTCCCTACTGCGACGCGGTGAGCTGCACCCGGTGGGTGGCGGGCTGCGGCCATTGCCCCCAGAAAAGCGAATATCCCAGCACTCTTTTGGATCGTTCCCATCGGAACTGGCTGAAAAAACGGGCCGTTTTTTCGAATATTCCCAATATGCAGCTCATCGTCCCCTCCCGGTGGATGGCTGAGCAGATATCGCAGTCCTTTCTGAAGGATTATCCCGTCCACATGATCCACAACGGGGTGGATACCGCCTGCTTCCGCCCCCATCCCAGTGAGAAAGCTGCCCGGCCCGGCAGCGGGAGCCTGCGGGAGGAGCTGGGTCTGCTGGGCAAGGAGGTCCTTTTGGGTGTTGCCTCCGTCTGGAACGACCAGAAGGGATTTTCCGATTTTATCCGGCTGGCCGGAATGCTCTCCGAGCGTCAGAGGATCGTGCTGATCGGCCTGGCCCGGCAGCAGATCACCCGGCTCCCCCAGTCCATTCTGGGCATCGAGCGCACCGCCAGCGCCCGGGAGCTGGCGCGGTACTACGCCATGGCGGATTACTTTGTGAACCTGACCTATCAGGATACCTACCCCACCACCAACCTGGAGGCCATCAGCTGCGGCACGCCGGTGATCACCTACCAGACCGGCGGCAGCCCGGAGAGCGCGCTGCTGTACGGCACGGCGGTGCCCCGGGGGGATGTGGCGGCAGTGGCCCGGCTGCTGGGGACCCATCCCGTGTTCACACCGGCCCCGGATCTGAGTCTGGACAGATCCGCCGCGTTGGAGCAGTATTTGAGGCTGTACCTTCCGGGCGCGCCGCGGCTGTAAAGGAGCCCCTTCGAAAAAGTGAGCATTTCTTCTTCCGGGTCTTGTATTTTTTGAAAACGACGTTATAATAGAAAATTGAAGCATTATCCGAGCACAAATGATTCAAAGGTCCCCTGAGGAATGGGATCTGGGGAGGAGTTCTATGTCCTACAACAGCGGCTTGGATGATCTGGGAGATGCCATTGAGGCGATCATCGACCATGCGGTCCGTTCGCAGGATTTTCAGCATCTGAACCAGACCATCCGCCAGGCGGTAAATACGGCGGTGGATACCGGCTCCGATGCCGTCCGCCGCGCGGTGGGCGGCGCCACCAAAAAGAGCGCCGCGCGGCGCAAGGTGGTGGACGCGCGAGATGACGATCCGCTGTATGTCCCCGGCTACAAGAGCTGGGGAAACGCCCCTGAGCAGCCCAATGTGAATATTTACAGCAGCACCCTCGGTTCCACCCGGGCCTCCCGCGCCCAGCGGAACGCCCAGCTGCCCGCGCTGTACCAGAATCCCACCGGGAAGCTGGCCGGCGGCATCGTCAAGACGGTTGGCGGCGGCATCATGACCCTGTTCGGCGCCGGCGGCGTCATCAGCAGCGGCGTGGTCGCCCTGGTCACCAGCCTGGGCGGCACCTTATCCGTCCTTGGCGGATTTTCCCTGGCGCTGCTGGGAGGCGGCGTGTGGCTGCTGACCAGCGGTATCCGCTCCATCAAGCGGGTGGGGCGCTTTGAGCAATACCTGCGGGTGCTGGGCAGCAAAACCCAGTGCGAGCTGAACCGGCTGGCACAGAAGGTGGGCCGGTCGCCCAAGTTCGTCCGCAAGGAGCTGAAGGGAATGATCGACGACGGAATGTTCCTGGAGGGCCACCTGGACGAGGAGGAAAACAACCTGATCACCAGCGACGATTCCTATGTTCACTATCTGGAGGCCCGGCAGAAGCAGGCCGTCGCCCACCAGCAGGAGGTCGTGGAGACCAAGAAGCAGCAGGATGCGGCCGACGAGAAGAAGCGCTCCGATGCGCTCCAGGAGGTACTGGACCGGGGCAATGCCTTCATCCGGGACATCCGCGCCTGCAACGACGCCATCCCCGGCCAGGAGATCTCCGACAAGATCTCCCACATGGAAATGCTGGTGCGTAAGATCTTTGACCGGGCGGAGGCCCACCCCGAGGTGGTGCCGGAGCTGAAAAAGCTGATGGACTACTACCTGCCCATGACCGTCAAGCTGCTGAAGGCTTACGCGGACATGGACGCCCAGCCCATTCAGGGAGAAAATATCCAGAACTCCAAGGAAGAGATCGAGGCGACCCTGGACACCCTGAACGCCGCCTTTGAAAAGCTGCTGGACTCCATCTTCAAGGCCACCGCCCTGGATGTTTCCAGCGATATCACCGTTCTGAACACCCTGCTGGCCCAGGAGGGACTCACCGACGACGAGCTGACCCGGCTGCGCAAAAAGCAGGAAGCCAACAAAGCAGATACTGACGAAGAATGAGAGGAGCGTACCCCATGGAAAATGATATGACCAAGATCGCCGCCCCCAGCCTGACCCTGGAGCCGGAGCTGGATACCAAACCCGAAACCGACATCACCCCCCAGGCTGCCCCGGAGGAGCCGAAGGTCCCCGAGCCCGTGCTTTCGGCGGAGGAGCAGCAGCTGGTGAATGACTTTGCCGCCAAGATCGATGTGGAGAACACCGCCCAGATCTTGCAGTATGGCGCAGGCACCCAGAAGAAGATGGCTGACTTCTCCGACGCCGCCCTGACCAACGTCCGCGCCCAGGACCTGGGTGAGGTGGGCGATCTCATCGTCAGCGTGGTGGGAGAGCTGAAGGGCTTTGACACCGAGGAGGAGAAGGGCTTCCTGGGCTTCTTCAAGAAGCAGGCCAACAAGCTGGAGCTGATGAAAGCCCGCTATGACAAAGCCGAGGTCAGCGTGGAAAAGATCAGCGACGCCCTGCAGCAGCACCAGATCCGCCTGATGAAGGACTCCGCCATGCTGGACCAGATGTATGACCAGAACCTGGCCTACTTCAAGGAGCTGACCATGTATATCCTGGCCGGCAAGCAGAAGCTGGAGGAGGTCCGCGCCGGGAAGCTGGCTGAGCTGGAGGCCACCGCCCAGCGCACCGGCCTGGCCGAGGACGTGCAAGCCGCCAAGGATCTGGCCGACAAGTGCCAGCGGTTTGAGAAGAAGATCTATGATCTGGAGCTGACCCGCGCCATCTCCATGCAGACCGCGCCCCAGATCCGCATGATCCAGAACAACGACAACGTGATGGTGGAAAAGATCCAGACCACCCTGGTCAACACCATCCCCCTGTGGAAAAACCAGATGGTCATCACCCTGGGCATTGCCCACGCCAGCGAGGCGGCCGCCGCCCAGCGGCAGGTAAATGACGTGACCAACGCCCTGCTCCAGGCCAACGCCAAGCGGCTGCATACCGCGTCCGTGGAGACCGCCAAGGAGGCAGAGCGGGGCATCGTGGACATCGAGACGCTGAAGAAGACCAACGCCGAGCTGATCCAGACTCTGGACGACGTGATGAAGATTCAGCAAAACGGCCGCACTCAGCGCCTGGCCGCCGAGGCCGAGATGGCCAAGATGGAGTCCGACCTGAAAAACAAGCTCCTTCAGATCCGCAGCGGCAGCTGATTCCTCTGAACAACAAGGCCCTGACTTTCCAGCGGGAAAGCCAGGGCCTTGTTTTCTATTACTTTAGGGCAACACCGCGCAATTGTGTCTGCGAGCCGCAGCCGTCTTTTTGCCCCACTTCTTCAGTTTGAAAAACGAGAAATACATACAGTATTCCTTCGTTTTCCAAACTTTGAATTGAGCCAAAAATCCAGGCTGGGGCTTCTTGCCAAATTGTGCGGTGTTGCCTTAGAAAGTCGCCACGTCCGGGTTGGCGGGGGGAACGTCCCTGACCACCTCGGCGGCGGTGAGGACGGGGCCGATATCGCCCTTGTACAGCGGGTGCTTTTCGGCGCTGATCTTGGCCGTCACCTGCACCCAGGCGCGGGACTCCAGCGTCTTGGCGCCGGCATAGCGGCAGGGGATGCCGCAGAACTGGATATCCTCCACACAGCAGGTCATGACGAACCGGCCGGGGGCGAACATGCCCTCCTTCTGGCGGCGGAGCATGGCCACCTGAGCCTTGAAGCAGACGGTCTTGCCGGTGTACTTCTCCGGCTCCTCAGTCACATCCCGGTACCAGATGGCAAAGTCCTCGTCCTTGATCTGGATCACCGGGGCGTTGATATCGAAGGGCAGGGGGTCCTGCACGTCATCAAACTTGGTGGTACCGTCGGTGTAGTCATACAGGATATCAATGCGCCGGTTGGCGGCTCTGGCCAGCTTGTGCAGCGGCAGGGTATCCTCCCCCGGCGTCAGCCGGTTGAATACCACCATCTGCGCGCCCATGAGCTTGTCCATCACCAGGTTGCGCATGTTGGAATTATAGGCCTGGAAGGTGGTGGAATCAGCAAACATGACCTCCTGGGCGATCACCCAGTTCTGGGGGAAGCGGTTGTACAGGTCCGCTACCAGCTGCATGCCGTTCAGCTCCGCCACAATCCGCTCCGCCCGGTATTTCTTTTGCAGGGCGGCCAGCTGCTCCTCGGTGACGGTCTGCTGGTCCAGGGTCTCCAGATAGACATTCTTGTGGGGATAGGTGGAGAGGTCATATTCCTCCTCTCCCTCCGCGAAGATCAGCACCAGGGTACGCTCTCCGGCGTTGAAGCGGGGATCCTCCAGCGTTTCCTGGATAAACTTCGTCTTGCCGGAATCCAGAAAGCCCGTAAAGGCATAAACAGGAATCTGCTCCATAAATTACACCCCGAACAGCTCCGCAATGGCCTTCTCGTCCAGCTTGGAGCCAATGACACACAGCTTGCCGGTGATGTCTGCGCCGCCGGTGCGGATGCTGACCTCCTCGGGCACGTAGTCAAAGTGGATCCAGGTGCCGTCCTCGGCGGGCAGGATGCCCTTGGCGCGGAGCACCAAGCCGTACTTTTCGGTGTCCAGGCCCTTCAGCGCGGCCTCCACGGCCTCCTTGGTGAACTTCTTGGCGGTCTCTACGCCCCAGGAGGTGAACACCTCGTCGGCGTGGTGGTGATGATGGTGATGCTCATGATCGTGATCGTGGCAGCATTCGCCGTCATGGTCATGGTGGTGCTCATGCTCCTCATGATCGTGGTCATGGCAGCATTCGTCATGGTGATGGTGATGATGCTCGTGCTCGTCATCGTCCTCATCCTCATCGTGATGATGGTGGTGATGCTCGTGCTCCTCGTCGTCATCGTCATCGTCGTGGTGATGATGGCAGCAGCAGTCGTCGTCCTCGTCCTCCAGGCGCTCCATTTCCATTTTCGCCAGCTCCGCGGCCAGGGACGCCTTGCCCTCCATGGCCGCCACCAGCTGCTCGCCGGTGAGCTGATCCCAGGGAGTCGTGACGATGGAAGCCACCTGATTGTGCTCGCGCAGCATGGAAACGGCGGTGTCCAGCTTGAACTGGGAGATGGAATCGGTACGGGACAGAATGATGGTGGAGGCGGTCTCGATCTGGTTGTTATAGAACTCGCCGAAGTTCTTCATATACACCTTGACCTTGCTGGCGTCCACCACGGCCACAGTGTAGCCCAGGGTCACATCGTCGCCGGTGACCTTGTTCACCGCGCCGATCACGTCGGACAGCTTGCCCACACCGGAGGGCTCGATGATGACCCGGTCGGGGGAATACTCCGCGATCACCTTTTTCAGCGCTCTGCCGAAATCGCCCACCAGGGAGCAGCAGATGCAGCCGGAGTTCATCTCGGTAATGTTGATGCCCGCGTCCTGCAAAAAGCCGCCGTCAATGCCGATCTCGCCGAATTCGTTCTCAATGAGGACGAGCTTCTGGCCGTGATAGGCTTCCTTGATCATTTTTTTGATGAGCGTCGTCTTGCCAGCGCCGAGAAAGCCAGAATAAATATCAATTTTTGTCATACAGGAACACCTTCCAGTTGCATTATTTTATTGAATTAGTATAGCACTTTCCCATGGGAACATCAAGGTTTCTTCCTAAAATATTCATCGGTTTCTGCAAAAGGAATTGACAAACCTGCCTGGATATGATAAGATGATTCACGGCTTTGGAGGCCGGCATTCGGAGAGATGTCCGAGCGGTTTAAGGAGCTGGTCTTGAAAACCAGTGACACAGCAATGTGCCGTGGGTTCGAATCCCACTCTCTCCGCCATTTTCTTTCCTTCATATCGGCTCAACCGACCTGCGGAAGTACCCAAGTGGCCGAAGGGGCTCCCCTGCTAAGGGAGTAGGCGTCTAAAAAGCGCGCGAGAGTTCAAATCTCTCCTTCCGCGCCAGAAGAGAACGATCATTCCGATCGTTCTCTTCTTTTTTATGCCTGCGCATGACCTTCACAGTCGCAAGCATCCGGAA